>WFLX010362787.1_pt1 | contig 13348 bp, 12 predicted proteins | sample 4967041 | NCBI WGS metagenome assembly WFLX01 (sample SAMN12857096, study PRJNA449069) | gut metagenome | isolation source: stool from male and female vole | host: Microtus ochrogaster | place: USA:Florida | collected 2017
ACACAAAAGCGACCTCCAAAACCCTTGGAAGCCGCTTAAATACTAAAAGCGCGAGACGGGGATCGAACCCGCGACCCCCTCCTTGGCAAGGAGGTGCTCCACCGCTGAGCCACTCGCGCATACATGAAGGTATGAAATTAATTGTTACATGTGTGCTTCTCACACAGAGCGGGTGATGGGAATCGAACCCACGTATCCAGCTTGGAAGGCTGGTGTTCTACCATTGAACTACACCCGCATATTATATTAATCCGGAAGTTAAATGACTTACCGTAATGCCCAGAACCGGAATCGAACCAGTGACACGAGGATTTTCAGTCCTCTGCTCTACCAACTGAGCTATCTGGGCTTGCAGACATGAAATCCACACGATACATTGACTGAATCGCTTAAGCGTCACAACATTGATTATTTTACATGGTAACAGCAGAATTGTCAAGGGGTTCTTAAAATTTTCTTGTATTTTTTTTACAGCTCAGCCATGCGGAAACAATTTTCAGTTTGACCGTAGGAGCTTGTTTACTCACCAAAGGCAAATTGTACAATCATTCCCATAGGGCGGACGTTCTACATGCTACTTTGGTCTTTATCAGACAAATACCCTAAAATAACAGTACCTCCAGATTAATCATCAACAGCACACTGCATATCATATATAACGCTGCAATTCCCCCTGTCAACCCGGAAAAGATTTTTCCTGCCGTCCTGCTTTTTGACGTTATCCTTGTCTGCAAGCCGGACACCACCGCACCCAGCACCAGCATACCGAGATACACTGCGGTCATTACATATCTGACATTCATAGTACACACGTGCTTATATGCAAAGCAGAATTGCACATAGGCGTACATTATGACTGATATTCCGCTAATCATAAACACCTTATCTATGGCTTTGTATTCCTTCATGAACAGCCATGCCGCCAAAGCTGCCGCCAACAAAATAAAAAGAACCAGCGTTGCCCAAAACACAATCGTTCCCAAAGAATATGTTACATGATTACTACAGTAATAATCCAATTCGTTAAACACGCTGAATTTTACCAGAGAAACGGGAATATTATAATCTACCTCATTCATATTGTCCCAGCGAAGAGACAAATAATTCAATGCATACCCGTAATCTGCAAAACGTTGCCGCTTAGTATACATTCCGATAAACTGCTTTGCCTCCTCAGAAACGGCACACACAAAGCCAAAGGGCATCCGATACTGTACCCATCTAAGCAGAGAATACCATAATCCCAGCGGAAATGCCACCAAACCAAAGCACACAAATTGCCTTAAATACACAGTCCATTGACTTCTGTCCTTCCACGCCCGCCACAGCATAACAAGTGCCATACTCGGCGCAATCATGGCTCCTGACAGCTTGGTCATCATGGCGCAGCCGATACAGACCGCCATTATCAAAACACCTTTCATATTCGGCTTTTCGTACCATTTGAGGGTAGCATAAACACACAGCATCATAAATAAGGTAGTAAGAGTATCATTATTAATTGCCCCTCCCATAAATATGCTATAGGGAAAAAAGGCGGCAATTCCTACCGCAATACAGCGCCCCAAAAGGGAGCATTTCAGCTGCCGTCCTATTTTATTTATGAGCACAAGTATTGCTGTGGTGTAAAAGAGAGGAAGCACCTGCAGTATCTCGTCCATGGACGAAAATTCTATTCCGAAAAGGGAATACAGCCTCATGCACAATGCGCTAATAATATAATGAAGCGGGGGTTGATAGAATTGATAATGCCCTACAGGGTTAACCTCCGGCAGCCTCCCGGTGGTATAAATCTGATACACATAACCAAGATGCCCAAAGCTTTTTGCATCCAAGGCTTCCAGATCATTCTGCACAATATGCGCCTGTGTCAGCACAACATAAAATAATTTTATTAAAAAACTGCCAAAGATAAGTAACGCTATCGTGTTTTCACTGATTCCCTTTTCCCACACCACACAAAAAATATACCAGACTGCCAGCAGGATAAATATTGCTATGGTACCGCCTGCAATAATATCCCCCCACCTGTCCGGTTCCGTACGAAGGAAACAAAATCCCTGTATGAAAGCCAACGTAAACAGCCCCATAAGACTGCACTGTATCGTCAGACTTCTACGCTCCCAAGACGTCTTCCGGACAAACAGCCACAGATTATAACCCACTATCCCTACTGCCAGCAGTAGAAATCTCACGGTTGTAAGCTTATAATCATTATCTTGTAGGAAAAGCAACCCTGTCAAAAAAGACAATATCGCCGCTGCCCACAATATGCTATTTTCTCTCTTCATGATACTCCTGCTCCGTATTTACATTCCAGACATTTGATTTGTCCGTCACGCCTTTCAAGATATTTTTCACCGCCTCAAAAGCAGTCGCCATGGAATGATCCATATTGTTATAGCGATGCTGACCGTTTCTGCCGATGCAATAAAGATTGCTGCAGCTATCCAGCCATTCTTTCACTTCATCTATTCTGTCATAGGTATCAAAATATGCCGGATATGCTTTTTTCACCCGCTCCCTGTGGAAGCTTATGACATCCTTCTCAGAGTTTAAAATTCCCATGGACACAAGCTCCTTTACCGCAAATGCCGCACATTCATCCTCTGACAAATTCCAGAAATTATCATCCTCCTGACAGAAATATTCCAAACCGATAAATACCGTGTGTTCAGGATCCGCCACCATATAGGGCGACCAGTTATTGAATATCTGAATCCTTCCCAGCTTAACGCCCACGTCCTGTACATAAATCCAACAATCGGGAACCAGCTGATTCAGGGTCTTAATCTTCGTCTCATTTTTCAGGTTCAGGGAGGGCACAAGCAGTCCTACCGTCACAAAATCACGATAAGGAAGACCCTCGGCAATTTCCCTTACCTTATCAGGTGCATCCGGCATCCCGGCAATCAAATCCTTCACCGGCATACTGGACATGACAATATCAGCCTCCATGCGCTCCTGCTGTCCGCCCGCCTCATAAAGCACTGCAGCAATGCTGCCGTCCTGCGACCTTTCGAATTCGGTCACTCTGCTTTCAAAGCAAATATGACCTCCCGCTTTCTCCACTTCGCCCGCAACAATCTCCCATAGCTGCCCGGGTCCGTATTTAGGGTACCAAAACTCTTCTATCAAAGAGGTCTCTACCTTCCTGTTCTTTCCTCCGAAAAGCTTGCCGAGCATGTCCTTTATTATTGCCAAAACGGAAAGCCCCTTTACTCTCTGAGCGCCCCATTCCGAGGAAATTTCTCTGGGGTGCCTGCCCCACAGCTTTTCCGTGTAGCCTTCGAAAAACATGGAATACAATACCCTGCCGAATCTGTTTCGATAAAAATTTTCAAGAGAGGATTCCTCCAGTTTATGCACGCAGCTTGCAAGGTAAGAAAAACCCGCCTTTACCGTACAAAAAAAACCCATATTTTTAATAGTGGCCCATTTCATGCTGACAGGATAATCAAAAAATTTATGCTTGTAATAAATACGGCTTACCCTTTGGCGCAACAGCATAACCCTGTCTTCCTTTTCAGGGTCGGGACCTCCTGCATGCAGCTTTTTCTCCTTATGCAGCACCTTATCATCGTAAGACTCCGCACCCTGAACGGGCATCATTTTTTTCCACCAGTCCATTACCTCCTTGTCCTTGGAAAAAAAACGATGCCCTCCGATATCCATTCTGTTTCCTTGAAAAGACACTGTTCTGGAGATGCCCCCGATAACCTTTGACTCCTCCAAAATCGTTATTCGTACCTCTTTTCCGCTTTTTAAAAGCTCATATGCTGCCGTAAGCCCCGCCGGACCCGCTCCAATAATAACAATGTTTTTCATTTTTTCTCTCATTCTGCCCGCAACGCCTTGTGTAAAATTTACCCTTAATTCTATCATTTCTTACAACAATAAGTCAACCGGCAGCCCTCTCATTTTCGCATTGCCATCACTGTGTCGTCACTATAGTATTGTAGGAGCAGCTCTACCACACGGTTATAACTTAACATTCCGTCCGACACCCCGTTTACCTTCAGAGTAATATCGGTAAAGGTATCGGAAACTCTGTCCACATCCTCCGTGTCAAATAATGCTTTCCCATTGATGCGCTCCCACTCTTTATCCACCACAAAAACATTATCTTTATATACTTGCGAAAGAACTACAATCGGAGGTACCGACTGCGCTGCCCTGTCATATGCCTCGGGATTAACTTTCCACACATGATACAAATCGTTCTCCAAATAATTCAACACACTTAAATATCCACTATACTGAAAAAATTCATCCTCTGATTCAACACAGGCAAGATAACTGATAAAATTTGCCTCGNCCTCGAAAATATAGCCCCTTAAATNCGCCAGCTCATGACATAGGGTGGCGGGAATATTCNTNACANNCATTACATCANTATAATTTGCTTCCANNGAAAAGGGAAAATAATNTCCCTGAGTGTACTGCTGAGACATAAAATCCGAAGAAAGCAAGGGTTTAGGCTTGGGATAGTAGCCGTCCAGCTGAGGATAGGTTTTCCCCAAATCCTGCATAAGCTCTATCGCCTTTTCACCCATATCTCCCACTTCGCCGTTTTTCATGGCACTTCCCATATACACTATACTATTGTCCTCGGCTCTCTCCATTTTCAGGGAAAGGCTGTTACACTGCTCTACCACATAATTGCGTACCGAAAGCAGTTCCTCCAAGCTATACTCCCTTTGACCTCCCCCAAAATATTTTTGTGAAAAAGTAGAGGCATGATACAAAATAAAACAATTTAACGTCATAACAAGGCTCACGATTAACAGAGTCCATGCAAAAAAGCTGTAGAAACCTTTTAAAAAGCGATTNCATCTGCCAAATGCACCTNANCCGCCAATGTCTTTAAGNTGCGCTGTCTCTAATTCCATTTCATGCGGCAGTTCCTCCNGTGAAACTTCCTGAAGCTGCGCTGTTGACGATTTTCCACCATATGACAGACTTGTCCTTACATGATATATTATCCATACGACTAAAGCTGCCACCGCTAAAACCACCGCCGTTAATACCAGTATTACACCGGCGGCAATCAACCATTCACCCACAGAAAAGGGTAAAAGTCCTGTCAGCCTGCCATAGGTATTTACCCATATTGGAAAAATATGGGTAATATACCCATTAGAGAAAACAGTGCTATTCCATGCAAACACATTTAATAGCACTGTAAAAACCGCAATTCCTATAAAAATAATCCAATTACCCGGCAGGCAGCGTTTCTGCCCGCCGTTCTTCTCTTGTTTATTCCTTTTCACTTTTATCCCCATTTCCGCTTTGGCGAACTTTAAAACAGCAATTGAAACATAATATATTCAACATTTATCCTTTATTCGTAGGAGATGTATTCCACATAGTCCTTCCAGATATTACATATCCAGGTCTTTCCCTGATTAAAAATAATTTCGTTTNCGNTCTCATCAAGGAANAGGNTAGGAGNATANNNGNTGTCTCTCTTCNAGGTTCCTTTGATTACCTTACCGNTAGTAAATACATAAGCATCNNCGCTTCCGTGTNCGCCGAATGACAGATAATCCTTATCCGCAGGTTCTCTTACCTCACCGGTACAAACCTTAAATACAATGTTGCTTACGGCAATCTGTTCGTTATTGTATTCATCAATCTGAGGCTCGCCAAACTGCGAACGATAATACAAATGGTCTGTCTCATTGTATTCAAAGCAGGGCTTTGCATCACTATAACCGCCTCTATTGCTGGTGTTGCCGCCGGGGCGGATAGTAGTGGCATCGGGATAATTCGTATATTCCGCCCTATGGTTATCTGCCGCAAAAGTAAATGCCTGTACAAAACGGTCCGTATATTCGGTAGCATAACCGAGACGGTCTACAGCTTTATTGTAGCCGTCCAACTTCAAATATCCGGTAAACTCTTGTCTATAACCGGGTCTGGAAAAATAGTCGAATGCCTCCGATGCTGCAGTGTCAATACCGCTTACCGCCTGACTGACATTATCAATTCTATCCGTATTGATAATAGGAGCTACAAAGGGCACTGCCAGACCCCAGTTGACATAGATAGAATCATAAGCCATCGCTTCATACACATAATAGTCACGGCTGCTTCGTACCGGTCCGATACGGTCTAATTCGTCATAATCCTCAAATAACGCCATCAGACGAGTCATACGTCCTTCCACGGGAGCCTCGTAAATAATGCTCGCCTTGGAAATACCGTATTGAGGTATTGCTGGCTTATTGTTGGGAATCATAACCGCCATATTTCTTCTCTTAACTACCTCTTCGTCCTTCCATTCACCGGTCAGGTAACTCTGCATCTTACCGTCTGTCACTATTCTCTCAGTAATGATAGTTTCATCGGAACCCGAATTGTCTGTGTTGTCGGCATCCTTCTCTGGCTCTGTTGATTCTTCCTGATTGTTCTCCTGAGATATAGGTTCACCCTCAACGGTCTGCGGAGCAATTACTTCCTCCTGACCGCAGCCGGCAAATGCACTCAGGGCAATTATCATAGCTATCAGTAACTTTTTTTTCATGGGTAAATCCTTTCGTTCGTAATTTGTATTTATACATACTTTATCACCAAATGCCATCCCTTGTCCATTACATTGGCATATTTTTCTGTAGAAATTTTTAACATATTTTCTACAATTTGAGCAAACATATTATTTTAGAATTTTTAATGCCTAATACAAGCCTGCTTCAGCGATGGCATATCGGTTCGGGCTTACCGCCTTGCACAAGTATGACCTGTGTATGCCTTTTNGACAAATGCCTCAATCCGTGGGCCGAAAATATTCGTCCAAACCGTTAGCTATCCCTGCTACAATCTTATATTGGTATTCGTCCGTTGCCATTAGCGCATCTTCCTCCTCGTTCGTCATGTAACCCATTTCCACTATGGTAACAGGCACCCGACACCAGTTAATGCCACTCATTGTATCGGTTTCCCATACCTTGCGCTTTTTACAGCCTGTCGCCTCCGCCATGCAGTCCAATATGCAGGTGGACAACAGCTTGCTCTTATCATACAGACCGCCGTTATAAGGATTTTTTTCCGTCTGGCAAATAGTCATTGCCCCTTTCACGGAGCTGTCCTCCGAGCCGTTTGCATGAATACGCACAAATGCATCCGCACTCGCATCGTTTGCCACTGCCGCCCTCTCGCTGTTACTGATATTCACGTCATGGCTCTCTCTTACCATAATTACATCATAGCCGCGGCTTACCAATTCATCCCGAAGCTTAACCGCTACCATGAGATTCAACTCGTACTCCGCCAGACCGCTGACACAGCCTGTAGTTCCGCCGGATACCTTTGCCTTCATTTCCTCCGCTCCGGGTCCCACGGGCTCCTTCTCGCNGNTTGCCTTTTGTTGATGTCCGGCGTCNATTACCACCAGATAGCCGTTAGATGCCTCCGGCAAAGTGGCAGGCTGCTCCGGCACTTCTTCCGTGGCAGATTGATTGAGCTGTTGCTGCGTAACCTGCTCCGCATCCTGTTGTATTGGTGGCTGCTGCGTAACCTGCTCTGCGTCCGGCTGTATGGGCTGCCGTGAAGCCTGCTCCGCATCCGGCTGTGTCAGGTGCTGTGAGCTCTGTTCTTCATCGGGATGTAAGGAATTTTGAATATCTATCGTGGAATCTACTCCTGTTCCTGCTGAAGCTTCCGTTCCCTGCCATTCATTTTTATTCTCAATGTTTGCACAGCCTGTCAATAATATAATAATTAACACCATCAAGGTTATTTTCATATTTTTCTTTGTATTTATCTGTTTTTTCATTTTATACTATATCCTTCTCAAATATATTTTCTTTCGATTACAAGTGAATAAACGGCCATAGCAATAATGCTTTCTATCATAACTCCTACAACTGAGAGCAGTACCCATGCAGAGTTTTGCCCTGCAAGCANNGGAATTCCCNAAGNCATTTTGCAAATNGCTTTATTANNNCTTNCTATANGACGTTATGAACCCCGATAAANGAAAAAATGANGGAAACAAAACCANATAATATATTATAACACAATACATATGTGATTTGCTAAACTAATTGAATTTTTACATATTACATATTTTCATGGTACGAACATGAATATTTTGATAATAAGGGGATTAAGTTTATGGATATTTATATTGCAATTTAGTAAGTTTTTGCTATTTCAGTTTTTGTATCAACGGCTATGTTCTTTTTTGGTCATTGTTAAACAAGCTCCATTTGCACTTAATAACCATACAAGAGAGAAATCCCTATTGTATAAANGAAACTTGTGCAATGAGTGTATTTCNCTTTACAAATTTTAATAANATAAGCAGTCACTCTTCCCAGAAGTCTATTGCTTCTTGCGAAGTGGTAACAATTCAGAATAATTTTCGCATAAAGTCTTCCTTTTTCATGAAACATCTCCAAAATTAGTATTATATCTTTATCCTTTATACGGTAAAAGAAATAATTATGTTCAACTAAAATATAGCTGTAATGGCATTTAATATCATATTGAGATGAGACTCTAATACCTGATTGCGGTCTTTCTTTTGCTTAGAAAATCTATAGATAATTTAATACATCATATATATCTGCATCTATTGCTATAGACCGAGCCTTTATTTCCATTGGTACAGATACTTCTCCCTTATTAATACAAACATATTCAGCATTTCTGTTCCTTGCAGTCATCTGCCAAAATGGATATTTGATAATTCCAGGGGTATTATAACCAACCCCCAATTCTAAAAATAATATTTTGCTTTTCTTATGTGTATCAAGAAACTTTTCATAATAGCTGGCATGAGTATCCCATCCCACATCCTGCACAAAAGTAGCATCTGCCCGTAAGTTCATAGTCATTGGTTTCCCACAAATCGGACATTTAGGTATCAGTTCTGTTGGAATACGCATATCCTTTTGTTCTTCTATCATACGCTTAACTAAAGCCTCATTCTCGTATGTATATGGCTTNCACGGNGNCTGGCATTNNAAANGCCCATAATCTCCCTGNGTATAAAATAATCGTTCTTTTGCAAANCCTGCTTTTTNAAAACAATGGTCTACATTTGTTGTCAATACAAAATAATCTTTGTCCTTTACCAGTTCAAACAGATTTTCATAAACGGGTTTTGGTGCATCCATATAGCGGTTAATGTAAATGTATCGGCTCCAATATGCCCAATGTTCTTCCAGACTGTCAAAAGGATAAAAACCTCCCTCATACATATTTTGGAAATGGTATTTTTCAATGAAGTCACTGAAATACTGCTTAAATCGGTCACCACTGTAAGTAAATCCTGCAGAAGTAGAAAGTCCTGCTCCTGCACCAATAACAATCGCGTCCATATTTTCTATTTTTTCTCTTAATTGTTCAATTCTCCCTGAGTAGCTTTTCGTAGATTTCATAGTCATCATCCCTAAAGACATTAAATACCACCTCCATCTTACTTCCCGTTTTTTCTCTGTACTCTTTCACAGTCCTCACCGCAATCTCGGCTGCTTTCTTGTTTGGGAAACAGAATACTCCTGCTGAGATACAGCAGAATGCGATACTGCCACAATCATTTTTCTCTGCAAGTTCCATGCAGGATTGATAGCAGGAGGCAAGCTGTCTGCAATGTTCAGGAGTAATTCTTTCCGAACCGAAGGCTGTTCGGTTTACAATCNNTCCGACTGTGTGAAGCACATATTTACATGGCAGATTGTAGNCTGATGTGATTTTTGCCTGTCCGGTAGGCTCAGGGGAACCTTGCTTTTCCATAATCTTTGCACATTCAAGCCGTAACTGTATTCCTGCAAATGTATGAATACAGTTGTCTATACAAGTATGGTTAGGCTGGTAACACCCTGTCATTCCACTATTGGCTGCATTAACGATTGCATCTGCCTTAAGCCTCGTAATATCTCCCTGCCACAAATAAATACCTTTTTGTATCTGCTGTAAATCTGAAATCTTTACAATCCCTTTTTCAGAAATTTCTTCTCTCAAATAATCGTCCTGTACCCTCAGAAATTCATCAGAAACCTCCTCCGGCATACGCACATTAAACAATGCCCGCAATAACATTTTCTGCTCTTGTATGCTCTTTGGTCTTTCCACTGACTTGTATTGTGCCTGTTCGTTTAACAAACTTGATATGAGATAATTTCTTCTTTCACTCTGTTTCATCTGATATCCCCCGTCTTTTTACTGCTCCCACAGGGCATTTCTCATAACAGTTTCCGCAATGCAGACAATGTTCCTGTATGATCTGGAAGGGCTTGCCGGATATGATGCAACTTTGTGGACAGTTCTTCATACACTTGCCGCAACCGATACAATTTTGTGAGATATAATAGCCTTTTTCAATTATCTCAGCATCTCCTATGGAATAACTTTCACGAAAAATTGGATTTACACCGAGATTGAAGTATTCAATTTCTGCATTTTTGATACAGAACACAATACCGATTTCCCTTGTGTTATCCGGATAAACATTTGATAAATAAGGCTGTTCTTCAAAGATTATGTCAATCCATTTTCTTTGCTCATTATCAGATACTTTTTCAGCCTTTGCAGAAAGCCTTATCATTTCCTTATATTTTGTATATCCCAATATCTGAACATTACCATCCGACAGCAATTCTTCACAAAAAGCTTTACCCCTTGCGGTAAAAAAATACATAGATTGCTGTTCATAATGAATTGCACTAATATTTCTTATCTGTGGTTTGCCGTATTTATCTACTGTCGCAAAATTTAGTACCCCAACATTTTGCAGCTTTTTTAAACAGGTTTGTGCATCCATAACTTACACCTCCGGATTAATCTATAATCAAAAAACGATTTTCTTTTCTTGGCTTAATTTGCGGATAATCCCCATCACAATATCCCAATATCACAAAGCAGCGGGCTATGTCTGTATCAGGTATATCCCATTCTTTCAATAAAGCCATTCCAACTTCATTATCAAAGGTTTCTTCCCCTCTTGCAATGATGCATGATGCAATNCCTAAATTTGCAGCCTCAAGCACCATATTTTCAGCACAGCAGAATGCATCTGGAATACTGTATAAAAAGTTCTTTGCGCCAAAAATAACGCATACTGTAGGTGCTCCATAAAAGCCATTTTTTATTGTTGGATCATCAATGGTACTTGGCTGTTCAGAGGAAACATGTCCTCCTGCAAGTTTGCTGCGGTCAAAACATGCAAGGTTAAGCCTGCCGACTTTCTCAACTAACTCTTTGTTATGAACAGCAACAATCCTTGCCCTCTGCCCGCCTCCTGCGTTTGGTGCGTATAATCCTGCCTCAATGATTTTTTCTAAATCTTCTCTATCAATCTGTTTATCCTGATATTTACGAATAGACCTGCGTTCTTTCATTAAACCTAAAACATCCATATAAATCCCCATTCTTGCTTAGCCTGCGAATTTGTGCCCCTGCACAAATTTGCGATTGAAAAATCTATGATTTTTCAACCTAACTCCTTCCAACATTGCGGATCGGGCGCATACATATTTCCGGTATAGCCATAGGTCACAGCCGGACATCCCCTACAGAACCCTCGAAGTTCACACTTGTTACATTTTTCAAATTTATCAAAATCCCGATACTTCTCCATATTTGCGCTCATAAAAAGGTCATACATGGAGGTGTCGAATACATTTCCTATTTTACTTTCCATTCGCCGACAGGCATATACATCACCCGTTGGAAGAATTGTCATGTGGCTGATTGCACAATGGCAGCCATCATATATCATTCTCTTATCAGCATTTTCCGGTATCTTAAAAATCCCTTTTTCATACAGAAATAAAGTCCATAAATGGTCTTTCAGTTGAAATGTAGTGTGTCTGTCTTTATATTGTTCNTATTTCGCCCAGCATTTCTCNAAAAATGCTTTATATTCAAGAGGCGGTATATGGTATTCTTGAAAGAAATCATTTTTATGATTTCTTTTGCTTTCCCGCCCACTTGTAGGGCAGTATCTTCCAAATGCAAATACATCAACATTTCTATCCACTACCAAATCAATCATATCGGGGAACTCATCTTTATTGGCGCATGATACAGTAGACATGACCGCACAGTACATTCCTGCTTTCTTGATACATTCAATCTTTTTTATCGTAATATCAAAAGAGCCGGGTTTTCTGAATTTGTCATGTGTTTCTCTCATTCCGTCCAGTGAAAGCTGATACTTNCTNCANCCATACTNATAAAGCCNTTNNCATACCTCNTCAGTCAAATGGAACGGATTNCNNAAAATACCAAAANTANTNTNATNCTTTTTNAGCANTTCACAGAGTTNCCAAAAATCTTTATGTAAAATCGGATCGCCGCCTGTAATGTAAAAATATGGTGTGCGTTCTAACCTTTCACACATATCCATACAGCTTGAAACTACCGTTTCCATTTCCTCATATTTCATCTGTTTCAGGCAGATATGGTTATCCTCAGAAAAAATATAACAATGTCTGCATCTTTGGTCACATTCATCTGTAATATGCCATTGGAACGCAAAGTATGGTTTCATTTTGGGTATTCCTCCTAAAGCTTTACTTTTGGATATAATCATAGACACACAGAAAAACTGCGTGTCCATGACCGCATTGATACTCTATGTATCTTACAAATCGAAGTTTATTTCGATTCCGGATCGCCTGCCCCGCAAGCTGAACCACAGGCTGATGCAGGTTTTTCTTCCGGTTTCGGATCTGCTGCCCCACATGCTGAACCACAGGCTGATGCAGGCTTTTCCTCCGGTTTCGGATCTGCTGCCCCACATGCTGAACCACAAGACGATATGGCATTTGTGCCAGCAAATGCAGCCACATTTTCAAGATTACTCATGATAGTTACCTCCTTAATTTATTTGCTTGATTTCCTGACCTCTTTGGTCTATACTTAGTATAAGTTGCAGCAATCAAAAATAAAAGTACGCACTATTTTATTATGTAGTGAGCTTTTCCTTCGTTGGTGCAAAAATGAATGTTATAATCAAAAGGAGATGTCCTTTATGTTGACAAAAGACGAGCTGCCAGCCTGTCCTGTTGCCACAACACTGATGCTGATTGGAAATAAGTGGAAGATTTTTATTGTACAAAGACTGTTAGACCGTCCTTGGCGGTTTAATGAGCTGCAAAAGGATATTCCCGGCATCAGCCAGCGGGTTTTAACAGATAATCTCCGTTCTATGGAGGAGGACGGTATCATTACACGCACTGTCTATCCCGAAGTTCCTGCGCGGGTAGAGTACGCTTTAAGTGAATTGGGTAATACAATGCGCCCAATTATTAACTCTATGTTTGAGTGGGGAACAATGTATCAGGGATTGGTAAAAGGATAGACATAACGAAAAAGGCGGTCTGAATTCAGAGCG
>WFLX010081690.1_pt1 | contig 13344 bp, 13 predicted proteins | sample 4967041 | NCBI WGS metagenome assembly WFLX01 (sample SAMN12857096, study PRJNA449069) | gut metagenome | isolation source: stool from male and female vole | host: Microtus ochrogaster | place: USA:Florida | collected 2017
TTGCGCCTTCTACAGTGGGAGCGCCAACCTTTACAGTACCGTCAGCGTCAGCGAGGAGTACACGGTCAAATTCCACCTTGTCACCTTCTTTAACGGCTTCGCCGAGATAGTGAACATACAGATACTTTTCGGCTTCTGCCTTAAACTGCTGTCCTTGAATTTCTACGATTGCGTACATCGTTGTTTAATAATACTTTAACAGGTNAAACCGCCGGGCGGAATCNAATCGGCTCACANCGCTATATTCANTTNNCGGAGCCCGTTACGGAAAATCACCCGCAAAATTAGTANGAANTNATCTAACAAACAAGCATCANTNCAGTTTTTTCATTAGCTTGCTGTCAGATTTTTATAAAAATTTTTCTTCGATACATCTCCAGCAATATCAGAAACAATATAAGATAATTACCAAACGTAAGCCACACCGGATAAAAATCACCTAAAATCGGTTGCAATCCGTAACTGATTGACTGCACAATACTGCGAAAATTCACCACTTCCCCAAGCACATAAGCCGTTATGGCATTCATGCCGTAAATTTTCAGCCAATCCAATCCTCGGGTATACCCCCTATAATCAACCACATAGTAAAACAATGCCATCAACAAAAAACATATTCCGCCGCAATAAAGCACCATGCTTGACGACCATATACGTTTGATTATCGGCATCTGCAAGCTCCATATCAGTCCAAAAGACATAAGTAACATACCTGTCAATATCAAATACTTAACCACGACGAGTTTGTCTTTCCCATTCTTCATCATATATCCGGCAAACGAACCGAGGAGCACAGTCACACTGAAATTTAAGCTACTCCATATCCAGGTATATGTGAAATCATCTGTAGAGCCTCCGATAACGACGCGATCAACCATATAGGCAAACGAATCATCAGGTGCGATATTCCCACACAAAGTCATTGGCAACCAATAAACTATCAAAAGCATTGCAGCAATCACCATCTGCCACTTAATTCTGAAGTATATCGTCACTAATGCACCGACAAGATACCCTGCAGCAATAGCTTGCAGAGTATTGTTGAAATAATACAAACGACTACTATCTAACGAAAGCAGATTACCCTGCACCACCATGCCGAGCAAAAACAGAATCACGGCTCTTCGGAATATTTTGATAATGGCAGCGCGCTTTGATTTCTGTCCTTGATATTTAGCTAACGAAAAAGGCATTGATGCTCCCACCATAAAAAGGAACAATGGCATCACGATATCCCACAATCTGAGCCCCTCCCACACCTCATGATCAAATTGATAAGCAACGGCATTGAGCCACGACAAATCTGCCACAGACGCTATAGCAATGAATACGGGCTGAAAAAACACAAGCAAAAACAAGTCAAAACCTCGTAATATATCAAGCGATGCAAGCCGTTGCNGTTTATTGGTGGTTGTCATGAAGCTGTTGTTCTTTTTTTTACTACAAATATGATTAAAAAACACCTATATGCCAATAAAAATATCTATTTTTACACCACAAATCACCATTATGCACAAATCATTACTTCCGCTAACGATTTTTATTTCCACCATATCCTTGCCGACAATTGCCGGCAACAAGTCCTCTGCTCCTGACAGCACACTCACAATGCCGCCACTCGAAGAAGTTATAGTTACAGGCAGTAACGCTGTGATAGGACGTAACTTGATTCCATATACCGTAAGCGTAATAAATCAATCGCAATTAGAATCCGACGCTCAGCCCCAGCTACTTTCTACCCTGTCAGGTATGGTGCCAAGCCTGTTCGTAACTCAACGCAGTATATTCGGATTCGGAGTAAGCAGCAACGGCGGTGCCGGACACATCAAAATGCGCGGCGTAGGAGGCGACAGAGCAAGCGGCATTCTTATGATGGTCGACGGTCAACCACAATTTGCCGGCATATACTCTCATCATGTAGGTGATTTCTATACCAAAAGCAACGTGGCGAAAGTAGAAATACTGCGCGGACCCGGATCAGTACTTTACGGCTCCAATGCCATGGCCGGCGTAATCAACATCACCACCTCCGATGCAAAAAAAGATGGAGTCAATACCATGCTCACATCGCAATATGGCTCATACAATACATGGCTGACATCTCTCAGTAACACCATCAGATTCGGCCGATGGTCATCTTTCATAACTCTGTCTTATGACCGTACCGACGGTACTCAAGACAACTTTGATTTCAACCAATGGAGCGGTTATGCCAAAATAGGATATAAATTAAATCAGCATTGGAAAGCAACTGCCGACTTCACACTCATGAATTTCAAAGGCAACGACCCCATCTATCCCCGGCTTGACAACCCGTCTTCTACCGACATCTACCGTCAGGACATCGTGAGAGGCGAAGCCTCAGTTGCAATAAGTGACAAATACGACTCCACCGATGGTATGGCCCGCATATACTATAGTTATGGCAACCACATAATTGATGACCCTCGTCACTTCCGCAGCATTGATGACCGTATGGGCATACTCTTATATCAGAACCTACATTTATGGCGACTGACAGATATCACACTCGGTTTTGACTTCAACACCTATTCGGGGGAAATACCTGTGTCAGGTGGGAAACCACATTCTCCGGAATCACTCTCTACCATGGCGAGAAAACGCATTACCGAATATTCTCCATATCTCACCATAGCTCAAGGTTTTTGGGAAAACTCGTTCATCATCAACGGTGGATTACGAATGGCCAACAGTAATATGTTCGGCACTCAATGGATTCCACAGGCAGGTATAGTCTACANTGATGNCCATCACGGCATTCATNCCAAAGCCTCGATATCTATGNGTTANCGAAANCCCTCATTTCGCGAACTTTATCTATATAAGATGGCTAANNCCGACCTGAATCCGGAGAAAATGATTAACTATGAAATCTCTGTGGGTAAATCCTTTTCACGATATTTCGACATCGAACTAACCGCCTACTTAGCCAAAGGTTCTGATATGATTCAGGTAGAAGATTTTCACAACGTAAACACCGGAAGTTTTATCAACAAAGGTATTGAACTTACCGCAAAATCCAATCCTCTCGNCAATCTATGGATTAACGCTTCCTACAGCTATCTTCACACATCTCTGAATAATCTTACCGGGNCACCGAAAAATCAATACTATATTGGCGTTGACTACCGTCCTATAAAAACTCTTGACATATCTGCCGATATCAAANNNGTAGGAGGNTTATATNTNNATAANTCCATTGAAAATCAAAACTATCTGCTGCTAAACGCCAAAATCAGCTATGATNTNGTAAAATATCTCACACTCTTCGTTGCCCTTGACAATATCACCGGTAGACATTACGTCATCAACCGTGGCTATGATATGCCCGGATTTACAATGTCCGGTGGATTTACTCTGAAATTTTAACCATTACATAATCTAAATCTTTTTTCTCTCATGAAAAAATTTCTTTTAATCCCCCTCATGGCCATCGGCCTTATGTCGTGCTCTTCATCTGAAGCAAAAACCGCATCTGAAACTCCGGCTACCGATTCTGTTTCTGTGGTGTATCACATCAAAGACATCACCCCGGAGAATCTTATCAAAGTTTATGAAGCCCTCGGCCGTGAAGCTAAAGGCAACAATGTAGCTGTAAAGATTTCCACCGGTGAGTCCAACAAATCCAACCATCTCGATACCGCCCTCATCAAAGATTTCGTACACAAAATCAAAGGAACATTCGTAGAATGCAACACAGCCTATGCCGGCAATCGAAACACTACCGAAGCTCATTTACAAGCAGCCAAAGATCACGGCTTTATGGATATAGCCAAAGTAGACATTATGGATGCCGAAAGTGATACCACTCTCATGATTGAAGGCGGGTTCCACTTGCCATACGACATTGTCGGTAAAAATTTCCTAAACTATGATTTTCTCGTAGTATTGTCGCATTTCAAAGGTCACCAGATGGGAGGTTTCGGTGGCGCTCTCAAAAATATTTCTATAGGCATCAGCTCTTCCGACGGAAAAGCATTCATTCACTCTGCAGGCAAAACCGACAACGCCGAAGAAATATGGAGCAACATAGCCGAACAGAACGATTTCCTGGAATCTATGGCCGACGCCTCTAAAGCCATCATCGAGCACATGGGCGATAATATTTTATACATCAATGTTGCAAACCGTCTTTCTGTGGATTGCGACTGCAACGGCGACCCTGCCACGCCCAAGATGGGCGACCTCGGCATTTATGCTTCGCTCGACCCCGTAGCACTCGACCGCGCTTGTGTTGATGCCGTATTCAACTCCGACGACCCCGGTAAAGACGACCTGATTGAACGCATCAATTCACGCAATGGCACACACCTGCTCGACTCTGCCGAAAAACTTGGTCTCGGTTCTCAAAAATATAAAGTTATAGAAATCGAATAACAGAATAGTATCTATAAGCTAACATTCATAGCACTATCACCCATACGGTTTTCATCACACGTATGGGTGATAGTAATATAAGAAACCGCAATGCTTGTCAAAATAAAAAATTTTTGCCAAAAGTTCTCGTTTCGCACCGGACTGATAGTACTGGGTCTGTGTATCCCATTTTATATATTGAGTTTTGCGCAGATGTGGTGGCTCCCTATATCATCATATGCAAAAGGTGTTTTATGGATAATATTATTCGGATTAGCAAAATGCTTTCAATACATAGGTCTGACTATAATAGGCGTGGAAGGAATCAAACGGTTGAAACGCATGATACCTTCATTTATAAACCCGGCAAAATAACCGGATAAATCCATTCCCCATCAACTTTTACAGGTACTACAAGACATATCCAGAATGTTATTTCCGACTTTTTTTCTTGGTGGATTTTTGGGTGGATGATTTTTTCTTGGTCGATTTATGCGGGCGGATTGTCGACTTCAAACCTTTATAAGCGTGGCGCATCGACGCCGGCGATGATGCATCAAATGTGTGAGGATTGACCGTACGTGCTGAATCTGTAAGCGTATGACTCATCAGCCATTCATAGCATTCAGGCAAATAAAATATACGAGCGGGTTGCCCATGGTTCATACCCTTGACACGATGATATATAAGCCGTGGAGTGGATTCATCATAATTTTTCATCTCTGACACTACACGGTCGCTTTGCTGCACAGATACGGCTCGGTCGGCCGTGCCATGGACTATCCACAGCGGAACATGATTTAACCCCGACAGATCTTTCACTGACGCACCTCCACACATAGCCATCGCTGCAGCTATCTTATGAGGATAAGTGGCCACCATATCGAGAGTACCATATCCACCCAGACTCATTCCCAAAACATATATTCGGGTAGTATCTATAGCAAAACTATCAGTCAGCCAGTCTATAATCTTCATTAGTTTCCCCGGTTGCCACGCTCCACCCGGATTCTGCGGCGCCACCACATAGGCATCAACTTTTCGACCCTTTTCTATTGCGTCAATAGTACCATAACGTTTCACCCTGTTCAAATCCCTGCCACACAGACTCGCACCATGAAGAAATAGCACAAGNGGTTTGACCGTATCCTCAGGTATGCTGTCGGGTTCATAAAACCAAAAGTTATACGTGTCAGGCACTACACCCTTCATAGGCACCACCTTTACGCCTTGAACCGACACAACGGTTATAAGNACCAAAAACATAACTATATATTTCCGCAGCCCCATATCAATCAACNGTNAGTTTATAAATACTNTTACCNCGCGAACCTNNCACTACATGATTNCCGANNACCACCGGNGATGATTCAAAATTCNGACCTACCTTCCGCTTAACCATCACCTTGCCGTCAATGCCTCGTATCACATAGATATTTCCATAACAGTCGGCAGTGATAATATAAGTGTGGCCGTCGTCACAACTCATACTCACAGGAGATGACCATGCGTAGTAATCTAATTTTACACGATAAGCCTCCGAACCATCATTACGATTAATGGCCACAAACACCCCGTCGGGCTTACCGTCGGTATTCAGCACACAATTTGACATCACAAGATGCTCACAATCTCCACTACCTAACAAGGCAGAAGCATAATATCCGCCATCAAAATTCTTATCATATCGTTTAGCACGTGCAGCATCTATCTTATTTCTCCAGATTTCTTCACCGGTCAAAGCATTGAGCTTGACAAACCTGGCCTCACCCTCTCCCTGATGATCCACCTCACACCCCACATATATATACGGGATGCCTTCTTCCTCGGCCACAACCGGTGTGGCGTCTACATCATCTCCAAGACAATAATACCATCGGGGAATGAGATCCGATAAATTCACGCATATAATATTTCCATGATTATCTGCCATATAACCAAGATTTCGCCATGCACTTATCGAAGATTCCATGCCCGGAGCCACACCGTTGACCTTGTAACGTAATACCGAATGAAGTCGCATATCACCTTTGGTGGCAATCCATTTATACAAACTACCGTTTTCTCCCGGCCAGAACAGAAAACCGTCAACTCTTAGCGGAGATGAATCATAAGCCCCCCACCCTCGCCATGCCTTCGGGTCACGGTCAAAAGTAAACTCTACCTTATTCGTATAAAGATTCATCATGTTTGCTCCAAACGGAGATTCCTCCGGAATACCATGCCCGAAATATAGATTTCCATTCATCAATGGGTCGACAGAGATTGTACCTTTTATAGGATTACCGGCATCAACAGCACAACGCGAAGGATTACCTGTTACATAATCAATAAAATAAATCTTTTTAGCCAGCGAACCGACCACTATTTCCTTTCCGGAAAATCCGGAAACAACCACCTCATTGTTTCGCAAAAGTTTCAACTCGTCAGGTGACCACTCAATATAAAGCGGCTGCCCCGTCCAGCCTGTTCCTCCACGCCAAATACCATATTTAGTAGCGGTAAGATTCTCATCGGTAATAAAAGTCCAATCGACAGTGATACTTTCCGGAGTTTTTTGTAAATGACCATAAAAATCAGCGTTACGCTCAGGATTTCCCCGAAAAGTCAATACTCCACGAGCATATTTATAAGCATTATCAAGTCCTTTCAGTTCGTGTGAAACATCCGGCATCAAAGTGTCTATCTGCCATTTCAGTTTAGCTGCAGATGGAAATATGGTATCTGCTACAGGTAAAAGATTTTCAGCAATCAAATCTATTTCTGCGACCAAAGAATCAGCATCCTGACGACCAGACTCCCCGGCCGAACTTCCGCAAGAACATAGTGCGATAACGAAAGGCAAAAATATGGCAAATCTTAAATCAGACATGATTAGTCAATAAATATCTTACAAAGATACAGTTATATTTTATAATTTTGCACAATTTTCATTTACAGAAAGATTTTGTCAACCACAGCGATAAAAATAGATATGCTTCACGGCAACATGGGTCGCAAGATTATCATGTTTGCCATACCGTTGATAGCGAGCGGCATATTACAGCAATCGTTCAATGCAATCGATGTAGCTGTAGTCGGACGATTCTCATCATCGCAAGCCTTGGCGGCTGTAGGAAGCACGGGAGTCATAATCAGTATTATGATAAACCTGTTTATAGGCATTTCCATAGGAGCCAATGTGGTTATCTCGAATTATATCGGACAAAAAGATAATGCAGGTATACATAAAGCTATTCACACCGCAATGGCAGTAGCTATAATCAGCGGTATTGCCCTTACTATCATAGGGGTGCTGTTCACCCGGCCTATATTGCAGATGATGAACACCCCTGAAGATGTAATCGAGCTGTCAGCTAAATATCTGAAAATATTCTTTTTGGGGATGCCATTCATGATGGTCTACAACTTTGGAGCTGCTATTTTGCGCAGCTATGGCGACACTCGCCGACCATTCTACAGTCTGGTGATTGCGGGCATAGCCAATACCGCACTCAACCTCGTACTTGTAATCTATTGCGGAATGAGTGTGGAAGGTGTGGCTATAGCTACTGTAGCTGCCAATATTATCAATGCAACTTTTATCACAGTATGGCTAATTCGTGAGCCTTGTCCGTATAACCTCTCTCCGACAAAAATCACAATCTGCAAACGTGAGTTGCAGAAAATATTAAGCATAGGAGTTCCTGCAGGATTACAGGGTATGGTATTTTCTACGGCCAATATCTTCATTCAGTCAACCATCAATGAATATGGCTCGAAGGCCATAGCGGGGTCAGCCGCCGCACTCAACTATGAATTGTATTGTTACTTTATCATGGTGGCATTTTGTCAGGCAGCAGTGGCATTTGTCAGTCAAAACTATGGTGCGGGACAATATGACCGTTGCCGGAAGGCTGTGAAGATATGTATGTTGCTGAGTGTGTTGAGTGTCGGTGTAGCAAATATCGCCATAGTAGTATTCGACAAATTTTTCATCGGACTCTTTTCCACGGAGCCGGAAGTATTTCATTACGCTGCCATACGTCTGCACACGGCATTGATGTTTCAATTCATGGCCAGTTCTTATGAAATCTGCGGTGCAGCATTACGGGCTTTGGGATACTCGATGACACCTACGGTACTCACGATTATAGGTACGTGCGTACTGAGATTAGTGTGGGTTTACACTGTGGGAACACACACACATGACTTTGCTCTTCTACTGAGCATCTATCCGATTACATGGGTAATCACAGGCGGTCTGGTCGTAGGCGCCTACTTGATAATATCCAGGAAAGTATTTAAGGAAAAACCTGTGAACTAACCGCTTCAACGACGAAAAGGAATGGTTAACACATAGAACACCGGCACCTTCTCATCTCCTATCCGTCCGGGTAACCATTTAGGCATATTTGCAATGATGCGCATAGCCTCCCGGTCGAGACTCGGACACACGCCGCGAAATACAGATATTTCATTGACGCTACCGTCGGGATTGATGACAAACGAACATTGCACCCGACCTGAAATACCTGCTTCATAAGCATCGCGAGGATAACNCCGCTCACGGTTGATGTAATTCATCAGTTCGGTATCTCCTCCGGGAAATTGCGGAGGCTCATCGACAGCATCTACCACAAAAGCTTTAACAAAAGAAGCCGAATAACTGCTGTGGAAAGAGACTACGCATCTGTTTTGAGCTGCTAAAGTCAATCCGNNAGTCAGAGAGAGTATAGTTAGAAAGGGCTTAANTATTAAANCGCTCTTCATAAATAGAATTAGAAAATAAATACGTGGCAAAAGTATATTTTAAGAATTTATTTGCCAAATCGTGAATATAGTTTTTGTGATTGATTATTATTGTTTTATCTTTGTTGACATTTTTAAGCCAATACGTAAAAAAGTATTTACAAGCATAATATTCCCGTGTGTGCGGGCGTTTATGATATGTTATAAATTCATTTCTTCACCTCACTCGTGATGACATTTGCTGAAAAGCCACTGCATAAAATAATAATCAGCCTTGCAATATTGCTATGCTCAAGCGCAGCATCAGTCTTGGCGGCCGAATCATCTCCGGCTTACAATTTTCTGAATCTCACTACATCAAGCCGTATCTACGGCCTGGGTGGCATCAATATCACAACGGTTGATGACGATGTGAATGTCATTGATCAAAATCCTTCGCTTCTCGGACCGGAATATGACCGCCAGATAGGATTAGGCTATATGCGCTATGTGGCAGGTACCAATATAGCTTCAGCCAGATTTTGCAATATGGCTTCAGACCGCAGTGCATGGGCGGTAGGGTTAACCTATTTCGGATATGGCGACATGACAGAAGCCGATGAGGCGGGCAATATATTAGGTAGTTTCTCGCCCAAAGATATAAATATCAACGGTACATATTCGCACGACATAACCGATAGACTGCGAGGAGGTATCACGATGAAATTTCTCTACAGCTCCTACGCGGAATTTACGGCAATAGCCCTGGCCACTGACCTCGGCATCAATTATTTTGATCCTGACCGCGACCTATCATTTTCGGTAGTGATAGCCAATCTTGGCGGTCAGGTCAAGCGATTCAATGAGCATTATGACAGATTGCCTTTTGATATAAGATTAGGTTGGTCGCAATCGTTCGGGTCACTTCCTTTTAGATTTTCCGTCACAGCATGGAATCTCACACAATGGAAATCGCCTTATCAGGATCCCGGAGAATCAGGCGGTTCTTTACAGGAAAAAGAGTCATTCGGCTCCAATCTGTTTCGCCACCTGGTATTCGGTGCGGACTTTATTCCGTCGGATAAGTTCAACATAGGCATAGGCTATAATTACAAAACGCGCACGGATATGAGTACCTACAACCGCTCTTTCCTGTCCGGACTGTCGATATGCGCAGGACTGCGAGTAAAATCCTTTGCTTTAGGAATAGCTTTTGCACAGCCNCATACAGGCGCCACGACATTTATGTTNAACATTTCCACAAATCTCAGCGAACTGCTACATTAAAATCCAGTTATGTCACCAACTCCACTTATCACAATAGCTATCGACGGCTATTCTTCATCAGGTAAAAGCAGCATGGCACGTCAGCTTGCCAAAACCATCGGTTACAGATATATCGACTCCGGCGCCATGTATCGAGCTGTGGCTCTCTACGCCATGCAGCAAGGTATAATTAAAGCTGACGGAGAAATAGACATACCGGCACTTATAGTAGCTTTACCGAAGATAAAAATAGGGNTCCGCATAAATGGNGACCAACAGATNACCACACTCAACGANGAAGATGTGGAGACGCAAATACGCTCTATGGCTGTAAGCAACAATGTTTCGCCCGTAGCAGCGATTCCNGAAGTGCGACATGCTCTGGTGGCCATGCAACAGCAGATGGGCGAACAGAAAGGCATAGTAATGGACGGAAGAGATATCGGCACTACCGTATTTCCCGATGCCGAAATGAAAGTATTTGTGACTGCATCGGCTCAGACACGCGCCCAGCGAAGAGTTGCCGAGCTAATAGAAAAAGGTGTGGCCACAACATACGAGGAGGTTTTATCGAATGTAATCAATCGCGACCATATTGATGAGACGCGTACTGAAAGTCCGCTGCGCAAAGCCGATGATGCCGTGGTTCTTGACAACTCCACAATGAGTATTGAACAACAGAACGAATGGCTGCTTGAGCGATATAATGCAATCATAGACTCACTATGAGTGAAGATATCAGTATAGTCATCGACAGCGATTCGGGATTTTGCTTCGGAGTGACTGCCGCNATNGACAAAGCTGAAAGTGAACTCAATCGTCACGGAAAATTGTATTGTCTGGGCGATATAGTGCATAACAGCGATGAGGTGGAACGCCTATGCAGCAAAGGATTAATCACCATCACTCACAGTGATATGCCTAATCTACAGGACTCTGTGGTACTACTTCGAGCCCATGGTGAGCCACCATCGACATATATTGCAGCTGAACAAAACAATATCCGCATCATAGATGCCACCTGCCCTGTGGTACTCNGGCTGCAGCGAAGCATCNAGCAGACANANCTACGNGAAAATCCGCCTCAGATAGTGATATACGGNCAATCGGNTCATGCCGAAGTCAATGGACTTGTAGGCCAAACAGACGNCACGGCTATAGTGGTGGANAATATAGACCAACTCAACGCCATAGACTTCTCACGTCCGGTAGCCATCTATTCTCAGACTACAAAACCACTCGACGGATACCGCAATATATGCAACGAAATCAAACGCCGTATGCTTGCAGGAGTAGAGTTTACATCAAATGACACTATATGCCGTCAGGTAGCCAACCGTGGGGAACGCATCAAGAATTTTGCTGCATCACATTCGTTGATACTTTTTGTCAGCGGTAAGAAAAGCAGTAACGGACGCGTGCTGTACAACCTGTGCTTACAAGCCAATCCACGCTCTCACCTGGTATCGAATGCCACGGAGATACGCCGTGAATGGCTCACTGATATCACAAGTGTGGGCATATGCGGAGCTACGTCCACTCCCCGCTGGCTCATGGAGCAGGTGAGAGATAAAGTAGAGTCACTTCTTAAATGCGATTGCGAATCATGACCTGGCGAACATTCTTTTTTTCTGCATTGACACTGCTGTTTGCCTCCTGCCAGTCGGGCATCACCACAGACCGTGCCGAAATAGCAGCAGCCGACAGCTCAGCCTATAATTTAGGGAGAGAACACGCCNTATATCTGATGGACAGCTGTATGACCGAGAAAGAAAAAAGTAGAATGCTACTTGAAATGCATTGTGTGCATGGCACTATAGAAGAGCATTATGGCTCAGAGACTGCCACNGCCTATCAAGAAGGGATACGGACTCAACTTATNGAANGCAATGATACTCNNGCCAATATATTTTANGAACAAATTTACTTTTTTNAAATCCNTCAAATGCCACATTTATTNNGTAATTACCATCATTTCGGTTCTCTCACTGGCATTACCGCCTTNAATTTTCGATAAAANGATTACTGNNGATTTGCCAGAATGAAATAAAACGCTTACCTNTGCACAGCAAAACCACAAANGGTACCTTGGCCGAGTGGTTAGGCACCGGTCTGCAAAACCGTATACAGCAGTTCGAATCTGCTAGGTACCTCCCCAAAGCTCCGTTAACGCGGAGCTTTAATTTTAACCATGAGTATAATCCATGTATGTTACAGGAAATCTGTATCTTCTTTTGTAAATCTATGAATTATGCTTAAATTAGCGAGCCGATATTTTTGAAGTATTGACAATCAACATTAAATCATATAATTCACTGACAAATGAAAAAAATTTTTTCAGTAATGTTGCTTATCGCGACGATCTTTATGGCCTTACCCGGCTGCTCCGATGAAGAAAACGAAAATAATGAGCCAAACGGTATAATCCAAGACAACATTACAGGAACATGGGAAGGAACCGCAGTAAAAATTGAAGGAAAATGGATAGATATCAGCAATTCTGCCAATACCCTCCATTGGGCATTCACTGCTACCTTCAATGACGATGGCACATACNATGGCACTGGCNCGTTCGGTAACGGCAACGGTACATATAAAATTTTTGGCAGAGTCATTGAAACGTATGTTGATGGCAAACTGTTCCTGAAATATGAAGTGCGTGGAATCACAAATGACACTGCCGAATTTACCATCGTAAAAGACAACTCCACCGTAGACGTAAGAGTAATCAGGCTCTATCAAATCGACTAAAACGACAATTATAATAATCCGTGAGTGCGTGCCATACGGGTTCGAGCTTTCTGAAATTGAAATAATGCAGAATGCTGAATTATCCGATGTGAGGTGTGGGGTATTTTAAGAATGTGAAGGTGCTATCGCCGTAATTTTGTTTGGGGTCACCCGGCATGGTGACCCGTCAGAAGGGTCCGTCGCGGGGAATGGTTTCAAGCAGCGCGGGAATTTGGTCGACAGGGATATTGTAGATGGCGG
>WFLX010381471.1_pt1 | contig 13344 bp, 13 predicted proteins | sample 4967041 | NCBI WGS metagenome assembly WFLX01 (sample SAMN12857096, study PRJNA449069) | gut metagenome | isolation source: stool from male and female vole | host: Microtus ochrogaster | place: USA:Florida | collected 2017
CCCTTGTAGGTGCCCTTGTAGATGTCGCCGTTGTCGTACATCTTCTTGAAAATCTTCTGGATGGCGGCCACATGGTAATCGTCGGTGGTGCGGATGAAGCGGTCGTTGGAGATGTTCATCAGCTTCCACAGGTCCAGCACGCCCTTGGGGCCCTCTACGATGTTGTCCACATACGCCTTGGGGGTGACGCCCGCCTCCCTGGCCTTGTCCTCGATCTTCTGGCCGTGCTCGTCGGTACCGGTGAGAAACATGACCTCGCAGCCCTTAAGCCGCTTATACCGGGCCATGGCGTCGGTGGCCACAGTACAGTAGGTGTGGCCGATGTGGAGCTTGTCCGAGGGGTAGTAGATGGGGGTGGTGATATAGAATTTCTCAGGCATTTTCGTCAGCCTCCGTTTCAGCTTCCGCCGGAAGGTCCTNCATNNGAGNNNNTNCCTTTCCTCCAAANATTTCTCCGGAAATACTCACAACAGGATAATCTTCAATTTCAGAAGGAATATCAACAGAAGCATAGTATATTGCAGGATTACATTCTGTAAGTTCCACACAAGGAGTATCGCATATTCCGTCTATCTTATCATAAACAACATAGCTCCAGCCTTTATACACTTTTTCTTCTTCTGCATGAGCGATAACAGAACTTTCAGGATAATTTCCACAAACTGCCGTTACCCCCGAAAAACAGCTTGCAAGAATAAGTATGTATGCAATATTTCTTTTTAATGATTTCAAATTAAACACCTCCATTTTACATTATACAAACTTTTTCACACATTGTCAATATTATGTAGCAAAAAAACACAGCAGAAAAAATTTTCCGCTGTGTTTCTGTTCGTGATTATGAACGGTTTCCGTGACAGTTTTCCGAATTAGGACAACAGCCGCAGTTACAACCGCATGAGGATTTTCCTTTCTTCTTATCGCTGACAAGTCTGATTATAATCATTGCAATTATTGCAACAAGAATCAACCCTGTTATAACAGTACCTGCATTCATAGTTTTATTGCCTCCGTTCACGCTCTTACCGCTCTTGATTTAAGAGTACTGCTTTCCCTGTAAGGTCTGAAAAGCATATAAATAATAAATGCTGTGAATATTATTGCAACTGTAAGACCTATCGGGTGAACGTTTCCGCTGAAAGCTGAACCGAACTGATAAATAATAAGTGAAATTGCATATGCAAAGCCACACTGATAGCCGATTGCAAACCATGTCCACTTTGCACTGTTCATTTCACGCTTGATTGCACCGATTGCTGCAAAACACGGAGCGCAAAGAAGATTGAACACGAGGAACGAATATGCTGAAAGTGCGGAGAAACTTGCTACAAGCTGTCCCCAGATTTCATCACCGTTTTCGGAAAGTTCTCCGCCGAAATGGAAGAGTGTCCCGTATGTAGCAACAACGTTTTCCTTTGCAATAAGACCTGTAACAGCGGCANCGGCTGCTTTCCAGTCTCCCCAGCNGACAGGNACGAATATCCAAGCAAAGAGATTACCGATTTTTGCAAGAATTGAGTTGTCAAGGTCATCAATCATTCCGAATGAACCGTTTTCAACGCCAAATCCCTGTAAGAACCAGAGAAGAACGGTTGAAAGAAGAATAATTGTTCCGGCTTTCTTGATGAACGACCAGCCTCTTTCCCACATTGAACGGAGTACGTTGCTTACTGTCGGGAGATGATAAGCAGGAAGTTCCATTACAAACGGAGCAGGGTCGCCCGAAAAGATTCTTGTCTTTTTAAGCATGATACCGGAAACTATTATTGCAGCAACGCCGATAAAGTAAGCCGAAACTGCAACCCAGCCGGAATTATTGAAAAATGCACCTGCAATAAGTCCGATAATAGGAAGTTTTGCACCGCACGGAATGAAAGTTGTCGTCATGATAGTCATACGTCTGTCACGCTCATTTTCGATTGTACGGCTTGCCATAACTGCCGGAACACCACAGCCCGTACCGATAAGCATAGGAATGAAAGATTTTCCCGAAAGACCAAATTTTCTGAAAATTCTGTCCATTACAAAAGCAATACGTGCCATATATCCGCACGATTCAAGAAACGCAAGGAAAATGAAAAGTACAAGCATCTGAGGTACAAAGCCAAGCACAGCACCTACACCGCCTATTATACCATCAACTATGAGACTTTGCAACCAGTCTGCACAGTTTATTTTTTCAAGAACACCGTTTACAGCGTCGGGAATCCATTCACCGAAAAGAACGTCATTCGTCCAGTCTGTACACCATGCACCTACGGTTGTAATTGAAACATAGTAAACTATAAACATTATAACGGCGAAAATCGGCAGTGCAAGAAAACGGTTGGTTACAACCTTGTCTATCTTGTCGGAAACCGTAAGACCGCCTTTATTTTTCTTTTTATAGCAGTCCTTTATGACTGATGCTATGTAAATATATCTTTCATTGGTTATGATACTTTCGGAATCGTCGTCCATTTCGGTTTCAGCGGTCTGTATGTCCTTTTCAATATGTTCCCTTATGTTTGCCGGAATACTGAGTTTTTCAAGAACCTTTCCGTCACGCTCAAAAATCTTTACTGCATACCACCTCTGCTGTTCTTCAGGCATATCATGCAATACAGCTTCCTCTATATGTGCGATAGCGTGTTCTACGCAACCACAGAAACTATGCTGTGGTACGGACAACTCACCGGATTTTGCCACTGAAACGGCTTTCCGTACTGCTTCGTCAATGCCTGTTCCCTTTAATGCCGAAATTTCCGCAACCTGACAGCCGAGTTCTTTAGCAAGTTGTTCGGTATTGATTTTATCACCGTTTTTCTTTACCACGTCCATCATGTTTATCGCAAGCACAACAGGTATNNNGANTTNANNAAGCTGAGTGGTNAGATAAAGATTCCTTTCAAGATTTGTTCCGTCGATTATATTCAGAATTGCGTCCGGACGTTTGTCGATAAGATAATTTCTCGCCACGACTTCCTCAAGAGTGTATGGAGAAAGTGAATATATACCCGGCAGGTCAGTTATAATAATATCTTTGTCACTTTTAAGCTTTCCCTCTTTTTTCTCGACAGTAACACCTGGCCAGTTTCCTACAAACTGATTTGAGCCTGTAAGAGCATTGAAAAGCGTAGTTTTTCCGCAGTTCGGATTACCTGCCAACGCTATTTTTATTCCCATATGAAAAAATCCTTTCTTTATTAGTTTAATCTAACATAGATTCAAAAAAATTATTCAACTTCAACCATTTCGGCATCTGCTTTTCTAAGTGAAAGTTCATAACCTCTGACGGTCACTTCAATCGGGTCACCGAGCGGTGCAACTTTGCGTATATGTACCTCTGTACCCTTAGTCATTCCCATATCCATTATACGTCTTTTCACAGCACNCNCACCNGAAAGTTTTTTCACTCTGACGGTTTGACCTATTTTTGCATCTTTAAGCGTCATAAAACATACTNCTTTATATAATTATTTTTATTGCCANTTCTCTGCTTACCGCAACTCTTGATTCTTTAACATTTACAATCAAATTTCCACTTATTTCATTTATCACGGTAACAGTTCCGCCCGAGACAAAACCGAGACTTTCAAGAAACTTTTTTGTTTCGGAATTTCCACCGACTTTTTTTATTATATTTTCCACACCTATATCAGCCATAGTCAAAGGCATATCAGAAATCACCTCATATCGTTAGTATTTAATAACATAATTATATTAGCACTCACTAACTAAAATGTCAATAGAAAAATACAAANTTNGGAATTAATAACAAATTTACAAAAGTTTGCAACTGCTAACTTGTTTATTTTTACAGGTATAATTCTATGTATTTCAATTTTTATTGTAAATTTTCTTTGAACGGACACCCGTATGTCCGATACTATCAGTATAATATAATTACAGACATAATCTGTAAATAAAAATACATATGGAGGAAATTAATATGTCAAACAATGAACAGAANAATTTACGTGAANCGTCAGAAAGGGCGTTATCGGAAATCAAATCCAAATGGAAAACAATACTTCCGGCAACTGTTGTTGTGGTTATCATTCTGCTTGTGATTTTCAAGCTGATAGGTGTGATTTTCAGCGGAGGTGGAAATTCCATGAACAAAAAAACAATCGACGCATTGCAGCAGCAGGATTCAAAAAAAGTACTTTCCTGCGTTCCCGATGACTTTGCAGAGGCGGTCATGAATTATTACGACCTTAACAAAGACGAACTCAANGAAGNTATCNAAGAAGCAAATATNCTTACGGTATTCAATGAAATCANAACGGTAAAAGTCAAAAAGAAAAAAATAGTTGACAAGAAAAAATATACATTGAAAAGTCTAGACAAAGATAAAAATACCAATATGCGCAGTTACATTAATGCGTCATTTGATACTATTGAAAGGGTATGGGACACCGATGATTTGAAAAAGTTCTATATGACCCAATTTTCTCTCATATTGAAAGATGAAGATGACGGTGAAAAAACAAAAGAGGGTTATTGTATCTGTAGCGTCAAATACAAGGGAAAATGGTACTCCATAGACTGTATGACTTTTCTTGTAGATGCAGCGGCACAGCACGTACAAAGACAGATATCCAAAGAAAAATATCCCGAACTTTTCAATTAAAAACCAATGTAAAATAAAAAAACCGGAACAACGCTTTATTGTTCCGGTCTTTTTTAGACTTACTTTAAATATTTCCATTACTTCCAAATCTGATAATTCACAGTTTTTCTGATACCAGAAACGAGTAATATTCACTTAGATAATAAATCGCCTTTGCATTTTCAGAAAGCGTTTTATATAATTATTTACTGATAAGCAAACTTCTCATCATACACAAATCAAATACATCAAGTATATTATTTGCATTGAGGTCGGCAGCTTTCCAGTTATCAAGCTTTGTATTAGGTACTGCAAGTAGCCACTTCTGTAATAATACCAAATCTGTTACTGTGTATTCTCCGTCATTATTCACGTCGCCCGGAACTTCTTTTTCAATCGGCTTTGAAGTAGTGGTTGTAGTAGCTGTTGTTGTGGTAGTTGTTGTGGTTGCTTTTGTTGTAGTTGTGGTAGTTGTTGTGGTAACGGGTTTTGTTTCTGTTGAGATGTTCCACTTCTGACAAGCGTTACCGTTGCTTTCCCACTGCTGAACGTTCGCACCGCTGTCCTTTGAAGCACTTGCAACTTCAACAAGACACTTATCTTTTGATGCGTGTGTTATAATGCTGTATGTGCCGTCAAGATTTTTGGAGAATCGGAATAACTGACTGCTGTCCTTAGTAGAATACTCTGTTATGCCGATGTTTGCACCGTTTTCACTGCCGTTGGCTTTAAGAGTATAACTTTCATTCTGTACGGAACGAATCCAGTAGTAATTGCCCGAACCGAATGATTTAAGTATCCATTTCTGGCAGTCGTAACCGTTTGAAGTCCACTGCTGAACATTTGTCTTGTCTGCCATAAGACCGGCTTCTATGTCCATAACCATGCCAGAATTTACATTTTCAAACGTGTATATAAGATTTTCGTCCATTACACAGCCCGAATCTGCGGCAGGTTCAAGAATCCAGTCCTGACAGTTTACACCGTTTACTTCCCATTCCTGCACATTCGCACCCGAAGTCTTTGAAGCGTCAGCAACTTCAATCGCAGAATTTTCACCTGAAACTCTTGTGCGGATTTTATAACTTCCGTCGTCATTCTGAGTAAGCATAAACTGCTGATTTGTACCGCCGTTATACTTGTATATGTTAATATTTGTGCCGTTGTCGGATTTTTTTCCTGCAATGTCAAGAACGTAAGTACCGCCGTCGCCGACACACGAAGCGATGTAATAATAGCCGTCGCCTGCACTGAACAGTTTCCACATATCGTGTACGGAAGTACCGTCACTGCCCCACTGCTGAACGTTTGCATTATTTTCTGCCTTTGCCTCTGCTACCTGCATATAAAGACCAGAATTTACATTCTTTATGCGGTATGTCGAACCTTCGTCAAAACTTGCGGCGACAGGTGCGGGAGGTGTTATCGGTGTATTCGGTACTTCTGTGTAGCTTGCACTCGGAACGCCTTTCTTTGCAAAACGCAGATACATCATATTTCCATTTGATGACTGAGTACCACTGTAAGTATTACAATAACTTTTTGCTTCGTCGGCAGTAAGCTTTGTGTAGCTGTAATTTGAAAACGGTCGCCATGTACTTGCCTTGGAGTAGCTGGGATTGCTCGCTGTTCCCTCGCCCTGCACTGTTCTGTTACAGTTGGAGAACTTTGAACCGCTTTCGGCATACGCACCTGCATAAGTGATTGAATTCCAGTCACAGATAACGTTTCCACCGTTTTCATAGTAGCAGTTTTCTGCATAAATATCACAGCCACTATGTACAGTATATGCCATACTGAATTTGTTGACATAGTTGTTGAATGAGTGGAAATATCCCCATCTCATAAGTCCCGGACCTCTTGTCTCACAGCCGTTGAACTGGTTGGAAGCAAGTGTCATACGAGGAAAACCGTCATAATTGTTTTTAGACTTTTCGTCATCTGAGGGATAACCGAGAATAAGACCATATTTGTGCTTACCGAATGAACAGTCTGAAACGGTGCAGTAATCTGCATCATAACAGCAGGCAAGGAATTTATCTTCATCAACAAGACCTGTTTTCGGAGCATAACCATAGTTTTCATGACCTGTAAACGTTACATGGTCAACCCACAGATTTTTACCTGAACCAAAATAACATACAATTGAATCGTTATTGTTTGATTCCGCATCATGCTGCATATCAAAATTCTTTATGATAATATTGTTACCGACACCGTTTTTTGTTGCTGTACAGAATTGTACATTAAAAAGAGTATGAGCGTTATAACTGCCGACAATTGTCTTATTGTTGCGAACGTAAATTCTTCCGGCAGAACACATATATCTGTCACCGTTCATATTAAGTTCTGTGACCGTAATATTTTTTGTAACAACAATAGTATAAGGCGTATCGGATTCGGCGTATTTTTTAAGGNCGTTAAACGTTGAANCTNCAACAATTTCNCCGAACAGTCCACCGATATCACCAGCTNTGATGTTGCNTGTGTTGTCGTCATTGCAATAACCTGCGAATCCCTGTAAACCGTCGGCATTGAGCAACCAAAGCTGAGAATCTGCACCTGTATAAGTTTCAAGTGTCATTCCTGACTTTCCCTGAGTAAGAGCAAGCGATGTGTCTGAATAGTTTACAATCTTATAATAAAGATGATTGCCGATATGGTCGTCTTTCACCGGAATCACATACCAGTGCTGTGTCTGGTGGGATTCACTGCCATACATAATTACACTTGTTCCGGCTTTGACATTATAATTTTCAGGTGTAAGAAGTCTGCCTGATTCAGCGTTACAGATTTTGAAGAAAGTTCCTTTTGAATCTTCATTAACTCTGTCAAAACGCCACGACGGTGAAAGGTCGCTGCCGAGTGCTTTGACTGAAAGAGCCGACCCGTCGGCAGTTCCATTTTCAGTAAGCACTTTTGAATTGTCCTTGACTGCAATATTCATGAGCTGAGCAGGATAGTCTGTAGAAATTGCAGAAGCGGAAAGCGGTTTTGTACTGTAGCTGAACAGCGGAATCAGCCACGTAACAAGCAGAATGAACGACAGGACAACAGTCTGTCTCATTCTTTTCTGGTGTTTCATAATAAAGTCCTCCTTTATAAAATTTTATAGCCATATTATATCATATTTTGTGAAAGATGTCAATAAAAAGTTTCACTCAATACACATAACTTTCTTATTCAACCGCACTTCTGACTTACGACAACAGCAAAATAATAATTGACTTCAAAATAAAAATGTGCTATAATAAAATTTCGGAGGAGGTGTATAATTATGAATCTTGAACTCACAAACAGAATACTAAGAAATGAAATGTACCTGAAAGAACTAAATACACTGCGTGAACTTGAAAAAAATCGTGTTTTCTGCGGTCACGACATTGAGCATTTTCTTGACGTTGCAAGAATTACCATGATTATATGCCGGGAAAAAGGTATCGACGTAATGCCTGACCTAATTTATTCTGCTGCCCTGCTCCATGATATAGGACGTTCGGCAGAATACACCGAAAACATTCCGCACCACATAGCAGGAAAAGAAACTGCTGAAAAAATTCTTGATGATGTAAACTGCTGTGACGACATGAAAAGCCGGATTATTAGTCTTATCCTTAATCACAGAAACAAGGAAAATCAAAAGGATTCACTGGAAAATATATTTTATACAGCCGACAAAAAATCACGTCTCTGCTTTGCCTGTCCGTCCCGAGATATATGCAACTGGCATAAAGACCGGAAAAATATGAATATCGAGGTATGAATTATGCTGATAGGAAAAAAAGAGTTTGACCTGAATAACAACTGTTATATAATGGGTATTCTGAATTTCACACCCGATTCTTTTTCTGACGGTGGAAAATTCAATAATATTGATTCTGCACTTATGTGTGTCGAACAGATGATTAAGGACGGTATGGATATAGTTGATATCGGAGGAGAATCCACACGTCCGGGTTATACTAAAATTTCCGACGAAGAAGAAATATCAAGAATTGTTCCGGTTATTGAGGCTGTAAAGCAGAGATTTGATATTCCTGTATCACTTGACACATATAAGTACAGGGTCGCAGAAGCCGGAATAAATGCCGGTGCTGACCTTATCAATGATATATGGAGTCTTAAGTATGACGACGGACAAATGGCGAGACTTATCGCTGAAAACGGTCTGCCTTGTTGCCTCATGCACAATCGTGACAATCAGGAATATAAATGCTTTATCGAAGATATTATTTCCGACATGATACAGACCACGGATATCGCACTTAAATCCGGTATTCAGAAAGAAAAAATTATACTTGATGTCGGAGTGGGATTTGCAAAAAGCTATGAGAATAATCTCGAAGCTATTGACCGCATTGACGAATTTCGCACACGTCTGGGTTATCCCGTTCTTCTCGGAACTTCACGCAAGTCCGTTATAGGAATAACCCTTGACCTGCCCTCTGACGAACGAATTGAGGGAACAATTGCTACAACCGTAGCAGGCGTGATGAAAGGCGTATCAATGGTCAGAGTTCATGACGTGAAAGAAAATGCAAGGGCTGTAAAAATGACACAGGCAATTATGAAAGGATACAAAAATGGACGTGATTCGCATTGATAACCTTAAAATATTCGCACATCACGGCGTATTTGAACACGAAAACATAAACGGACAGAATTTCTATGTAAACGCCGTTCTGTATACCAACACTGAAAAAGCGGGTACTCTTGATGAACTTAAATATTCCACCGATTACGGCAGTGTATGCACGCTGATTCACGAAGTCATGACGCAGAATACCTTTAAACTCATTGAAACGGCAGCACAGAAAACAGCTCTTGAAATTCTGAAAAAATTTCCGTTTATTGAAAGCGTGGACATCGAAATCAGAAAACCCGAAGCACCGATTGAAATGCAGTTTGAATCAGTTTCAGTGAGAATACAAAGAGGCTGGCACACCGCTGTTATTGCACTTGGTTCAAATATGGGCGATAGCAGGTCATATATAAAAAACGCCGTTGAACAGCTTGAAAACAGCGAATATATCAAAGATGTAAAAGTTTCAGACCTTATTGTAACAAAACCATATGGTTATACAGAACAGAATGATTTTCTGAACGGTGCTTTAGTCTGCCAGACTGTCCTCTCTCCTCACGCACTTCTTGAACTCATGCACTCAATAGAAAACAGTGCAGACCGTACCCGTGAAATACACTGGGGTCCAAGAACTCTTGACCTTGACCTTATTTTTTTTGATGATGCTGTAATTGACACCCCTGACCTGTCTGTTCCCCACCCCGATATGCAAAACCGTACTTTTGTACTTGAACCGGTTGCCCAGCTTGTCCCGTACTACAGACACCCCGTTTTCAATCGCGCTGTGTCACAGCTTCTTGAAAGGCTAAGAAAAAATGATTAATATAATTGCTGCTATGGCAAAAAACAGGGTGATAGGTTCGGACGGTAAAATTCCGTGGAATATTCCGGAAGATAAATCATACTTCAAAAAAATCACGTCGGGTAATATTGTCATTATGGGGCGCAGAACTTTTGAAGAAATAGGTTTCCCGCTTCCTGACCGTTATAATATAGTAGTATCAGGACAAAAATCTTTTTCCGGTGATTCACTCTGTACTGCTGTAAGTACCAGAAATGCACTTGAAATTGCCCATAACTATGCAGAAAAGCACGGTATTCCGGAAATTTTCCTTTGCGGAGGAGAAAAAATATATACACACGGCTTACAGTACGCACAGCGTATATATCTTACCGAACTTGATGACGAATATAAAGGAGATACCTTTTTTCCGGTATTCAGCATGGAAGAATTTCGTCTTTCGGAATATAAATATGTACATGAAGCAAAACTGTCTTTCTGTGTCTATGAACGACGTTAAAATATATTCAAATCAAAATCGTTTCTTATGAGACAATTTTTTATTTGTTGCCGATATTGTCACAGTAAGTCACAGTAATATGATTTTTATGTCCTGCATATATATAGCAGTAAAATCACAATACGGAGGTTATATATATGTTTACAGTAAATCGCAGACTTCTTCTGCAACGTCCCTGCTCTACGGCAGTTATCTGCGGTTCGGCAGAATATCCGGAGATACATGGAACAGTTTCATTTTTCAAAGCCTGCAACGGTTCTCTTGTCGTTGCTGAAATTTTCAATCTGCCTTCTGAAAACGGTGTTTTTGCAATNCANATACACAACGNAANAGAATGCANCGGAAACGCTGATGACCCATTTGCAAACGCAGGCTCTCACCTCAATTTCACCGGTACAGAACACCCTTTTCACACCGGCGACCTTCCGGCATTATTCAGCAATGACGGCTATTCATGGGTTGCCTTTTATACAAACCGTTTCTGTCCGTCACAAGTAACAGGATATCCGGTAATTATACACGCAAATCCGGACGATTTTCATACACAGCCATCGGGAAATTCCGGAAAAAAAATTGCTTGTGGTCTCATAAAGTAAATTATCCGTTTACGCAAAAAAGTCCCGTTCCCTTTACGAGAACAGGACTTTTTGTTATTAAAGATTACGCTGAAAGGAATCCGGAATTATTTCCGTTGTCAGAGCCTATATTATTGCTTATTACTATAGCGTCCTTTGCGTTTACCGCACAGGAAGCAGTATACTGACCGTCTTTTGTTGTAGCTGTAACACTTACTGTTCCGGCTGAAACAGCAGATACGTTACCGTTTGCGTCAACCGATACAACTGACGGATTGCTTGACTCCCATACAATATCACTTGCTGAATATCCCGACGGAAGTGACTTTATTCCGATAGTTGATGAAGAACCTACGTCAACAGAAACATATGACTTTTCAAGTGCAAATATTCCTACAGGAATACTTTCTTCAGTAACCGCTTCTGTCGTTGCTTCTTCTTCTACCGTACAGGACGGAACTACCTTGAAGTCTTCAAGGTGCATTGCAAACTTGACAGGACTGTTATCCTTGCCGATTTCAACAAGTTTTATAGTAGAATCAATATCAAACAATTTGAGAATCGGTTCAAGGAATGCAACCGTTACTTCTATTGTAAGCCAGCCGTCAACCTGAGCACAAATCACATCTGCATCACTTCTTGCTATGAGTTCAGCTGTGATTGTAGGACCTACTTTGAGGTTTACGCTAAAGAGTTCAACATCACCTACAATATAATCAAGGCTGAGTGCAAGTTTAAGGTTGAGATAAGCTCCTACCTTACCGCTGAGTGAAATTTCTGACGAAGTACTTGTTTCGTTTATGGCACGTACCTTACCGCCTGACATTTCAAAACCCTTTACATTGTCAACAGTGAGAACGACTTTAAGTTCACCGCTTGCGTCAAATGCGAGAGAAGCCTTAAGGTTTACTGAAAGACCGGGGCATATTTTAATTGATAATTTACCTAACGATAATGAAGGTTCTGAGAGTTTTTTACTCATATCAAACAAATCAACATCACCGTCAACAGAAAATCCGGTTGTAGCAGAAATTTCATTTGTGTAATTGAGACCCATATAAATATTATTTATTTTAAGTCCACCTTTAAACGCATGATATTCCCAGTCAACATTTGCATTAAGCTTTATATTTTTGACTTCTGCCTTGACTGTAAAACCTGCAATTTCCTTTTCAAAGGAAACACCGTCAATACTTTTAGAAGCAGAAGTTGTTTTCAGTTGCTGAATATTTGAATTGAGAGGCATTATAGTACCGTCTGACTGAGTATCTGAAAGCGGTTCAACAGTTGCATCTGTGTCAATGCTGTATGATACGCCTTCGGCAGGTTCGATACTGTCGGGGTCAACGGTGAACACATCACTTACATGGACTTTCTGATAAACTTCTTCAAAAGACGCAGGAGAAGCCTTTATTTCAGACGTACCATTAAGATTATCCTTGATTGAAGTAATCTTATAAGCACCGCCCTTACCGCCTCCGGCTTCTTTAGGTACGATAACTATAGCGTCGGCATCAAGGGATTCTGCATATTCTGACGGCATAACTACTGAATTGCCCTGTATATCAACATCTGTAGCATTAAGTGTTGTTGTCAGGTCAGTTACGTTTTCCGCAAGCTGCACATCATAATATGCATCAAATGTTTTGTTGCTCCATTCATGCTGAGCAGTTGATAATGATTGTACTGCCTGTGCAGGATTTGAAACGCTGTCTGTGGGATTACTTATAACACCGTGCTGTATGGCTGCCTGTATAATTTCTTCGTCGGACGAATCCAAATCAGCAAAGCCGGACGCTCTCATAAGAGTAGACGTTACAAATTTATCATCAACAGGAGCATTCATGTCAACAGCGTCATTTTCACCGACAACCCCCCAGTCCTTAGCCGCCTGAAGTTCACCGTCCTCCGCACTTTCGTCAACCTGCATACCAAACGCATCGTTAACCATTGCGAGCCACTCGCCGTTGGTTATAACGCCGTCGTCCATAGCTGAAGCGGTACTGTTTGACTTTTCAGCGTCATTACTGCTTTCACCGGTAAAAAATTCTTTCATACTGCCACAGNCTGAAAGGACAGTAGTCACAGATGCCAACATCGCAACACTGGTTACTGCTGATACTATACGTTTTACTATNATCTTTANCCACCNTTTCATANTTNATTGTCANGTATCTTTTACTATAAAATCTCACCCGCCCTGCAATAAAGCAGAACAAGCGAGATTTTATCATCATTTGAGTTTTATTTACTATAAATTATGCCTTGGGCTTTCTTATGTTGGCAACGTTC
>WFLX010296079.1_pt1 | contig 13342 bp, 8 predicted proteins | sample 4967041 | NCBI WGS metagenome assembly WFLX01 (sample SAMN12857096, study PRJNA449069) | gut metagenome | isolation source: stool from male and female vole | host: Microtus ochrogaster | place: USA:Florida | collected 2017
AAATCAAAGACCAAGGCAGCTTTAAACTTCTATGCTACCTCAGGACTTAATGATATGATAAATGCTATTTATTACGTTGGCGACGACAATCCGACAATATTTGAGTATTGTGAAGGAGGAGAAAAACAAACCAACAAGATTCATGTCGTAGATTTTGTCAGTGCTCTTAGTATCTTCCATTTTGCAGAACGATCACTCAGAAATGATGACCAGCCGCTTGGAAGGTATAACAATACAGATAAGAAGGTGGAAGATATAAATGGATTGTCTGATACCCGATATTATAAATACAGGTTTTCAGAACTATCGGAAGAAGAAATAGCAATATCAGATGAAGAAAAAGATGAATTTCAAAATGGATTGAATTTCAGCAATTTCATAGAATCAGAACTTGCCAGGGTCTTCTATCCATTGTCTTCGTTTGCTATAGCATTGAGATTTTTTCATGATGAGGTAGCCCAAAAGACAAAACTGGCAAGTCAACTTGACTGGTTTGTAACATTGGGTNTTGCAGAGTGCTTCCATAATGGGAATGTAGTGACGGGTAATACTGGCGATCCTTATGTTAACCAACTACGCCAATGTTGTTCTGGGTTGATGGATTTTTATGAATTTTTCAGAATCTGGAACGAGGAGTTTCAGAGGCATTCTTCCCATGGACTGTTCCTGTATAATTTTGATTCAGGAAAACCATTATCTGATTTCATAGCAGGTATAGATTTTAAAGAAACATCCGCTGGCTTTTTGGGAATGGGAAAATCCACCAAATCATTATTAGATATGGAAGAGGATGTGGCGGAAGGCACTAAAAACGCATGGAAGGATATGCGAGCGGTAAATACTTTCAGTGTAGACTCCCAATTCAAGGCTTTCATGCTATTGTCNGTNTTGACAAANGGATGTAGNGAAGTNTTCNTTCCNAACAAGAACAACAAGAAGAAAGACAANGGNAGAGCNGAGGAGAGAAGAAAGAAATTAGAGNCNAAAACNCTNAAAGTAGTCGATGCCACGGCNGCTACATAATATGAATCTTNAATATGNAAANNNAATATGGCACAGCATAAAGATTTAAGTATCGATGGGACTTCTCCCAGAATACAGAATGCTACAGTAGAGGGGTTTAACGATGTCGGCAGGGACGGTATGCGTACTACCGAAATCTCTGATAGCGCAGTAATCAACGAAACTTCGTTGAATAAGATGGCAACTTCAATTCCGACCCCATTTGCGCGTCTATATCTGTATGACACGGCCTTCGGCGAATTAAATGCATTGGAGGAGAAAGATGCCCATGTGGATATCAAGACTAAACCTTATAAGGTAACTCCGGTGAATGCCACTCTTTATCACCACTTGGTAGCTGAGTGTCTCGACCTTATAGAATTCATATTTGAATATGGCGCGGACAAGCGTTTTTCAATACACAAATGGAATGTTATAGAAGAAACCAAAGGTTTGGGCGCTCAGGATACTCAGACCCAACAGATTCTAATAGATGACGGTTACGGAGATGAAAAAAAGGATGTAAATGAGATAGAGGACAAACACAAAAAATTAGGAACAGCATTGCGGGATGCCATTACAAACACAAGGCTTTCCTCAATGGAGAATATCTACCTGTTCAAGTGGAATGATGAAATCATAGGAGGTACCTCTCCCTTTACGCTTGTGTATGTCAGTCCGAACTGGCGGCGCAAGATGAGGGCAAAAGGATTTGGCCCGTTTTATGGGTCAAAGGGTAATGTNCTNTTTCAAAATATAGATCCTACCACNANAGTNTGGTCTTTAAATGAGCGNTCAGANGAGTTCAAGATGTATATGTTTGCTCTTGCAACGAAATATGCCTCAGATTTTGCTCGTTCTCGTGAAAAAGGTGGTAAACTTTACAATTTGAATGAGTATATCAACAATACCAAGGACCACTACGATACGAATAGAGACGCTAAAACCTTAGCATTGGTTTCTTTCGAGGAAATGAACAATGGAAATTTCAATGACAAGTTTGATTCCTCATTTAAAGAACTGAAACATACGCAGAAAGTTAGCGACAATAGTGATGATAGACAGCAAGCAGAGGAACAGGCAACTATAGGAGAAGTTCATTTCTATACAAAGATTGTCAAGCCAGATGAAAGAAGTGAATACAAAATAGTCCCTACAGTAGAAGAAGCCTCACTACCTGTAGAGACGGGTAGAAATGAAACGAAGATCCCAATGAAAGATAGGTTACCTTTGGTCCTGTCTTCAAAAAAGCTTAGCAAAGATAGTGCCCGATATTGGTATCGTACCCCTTATAATCCAAATTCCCTTCCTGTAAGGCCAGAGGGGGAATATTTTGAGCGTATTCTACCGGGAGTACCTGGCAACGAGGAGTATCCTTATATCACAATGTNNGATATATTGGAGGATTCCATNATGTACTTAGGNTANAATATNGATAAGGATCGATTCTTTACAGGATTTCATGGCAGCAGTGGATTNCTTCTNCCATTGAAGCCAACGTTNTTCAAATACTTCAGAGTTGAAGATCTACCTAAGATGGTAAAGGTCACTCCGGATTCCTCTATATTGAGTCAAAGCGTTACGGTTTCGGTTGATATACCTGTGAAAGGAGGGACAGTGAATTTTACCCGCACTTATAGTCGTAACAAACCGAATGAAATAATTGACTTCTCTCAGAAAAGTTCTTTCAAATTAGGAGTATTTCCATTCTACACATATGCAGAAACGGATGCTGCTGAAGAGGACGCGTACAAGGTGCTTATTGCGAGAACATGCGATCTGAAACTTGATTTCTTCAACAAAGACTTTGTGACACCTCTGGGNCCGGATACAGTGAAATCCACAATNCGCACAGNGAAAGGAAATATGAAGACCGAGTATTACACCTTAGGCACGCGCANGACTAAGAGTGATCCCGGAAAATCAGGTAGTTTTACAGCCATTAGAATCATCAAGGATGGAATTGGCGGCATGATTGTNCCAAAATTCCTAAGAGCTANAACATCGGAAGAAAAATATGTGTTCTGTGTTGACTTTGGAACAGNCAACACTAATATCGCATACGCAGTGACCTCTGGGCAGTCAGTTGCAGACGGAATGGTGTTCAAGGTGAAGTCAGATGATATCCACACGTTAGATTATACTGCCGGTTCGTTTCAGATGGCTATGCTCAATGAAGAAGGGGCTGAAGGAAATGCTGATAATTTAAATCCTCTGATAAATAGCGAATTTGTGCCAAAATCCATTGGTAAAGGGGGTGTTAAATTCCCCATACGGACTATTGTATGTGCCCGTAATTCCAGCTTGCCTAAGGAACCCGATCTTTTTGGAGATGCCAATATTGCGTTTTATACAGATCGATATAATACTGATGATTTGCCCTATAGTTATTATACAGATCTTAAATGGGGTAAGACTTTTAAGAAGCTGAATAGATCATTCTTCCAAGAAATTCTTTGGTTGTGTAAGAATAAGGTTGCGGAACTTAGTGGCAATGTGGCTTTTGAATTCTACTTTACTTATCCTCAGACCATGAATGTGAATTTGGTATCAGGTATGAGGAACGCATGGAAAGAAGCCGCTGAAAACATTCGTACAAGAGCTAATATCGTAGATTTAACTGTAAAGACAGTCAATGAGAGGAAACTTAATATTTACGAAGGTATAGCTCCTTGGTATAGAACGCTTGCTATCCCAGGAAAGGAAGTAAATGCGACAGATTCATTCCTTAATATTGACATAGGCGGAGGCTCTACAGATATAGTTTATATAACCAGACCCTTGAAAGATTCCCAGCGAGAAATGCAAGGATACTCCTTTTCTGCTAAGTTTGCTGCCAATGATCTTTGGGGTGACGGTGTAAGGGGTTCAGATTATAAGACAAACGGATTCCTTCAATCTTTCATGGATGAGTTCTTAAAAGATGATGGTAATCAAGATGCAAAACTTAAAAGGGACCTTGATAATTATATCCGGCATGCGAACAATTCGGAGGATGTGATAGGTTATCTCTTTGCACATCCGGATTACAGTTTTTCAGAACATTTGGCGGACAATGAAAAGCTGAGAACTGTCATATTGATGCATTTCGCTGCGACCATGTATTATATTGGGCGTACTTTAGCGTTACAGCAGTTAGCTCTCCCGAAACATATTTCATTTTCAGGGATGGGCTCCCTTTACCTGAAGTATTTAGCAGAATATGGAGCGGGGGAAATTTTTCCTGATAGCGATGCACTGGCAGCTGTAATAAAATCCATCTTCAAGTATGCAGGCTTAAAAGTGGAAGATAAGGAAGGTAAAGAAAAACCCTTGTCGGTTCATTTTGCTGAAGAACCGAAGAAGATTACAGCGGAAGGCGGTCTGCTGATGTATAACACCACTCTGAAGGGAGTAACAGACAAGGTAGTGAGAAGTGAGTCTGTAAATTTCCATCTTTATGAAGGTGAGGATGAAGAGGAAGAGGAGGTTGCTATCACACTTTCAGACCTTCCTAAGTATGGTCAGCCTGTTATTAATGAGGTCAATAACTTCTTAGGACTGTTCAATTTCCGTCCGTTTGTGGATGCCGTGTCAAATGAACTTGGAGGTATGCCACCCAGATTTAATATGGATAATATGAAATCTTGGGTTGGAGATGGATATGATATTGCTATGGAGCATGAGTATCCAGAGCGCGATGAAGATGATTCAACTAAAATCAAGGATGTGTTATTCTTTTGGCCATTAAAGCATGCCATATATATGCTTGGTAGAGCTATGGCTAAAAGTGAGAAATGATAAAGAGTTTTTCTTGTGATCCTTAATAATTGATTATAAGTTCAGAATCATGAATATTAAGCAGTATATTGTAGGGATGTGCGTTGCTCTGACGGTTTCAACCGTCGGAGCAACTATACCCTCGCATCTGGAAGATGATAAAGTAGATATTCCAGATACTATTCAACCATCATATGTAACTAAAGCTGAATTTGACTCTTTGAAAACAGAAGTATTGGTTCTTAAAGATACTTATAAGGAACTCGAAGAGAATAGTTCTGATAGTGGTTTTGGAAGTATTTTTTGGTCCTTGATTTTTGGTGTTATTGGTGGCGCAGCCATGTTTCTTGTTGCAAACAGGTATTTTGTTGGGCGACAACCAAAGACTACTGCTGATGTGGTAGACGTGTCTTCACAAAAAGAGGCAAAAGCAGCAATTAGCCATGAGCCATCTCAACCACAGAAAAAAGAAAACAGGAGAAAAAAGGAGACCTTGGCACAAGTCAGAACAACAGCGACATCTGAAAATGTTTCGGCTACGGATAAACAGCAGAAGGACCAGATTCAGGAATGGAAGCTACAAAATACCGCCTCGGATAGGGACAGAAAGGAAGAAATTGTCAAATCTTCGATTAATGCGAGTCCTAAACCACAGGATATAAAAAAGCGCCTTTATGCAAATATTATGATTCCGAGTAAGGGAATGCTAATTGTTCCAGATTATGCTTTTTCTGATGCAGAGACTGATGAGAATTTCCAATTCGATCTCAATGAAACAAAGGGCACAGGCACCTATACTATCGCCCCATCAGTTTTAAGGGATGGCATTTCCAGACTTTCGGTTTTGGAGAAGTATGTGGAGCCGTTTGAGTTCGATTCTACCGCAAAACAAATTAATGTTGAGCGTTGCGGTACAGTGGTGCATGTAGAGGGAGAGAACTATTGGAAGGTAGAATCAAAAATGATAATTTCACTTTCATAACACTTTTATGGATACAAGAGACCCACGTTTTGTAAATGCATATAATGATCTTGTAGGAGCTTTTTTTCGTTTTATCAACGTCGTAAATCCCGCTCCTACAAAAGAAGATCAGATTCGATTGATCTGCAGTTCTATGACCACCTTGATAGACATGATCAAGGGTAACTGCTATGAAAATTACGAAACCCAGTCGGATTACGGCGCATACACGCAGCCTCAACCTCAAACACAGGTAGCTTCTGAAAATTCGTTAGTTTCTGAAAAAACTTTAGGAACAGAAAGCACCCATAATCAGGTCTCCGAAGTGGTGTATCCCGAAAAACGATTTGCCAAAGAGCCAACATTTACGGCTGATGAGGTATATAAGTTCCTTCCTAAGCAGTTCAAGAAAGAAGACGCATGGAATGNGTTGGATGNNATGGATNCAGAGGAATTCATATTTATAGTAGAATTTGATCCTTCCGAAGGGAAAGGCCAATACTACCTGAATGAAGATAAGAAAGTCAATTTAAATCCTGCATTAGCAGGCAGTATNGAATNTTCAGTTNTTANAGTAGAAGGCAATCCTCAATCTGGAAAGATTGCGATAAAATCAAAAGGAAAGATTGAAAAGGCCAACGGAGGATGGGAAATCATTAGTCCATTGGTGATCACCGAAAAATAACTTACATTTAATGAAAAAGATTCTTATTATCGCAGCAGTCGTGATAGTAGTTATACTTTGTATAAAAAACTGTGGCACGCAGTCGGAGTATGACGAGACAGACGAACTGGTCAGCGAGAGCAATATCGATCAGATTCGCGAACGTGTGGCAAGTGCAGAGGGTAATGTGATAATCCTTGAGTCAGGGCTGCGTGTCAGATTGGTGGGAGTATCACCAGAAAACACCTGGGCTGAGACATATTTGCGGGCACATGTAGTTGGAAAAGACATCGCCTTAGTCGCTGACAGAGAGATCAAAAAGAACATGGAGGATTATGACAGTGAGATACCAGCGTATGTCATAATAGATGATGCTCTTCCTTCGGTCAATCATCTAATTGTAATAGATAATCCCCGAGCTTTTGACCCTTCGGAATTAGGAGACAGCCTTGAAGTGATGAGGCCATCGAAAACTGANNANGTTAANAAAAGTGATTTAGCACTTTATATNAAGATGCGTTCATTTTTAATCCAAACTCCAGAAGGTCTTNGAACAGGATTCTTCATCAACAGTGATGGTTTAGCTCTAACAAATAATCATGTGTTGTCTAACACAAACGGGGTAGCGAACCTTTACAATGACAAAGCTCACGATGATAGCAATATCTATGCCGACAGAGAAAGAAATATTGATAGGATTATCTATACTGATCCGACTCTGGATGTAACTGTATTTCAAGTAAGGCTGGATCCAGGAGAAAAAGTCGATTTTTTTAATCTTACGGATAAACATGTTCCACAAGGTACGAGAGTGGCTACCTATGGCAATCCTTATGGCTTGACAGCCTCTTTTACCTCCGGGGATCTTTCTGCCTATAGAGACTTAGAATCCCGGCCTTTAGTACAGTATTCTATGGCCACTAATCCAGGCAATAGCGGCGGTCCAGTTGCGGATCCCACTGGAATGGTGATCGCTATTCATGATCTGGGAGCCAAGGATATGCAGAATGTAAATTACGGAATTGATATTCTTGCAGTACGAAAAATTCTCGATAAATATCAACTTAAATATGGAGGACTTGAATGAATTTCACATCATCGCTGCAACGAGATAGTATATTATACAAGTATGTCACTACGGGAGGAGTCTATCAAGACTCCTCTTCCCAACAATATGTACTTGAACATCGCGCAGATGGCTACGTGTATAATCGTATAGAGGATGAATGTATGATGGCTCGGCTTGAATTTAATAATTCGATATTCAATAGTTTTGTGGCTTCGATCCGAGGTAACGATCAACCTCTATTATTGTCTTGGGACAGACAGTTGCCGAGTGATATGCTTCTGTGTGGGGAAATATTGCACATCAATGCAGGGGATGAATCTCATTTGGCTATTATAAAGATAAATTCCGGAGTATATTTGATTGTTGACACTGCAGACAAGGCAAGAATACTTAGTGTAGTATCTTCTGAAAGAAACATAGTATTTGAAATAGGCAAGAGTGTAGTATTCGATGGAATTGGTGGCGTTCGTGTGAAATGGATGCACATTCAACCCCCAAACAGAATAAGCAGGACTATAGATTATCAGTATAGCAAATATTATAACCGTGCAAAAGTACCTGATGACATTTCTTTTTTGACTCAAAGACTACTGCGGGCTCTTCACCAAAATGATTATATACAATCATACGATGATTTAATACGATTGTTTATTTCAAATGGCATCTCATCGTGGGTCGTTCATACAGTCGCAAATGCTTACCTTAGAAAAAGCCAAACACATGAGTATTTTTGATGACAAAATTATGAAACGATTGGANCGATTTGNTTNTCNTAATNGCNATNNGGNAATTGTGGNNAATGAAGGNTCGTNTTNTNTTATTTCCANTAGGAAATATAAAGGGGTTAGTATTGACGGTGCCATTACAGTGCCTCCTATATATGATAACCTTCAGCTACATCCTTTATTGATAGCTGGCTCAGTTGAGATTGAGGGGAAAAAAGCTATTATAGATTTGTATTCAGGAGAATTATTGACGGATTTTAAGTATGATGATATAGCGTTCGAACCTACTCAGCACTCTATAAAACTTTATAAGGATGGTTTAACTGGTCTTTTTAGCGTCGCAAATAAGTGTGTGGTAGAAGAACCTTCATATTCTGACATGAACAGGAATGGGTGTGGCAGATATGGCTGGATGTATTCTCCTGTAGACGGATACATTATATCAGATAGGGTCACAGGCGAGAAAACTTCTTTGGGATTTGATATAGACGAGTGTTTCGATGAGACACATGGACATATATTCATCCTTAAGCACGGCAAGGTAAGAATGATGACTGCTGATGGAATGGAAGATGTGTATGGATATCGAAAGTTGCTTTCGTCAATTGGAGGAAGACTCACACTTTACAATTCGTCAAGTGGAGTGTCTGCTATAGCCGATATCTACGGAATATTATTATAATTCTTTTATTATCAAAATATAATTTTATATGATTTCTGATTTAATAGGCACACTCATTCAGTGCCTCATAGGGTATCTCTTTATTGCATATATTCCTAAATGGCTAAACATTTCAGGGATATTTGCAACTATTTTGAAGGTAATTGGAGTGCTTATCATACTTCGAGCTCTTTTGGCGTGGGTTTAATCCACATCGTATGGATTTTGGGCAGTTTGGCCGTTCTGTCTAAGGTGTCTTGATTTTAAGGGGTAAATGTATGTATAAGAGGAGGGTGTATTATGGAAAGGGTATTAATTGCGATAAATGCTATGGGTAAGATGAAGAAGGGGGGGCTGGTGGCGGTTGCAGTTGTGGTGGCAATTGTGATGCCATTGTTGCTGTCGAATTTGATATATCCGGCCTTTCAAGTTTTTCTGCCTTCTGGCAACATCGTTCTTACACCTACGTTGAGGGTTATTGCTACGATTCTGATGAGCGTGGTGGATTATGGGATAGCTTATATATTCATTTATCAGACGCTAAAGAGAAAGAAAATATTGTTTAATACAGTATGCTTTGCGCTGACATTTTTATTGTGTGTCTTTTGGGGATATCTATGGTATATAGATCTTTAGTGGGGTCAAAAGAAAGGTATCTATAATTATGCTTAGGATTCAGAATTGGAATTGTTTGTTGATTAAAAATAAAGTGGCTTATGGCGAGGACGTTTATTTTGGGATGTGGGGGGACTGGAGCTAAAGTGGTGGAAAGTCTGATGATGTTGATGGGGGCAGGAGCTCTCGGAGGAGAGGAGATTGTGCCTCTTCTGATTGATTTTGATACGGATAATGGGAATGTACACAGATGTGTGCAATTGATGGATATGTATGCAGAACTACATAACAAAATCTATCCAGATACAGAACAGCATGAGGAAAATGATAGCTTTTTCAGCGCCAAGTTGAGAACGTTATCTGAGTTTGAAGCGGCTGAAGGAATCCATAAAAAAGGAGGGTCGGAGTGGTTGTTGACTGTTTCTGATGATAGGTTAAAGGATCTTTATTTTATGGATTCTTTATGTCGTCCCAATGCAGCTAACGACGGGAGGAATATGAACACTCTCATGGAATCACTATATGGGAGGAGCGTAGGATACCCTGACAAAAGAAAGTTGGGAGTTGTTAGTGTGGAAGGAAATAGAAGTATTGCCAGGTTGAAGTATGGACTTTTGGGTATTTGGGATACTTTGGAATTCAAATTTTTCATGAATGTGGTCTCGCCTTATGACAGGATTGTGGTGGTTGGGAGTACGTTTGGAAATTCCGGTTCAACGGGTATGTTAGAGTTACTAAGGATATTCCGTGATTATCCTTATTTGGGAGGGAATGTGAAGAAAGCATTTATATTGCTGGATCCGTATTTTAATTGTGGCGGCACAAATATCCAAGATATATTCACCAGAAAGTCTGATCTGTTTTATGCAGCGTATGATGGGTTTAATGATGTAGCAAAAGTAACTTATGAGGTCACTCCGAATGAAGGATTGAGTTCTTGGGATTATAATGAAGAAGATCGCAACCAAAGGAATCCCTCTACTCCGTCGGAGTTAATGGGAGCAATTGCTATATGTCATTTCATTAAGCATCATCCAAGTCGTGTAGGTATGATGGAACTCAGTCTTATGATGGGATCGAGAGAGGACATGCACCATTTGATTGAGACTTCAACGGATATGGGAAATTGTGTCAAGGAAATCTCCGGCGGTCTTGGATATTTCTCAATGTTTTCTTATTGCAATAAGAAAAATAATTTCTTGGATTCTTTCATCAAGAATCGTATGCGTCATAGATCGTTTGCCAGTTCATTTGAGTCTGATGACAGGCTTTTAGATCTAATAAGGGAGTTTCTGAATTCCTATATGATGTGGTGGAAAGAAATGACTGTGGTGTCGGAAGGGAGATTTCGTGTGTTTGATTTTGATGCGGTGAATATGAACAAGTTTATCGTTGGTCGAGTCATGGTTTCAGGATTAATTGGTCTATTGGGTAGTGTATATAGATCTCTGTATCGAGAGGTGGAAAGAAACTTCCTTGCAATTCAAGGCAAACTAATATCTCCACTGGAAAGAGTATTGGCTGCCTTTCGAATGGCGGCGGACCAACTTACCCAGCGACCATTCACACAAACATCACCTGATAACTCAAACTGAGTTGGTGTTGGATGCCAGGATTGTGGGGATGTTTTAGTAGAGGTGTGTTATTTAATTTATTATTTTTTAATGTAAAAGTGCTATGCGATATCCTTCTATTTTTTCTCGGCTTTACGAGACTGATGAGGCTTTCAGGGAAATGACAGCATCTATTCTGAACCACGGCTATTCCGATCGTGAGGAAGTGTGTAAGGGAGCAGTGGTGGTTAGCGAATGTCTGGATATTCTTGAAGCGTTGTCGATGCCAGATTGTCGGATTAAGATTTTGNCGNTANGTCTCAATGATTTGGNNGTAANGGCAGATNACCCATATTCTATATNCTNTAAAACGGTAGTCGAAGTGGNCTCCAGGAGATTGTTTGATTTTGAATCGGGTGAGACCATGGGAGTCCTTTTGCAGGATCATACAGTCATTGGAGGACTGTCGCCTCTTACTCTTGTATATTCCAGGCCTGATCTTCAATCAGTGGGTTGGGGTGGCGTACGTGGGCTTTTGAGGCGTAGTCATAGGTTTATCAGCTTTATGGAAACCTTAGCAACTAACGGTTGGTTGCCAAATAGCCTGTTAGAATACGTCACTGCTTGTGTCAAACATCTTGATGATAAGGGAAGGAATCTGCTGAATGAAGCTAAGATTCCTCTCGAAATGCTTGAAAGATTGACGGATGAGGATGGACGTGAAGTAAGAATAGGAGGCTTTCCGATATTCAGAGAGAAACAGGAGCATATAGTTGCCACAAGCGAATATATGATAAAAAGCAGCAAGGCGTATCATGGCTACAATCAGTCAGGGATGCCCTTGATTTTGGGCCGCCATACGATACCAAATGCACGATATATCAATGGTGTCATTTGGAAACGCGAATACGGCTTTTGTGGAAATACAGATTCTTTAGATGAGCGAATTCTCCCCGGGACAGGTATACGCTATCCCTATTTGACAGGGGAGGATTTCTTTACAGAGAAAATAATAGTATGTGAAGCATATGGTGGTGCCATATCTCCATTGTTGTTGCATGAAACTAAGAAAGATGGAGAGTGGGATGAAGGGATTATGCTTCCTCTGAAGCAACTTTTCTTCGATTATTTTAATCTTGAGGATGTGAAGCGGCTTATGACCATCTCACGTGGTGAGGATAGTTATGTAATCGAACTTAAGATTCCTGTGACTGATGGAGTTGTAGAACTCCATCAGGTCTATCATAGACAGGATATGGTAATAGTAGATTTGAATTGTGAACTTAATTTAGCTATCACTCCATTTATGGTGGGTGAGGGCTTGCCATATCATATCTTTTCATATCAGGATCGATGCTCTGCAGAAATCAGATTTTATAAAGTTGATACCAATGTCGAGATAGAGTCAATCAAACGGTTGATAGATGGATATGGGAACGAAAAATCACGCAAGCTTGTTTTTGAGACAACCAAAGATAGTTGGGACTATATAACAATTAAAATATTTGGTAAAGAGGGAGGACCAGCTGAGGGATTGATAATTCCAAAGTTTGGGACTACAAATAATAAATGGGTAGGAGGTGAACATTGTTTCTCAATAATGGTGACAGACAAAGCGGTCAGTATAGTACACTCGGATCCAATCAACCACCAGCAAGCTCCACTTTCATTAGACGCGGATAAGACTGTCGTAGCGATGGCGACGACGCCAATGTTTGATCATCTTATGGAGGAGACATTTATCTCACTAAAGAAAAATCCAAATCTGATAGGGATGCGGATTCCGACGAGTGTGAACTGCACTTCAAGAGCAGATTCTATTTCGATGCTTGCAGGGTGCAATATTGCATTTGATATTTCTGCGCCGCACTCATCTCATTGGAAGAGGATATCTAATATCTTTCAGAGAAACCGCAATTTCTCAGGAGATGAGGTTGCCAAGTGTTATTGTGAAGAAGTAGCATTCCTTATAAGAATAGCTTGGCTTGGGAAGGGCTTGAAAAATGCGCCTAAGATCCAGATTGAGGAGCCCCTTTGGATGCGTGGATCTAAACGAATCGAGTATAGAAATCTCTGGAAGGAAGCTTTCGCAACCATTGCCTTACCGGAAGGAAATATTGAGTTCATACCAAGTCGGACAGCTCGATTTTCTTCCATGCGCTCTATGCTACCTATGGCTAATAATGTCATTCTGGTGGATATAGATGCCAATCATACAATATTGGCATGTGAAAAACCTGATTGGCATTGTCACGAATGGGAATATAAAGTATATAATTTTGGCATCAATGATTTATTTGATGTGAGGGATTGCTGGATTCCTCGTTCTCAAA
>WFLX010088494.1_pt1 | contig 13340 bp, 12 predicted proteins | sample 4967041 | NCBI WGS metagenome assembly WFLX01 (sample SAMN12857096, study PRJNA449069) | gut metagenome | isolation source: stool from male and female vole | host: Microtus ochrogaster | place: USA:Florida | collected 2017
CCTCCATCCATTCCCGCAGGAGCCGGCAGCCTTTTCATTCTGGCATCCACACAAGCCCAATCAAGACAGAAGATCAAGTCGCATTCCGCAAGCAGCTCATCCGGTGTCTTTGGCTTTGCTATATTTAAAATATCTTGGATGGTCTTGCATTTTTTTATTGCTCTTACCGTATAAGGCACATCACAAATCGCATTGGGAAAGTTTAGGGCTCCCTCTTCCTTTCCAAGCCCCAGCGCCCATTCCATAACATATAAATTTTCATACTGCCATGAATAAGAGATCCTTTCCTGCTGACTTGAATTCTCATTATGCAGATACTCCCACTCCTTGGGTGAAAAGAAACTCTCTCCGTCAAAGCTTTCGATAATTCCGGCCGCATACTGCTCATATGCTTCCTTAGGAGACAAATGCTCTTCTCCAAGCATTGCCTCGGAATATAATGCTACCGTAAGCAGTGCCACCGTACGCTTTGCAATCTCTTCCGGCGTCCTGAAAACAGCCAGCTCCTTGGTTTCTATCATGGGATACCACACCGGCACAAAGATTCCCCTCTCGGTAAGCTGTCTGCGGCTTTCCTTCCGGCGTTCCAACGCCTCCTCGGGGGCTCCCTCAAAATCCGGCTCCTGCATCACATAGGGCATAAATATATCAACTTCACTTTTGCCTTTTTCATCCAAAATAAGCCTTATGCTGCCGCCGGCATCCTTATAAAAAATTCCGTCCGGATTCTCCATAACAAGCATGACAGCGCCCCACTCTGCAAGGGAATCAAAAAACGGCGCCTTTATAAATTCCAGCTTTTGCTTTTCACTCTTCGGATACTCCTTGCTTTTCGGCTCAAAAGAATAAGCTACTGTGACAAAGCTGTTTGTCATGGAAAGCTGATGCATAAGATTGGTCTTAACATCCGGCTTTTGTGCTTCTACCTCATAAAAATGCCCCAGCACCTTTCCCGACTGATCTTTTATATGAGCCTCAGCATNCTCACCCATGCTCTTTGTTGCAACCAGAATCTGCACTGTAATATCTCCGTCCTTCAGGGTGAGAGTATTACCTCCTTGAGAATGCTCCACTCCAAAAGCTTTCTCAAATATCTGCATAATCTTTTCCATATCGTTTTCCATGCCCAGCATGAAAAGATTGCCCTTCACAGGTTCCTTCTTTTTTTGAAACAGCATATTTACTCCCTTCCGGTTGTACATTTTACAGCAGATGAGCCCTCAATTCTTCCCCGCTCTTTGCAGAAAGATATGCCGGAGCAATGTCAAATACCGTCTTAGCGCCGCTTGCGCCCTCTTTATTCATCCGATAAGCCGCTCTCGCATAGGCGGCAATCACCGCACCGGTAAATTCGGGATTGGAGTCAAGCTTTAAACTGTATTCTATCACATGATTGTGTTCCAAGTCCATACCTGTACGGCCGGTTCTGATAACACAGCCCCCATGGGGAAGCCCGCTGTGGTCTCTCGCCATTTCTTCCTCTGTGATAAAATGTACCGTGGTGTCATAATCCGTAAAATAATTGGGCATGGTCTTAATCTCTTTTTCAATTTGGGCAAGGTCTGCGCCCTCTTTTGCCACCACAAAGCATTCCCTTGTATGTTTCTGTCTGGTGGTGAGCTCAGGATTCTCCCCATTTCTCACAGCCTGCAGGGACGCATCCACCGGAATGGTATACTGCCTTGCATCCTTTACCCCCACAATCCTTCGTATGGCATCAGAATGCCCCTGACTGACGCCCTTTCCCCAGAAAGTATAATCTTGTCCGTCCGGCAGAATCACATTGGCATACAGACGGTTTAAGGAAAACATTCCCGGGTCCCATCCACAGGAAATAATGCCGATTTTGCCCGCAGCTTTAGCCGCTTTGTCCACCGCCTCAAAATGCTCGGGAATCTTTGCATGGGTGTCAAAACTGTCCACCACATTGTACAGCCCCGCATACTCTGGAGTCTGCACCGGTAAATCCGTAGCGCTTCCGCCGCAGAGCACCAGCACATCAATGTCATTCTGCATACTCTTCAGCGCCTCAATAGAAAGCACCTTCACCCCCGCCGTTCTCACCTGCAAGTCAGCAGGATTTCTTCTGGTAAACACTGCCACAAGCTCCATGTCCGGATTCTGCCTGACAGCGCTCTCCACTCCTCTTCCCAAATTTCCATAACCCAAAATTCCGATTCTGATGCTCATATGTTCTCTCCTTTTATCATTTTTATTATTAAGCGTTGCTCAATCTATCATTTCCAGAGTGCAATCATGACCGGAATCCTCAGGCAGCAAAATAATATCCACAAGGATATCCATCACTGTTTTCCCCCTATGCTCCTTCGCTGCAGCTAGTTTCTCCTCAACGCTCTTTCGGTTGACAGGGTGGCAGGTTGTGAGCATTTTTTCATAATAGGCTATTGTGGCATCATACCCAAGGTCCTGTCTGCTTTTGGCGGCATTTATCCATTTGATATGTAAGCGCTCCCCATATTCATGCACACCAAATCCGCCGCGCAGCAAGTCATTGAATGCATCCATATTGTGACCTGTTTTCCATCCTAAATCTTTGGTCAGCAAATGATCTATTTCCGTATAAAACTCTTCCAATGTGGAAAATCGGTTCCCATCTATCATAACAGAATGTGACATATTTGTCTCCCCGTTTTTTCTAATTCTCTCTGCCTTTGAAAAGGCACATCCGCAATAGTCCTGTCTGTAAAGCTCGTATTGGGCGGACAATGTAATGGAACGCTTATAGCCATCCCTTTTCTTAAAATCGGAGGGCAGCCATTCTACCCCGTACTCTTCTGACAGAGCCTGTCCGATTTCATTGATTTTTTGTGCATTCTTTAGAGGACTGATAGTAAGGGTCGTGGCAAAGTAATCAAAGCCGCCCTCTCTTGCTCTCTTAGCCGTCTCCCCAAGGCGCATCTCAAAGCACCGAAAACATCTCTCTCCGCCTTCAGGACATTCCTCAAATCCCTTCGCCATCTCAAAAAATTTCTCTGACTCATAATCCCCTTCCACGATACAAATCGGATAGCCCTTTTGTTCCTCATTGTAAGAATCAATCAAACGCTTCTGCTCCTCCATGCGCTTTTGATACTCTTCTGATTCAGAAATATTAGGATTATAATAAAACACCGTAATGGCAAAATAGGGACTTAAGTATTCCAAGACATAACTGCTGCAGGGTGCACAACAGCTGTGAAGAAAAAGCCTTTTCGGCTCCTTTTTGCTTTCGGCACCCTGCCGCACATTCAATTCCTCTAATATTCTATCAAGTTCTCTCTGGTAATTTTTCGGGTTCATGCTCTCTCTTCATACCTTTTTTCTGCTTTTCTCCAATGAATCAAATCAAACCATCCTTCCACATAATCGGCTCTGCGGTTCTGGTATTGGAGATAATAAGCGTGTTCCCATACATCCACCAAAAATAGCGGCGTGTAAGTCCCGATATCCGGAATATCCTGATTGGCGGTCTGCACAATGGAAAGATTGCCGTCCTTATCCGTCAAAAACCACGCCCAGCCGGAGCCGAATTTTGATACAGCCGCCTGCTTCATCTGCTCCTGCCACTGCCTGTATGAGCCGAAATCACGCTTGATAGCCTCTGCCAGCTCCCCTTCCGGCACCTGCCCCACCGGGCTTCTCATGCTGTTAAAATACAGTTCATGGTTATAAACCCCTCCGCCGTTATTGCGGATAGCAGCTCTTGCCGGCATGGGAATCTCATCCGGATGCAGCAGAAGCTCTTTCAAACTCTTCTTCTGTAATTCCGGATAGTCCGACAAAACACTGTTCAAATTGTCCACATAGGTTTTGTAGTGCTTGTCATGATGAAACTGCAAAGTCTCCTCATTCAATACCGGAGTCAGCGCATCATATTCATAGGGCAAAGGCCGTACCACAAAGGGATAACTCTCTTCTTTCATAGCATCTCATCATCCTTTCTGCATAATAAATGTATCTATAGTATATGCAGCTTATGACTATGCTAATCAGATTTCTCTTTTCACACTATTCAAGTCCTGCCACGCCGTCCACCGGCAGGGACAAAACAATACCATGAGCCTCGCTCTGAAGACCGCACTGCTCGCCTAACGCTTTCATCATGGGCAGCTTAATCTCTTTTTTGGCGAGAATTAAAACCACTTCTCTCTCCTGCTGTACGCTGATTCCAAAAAATTGCATGGCCTCCTCATTGTTCATCTGGCGGCTGTGAAATACGGTGCCTCCGGTAGCTCCTGCACTTCTTGCCACCGCCATAACCTCCTCGCTATAGCCCTGATTCACAATTGCCATAATCATGATGTATTCGCTCTCTGCCATCTCTGCTCTTTTCCTTTCTGCTGAATCACTGTCCGTTTCCGGCTGCAATGTCTCAATTAATTTCACCCAGGAATTGCCTCCTGATATGGCCACGGTAAACGCCACGCCGCTGTTGGCATAGCCCAGACAAAGCCTCTTTCTCAGCTTTTTTAGCATTTCCCTTGCAAAATCTTTGGGCATCATGGCCATAACCACCGTTTTTTCAATGCTTCCCAAACCCAACATGCCCATGATTTCGCTGGAAGCAGTTCCCTGCGCCCGAAATTGGCAGTGCATTGGTACATTTTCTTCCTGAAACAAGTCCACTGCCTTTTGTGTCAATTTGGGAGTGGTTACCAGGAACAATAGCCGAAATTCAGGCATCTTGTTGTTAGTTGTCATCTCCGTTTCCCTCCTCAAAATCGAATATGTCATCAGCTGCAGCAGCAGGTACAGGTCTAACAATTTCTGCCTCTCCTGCTTTCTTAAGCTTATATTGATACTGAATTCCCATAATCTGTACGGCAATCAAGGGAGTCAGTGCAACAAGCGCCACTACGCCAAAAGCGTCCGTCATCAGATTGCCTCCCACTGCCTCACAGGCTCCGATACTTAAGGGAAGCAAAAAGGTACTAGTCATAGGTCCGCTGGCCACTCCGCCGGAGTCAAACGCAATACCCACAAACAACTTGGGAACCATGCAGGAAAGCACTAAGGCAAGAATATAGCCCGGTATGACAATCCACTGAATGGGAAGCCCTGTCAGCACTCTGAGCATCGCCAGCCCCACGCTGACCGATACGCCGATGGACAGACAGCGGTTCATCAGCTTGGCGGATATGGCACCGTCCGTCACGTCTTCCACCTGATGATTCAACACCTGAATGGCGGGCTCCGCCTTTACGATATAATATCCGATCAACATTCCTATAGGCACTAAAAGCCAGCTTTGCTTTAACTGTGCAATCTCCTGCCCCAGCAAAACACCCACCGGAGCAAACCCCACATTTACGCCGCACAGGAAAAATACCAATCNAAGATAAGTATAGATAAGACCTATGGAAATCCTCTTTAACTGTCTGCTACGAAAACGGCGGCTCACAAGCTGGAACAAAAGAAATACTCCCACAATGGGTATCAGGGAAACTAAAACCTCCCGAATATAAGGGGGCAGACTCTTCCAAAAGGTCCAGATAACATCCCTTGTGGTCTTTACGGACGGCACCTCCGCCATCTCGTAAACTGCCTCGGCGGATTTATAAAAACCTCCCAGAATCAGCACTGCCAAGATGGGTCCCACGCTGGAAAGCGCCACCAGACCGAAGCTATCGTTCGCCGCATTCTTATCGCTTCGCACGGATGCAAGGCCCACGCCCATTGCCATGATAAAGGGAACCGTCATGGGTCCTGTGGTGACGCCGCCTGAATCGTATGCCACAGCCACAAAGTCTTTGGGAACAAAGAAAGAAAGCGTCAAAATCAACGCATATAGCACCATCAGTATGGTGGAAAGCTTTATCTGAAACAAAATCCTCAAGATTGCCACAGCCAGGAAAAAGCCCACGCCCACTGCCACCGTCAGTACCAAAACCAGATTGGGAATCGCCGGCACCTGCTGGGCAAGCACCTGCAGATCCGGCTCCGAAAGTGTGATGATTGCCCCCATGAAAAATCCTATCAGGATCACAAGAATAATATTTCGGGTCTTGGATATCTGCACACCGATACCTTCTCCCAAAGGAGTCATGGATATTTCAGCGCCCAGCTGGAAAAATCCCATACCGATGNNCAGCANCACNGNTNCCACNAAAAACATCACCATGGCTCCTAAATCTACAGGAACCAAAAGTACACTGATAATCAGAACGATACCGGTGATGGGCAGAACCGCCGAAAGAGNTNCCACTNTTTTTTNTTTTAACTTNTGATTCATANAATCCTCANTNCTGCTTTNTTGTTCTANNAACTACTTTACACTGCCTGCAGAGCCTGAGCCAAATCTGCAATCAAATCATCCTTATCCTCGAGCCCGCAGGAAATGCGGATCAAACCTGCAGGTACGCCTGCTGCCTTAAGCTGCTCTTCTGTCATCTGACGGNGAGTGGAGGTTGNCNNNTNCAAACAGCAGNTNCTGGCATCCGCCACATGGGTCTCAATGGCAGCCAGCTTAAGCTGCTTCATAAATGCCTCCGCCGCTTTTCTGCCGCCCTTTAACTCAAAGGATACCACGCCGCACCCTCCGTTTGGCAGATACTTTTTAGCAATCTCATAATACTGATTGCCGGGAAGCCCCGGATAATTGACATAAGCCACAGCAGGCTGCTTCTCCAGAAATTCTGCCACTGCCTGACCGTTTTCCACATGGCGCGGCATTCTCACATGTAATGACTCCAGACCCAGATTCAAAAGGTAAGCGCTCTGGGGTGACTGGATACAACCAAGGTCGCGCATTAACTGAGAGGTACATTTCGTGATAAAAGCTCCCTCCCGTCCAAATTTCTCCGCATAAGTAATGCCGTGATAGGATTCGTCCGGCGTACACAGCCCCGGAAATTTATCGGCATATGCCATCCAATCAAACCTGCCTGCATCTACAATGGCTCCTCCCACAGCAGCACCATGTCCGTCCATGTACTTGGTAGTGGAATGAGTCACAATATCGGCTCCCCACTCTATAGGTCTGCAGTTTACGGGGGTGGGGAAAGTATTGTCTACCACCAGCGGAACCCCATGCTCATGTGCCGCCTTTGCGAATTTCTCAATATCCAGCACTGTCAGGGCAGGGTTTGCAATGGTCTCGCCAAAAACCGCTCTGGTATTTTCCTTAAAAGCTGCCGCCAATTCTTCCTCGGTGCAGTCAGGAGACACAAAAGTGACCTCTATTCCCATCTTTGCCATGGTTACAGAAATCAGATTGAAGGTGCCTCCATAAATAGAAGAAGAGGAAACGATATGGCTGCCGCACTCACAAATATTGAACAAGGCGAAAAAGTTCGCAGCCTGCCCTGAAGAAGTCAGCATCGCCGCACTTCCTCCCTCAAGCTCCGCAATCTTTGCCGCCACATAATCGTTGGTGGGATTCTGCAGACGGGAATAGAAATAACCGGACGCCTCCAAATCAAACAGCTTTCCCATATCCTCGCTGGTGTCATACTTAAAAGTAGTGGACTGAATAATGGGAATCTGGCGGGGTTCTCCGTTTTTAGGCGTATAGCCTGCCTGCACGCATTTTGTGTTTATCTTATAATCGCTCATAGTGTTTTCCTCCTGATTTTTCCTGACTAGAACATGGTTTCATTATACCATTTGCACCAAATAAATCAATAAAAACTAGTCTGGGATTTTGCAGACATCCACCCATTCTATGTAACCGGAATACTCCTCCAATTCCGGAATTGTCAGTTCTATTGCACTGTTTGAACTGCCGCAGGCAGGAAAAACCGTCTCAAAACGCTTGAGGGACACATCAAGGTAGATATTCACTCCTTCCTTTACTGCAAAGGGGCAGACTCCGCCTACTGCATGCCCTATCAGGTCTTCCACCTCTTGGGGCGAGAGCATTTTTGCCTTTGTGCCAAACTGTGCCTTGTACTTGGAATTGTCAATTTTGGCATCTCCTGCCGTCACCACCAACATCCCATGTTCCTCCACCATAAAGGAAAGTGTTTTGGCTATTCTCTTTGGCTCACAGTGCAGAGCTTCCGCCGCCAATGCAACGGTTGCGCTGGACACCTCAAATTCCTGAATCCGTTCTTCCATACCATACTGTCTGAAATAGTCTCTTACTCTCTCAATTGCCATATTGTTCTGTTCCTTATCTTTATTTCTTTGACTTCTCACTGCTTTCAAACGGCATCATTTCCTAATAAAACACAGTGCAGCGTCTCTACCATTATACCCTCACACTTATACAGAATCAATTGGATTTTTGCAATTTTCAAATAACTGTAAAACCCAAGTATAAAACAGGCAGGCCCCTTATCAACCATGAGGCGGCCTGCCTGTTACGCTGGATATTATTATTTCTGCTGTTCAAGCATCGATTCATGCTCAAGTATCAATTGCTGCTCATACATCAACTTTTGCTCAATGCGTTGGCGTTCCTCTTCTGTTATCACCTCTGTCCATTCCGGAATGTCATCATCGTATGCACGGGCGGGATATCCACTGCGCAGTCCCATCTGGACTTCAATAAGAATTCTGTCCAGACAGTATGTCGTTTTATGCTGCATATCAATAATCTGCAAAAATTCCTCGTCCGTCAGTTCTCTCTCCGGCAAATAATAATCGGCATCCTCCACACAAATAGCAATCCCTTCCCCCGTATACTCCTCCGGTTTTTCAATGACAGCCATCTCCGTGTCAACATATTTTCCCTCTTCCTCATACTCTTTCACAAGGGTTTCATAGCGCTGCTCTTCTTCTTTTGTAAGCGCTCTGCTATATCCCCCGCTTTCAGGATTCCTGGTGGAACAGGTGATATAATAAATCCGGTCCACCATCTCATCCGTCATTTCTACCATTCGGCTTTCCCAAGTACCGCCCTGCAAAATCCTGGCCTGCTGCTTGGCATAAATGCTGTATACTAGTTTATGCTCAAAGTCAATCATTTCCAACATCTCTTCATCACTAAGAGGCTCCTTGGGCAGATACAGAGTCCGGGCGCTTTCGTCAATGGCAATGCCCTCTCCGCCATAGGTTTCCCCTTGTTTTAAAGAAGTAATCTGCCCGTTCGGAAACCTTCCGTTCTTTTCATAATCCTCCTTGAGCTGTTCATACCGTTGTCTTTCCTCCTCGGTAAGGGGCCTGCTAAATAAAGTGGTTTCCCCTTGCTCTGCCAGATTATAATAGTTTTCCACTGATTCTTCGTCCATATTTTCCATTCGCTGCCTGTATAAACTGCCGATTCCGATTGCCGCAGCCGTTGTCCCGAAAACAAGGAAACAGCACCCAATAATCACCGCCGCTTTGGGTATTGCAAAACTCCTTGCCCTTTCCCTGCGAATTTGCCCAAAAGCTTCTCTCGCTTTTTCTTCCACAATATCCGGTACTTCCACTCCCTGTAAAAATGCAGTCATATCCGCTTCTCTTGTATTCATCTTAACCTCCATTTCTGTGCTGTTTACTTTGTTTACACTGTTTTCAAGTACTCGGCCAGCTGCTGCCGCCCTCTTGAGAGCCTGGTCCTCACTGTAGAGTCCGGAATTTTTAAGATTTTGGCAATCTCCTTTGTCTGAAAGCCTTGTGCATAGTATAAAATCAGCACAATACGGTATTTTTCATCCAAGGCATTCATTGCCTCCTTCCACTCCAANCTGTTCATATCCCCTTCCGANNACTGCTCCGGCAATNCCTCNACATAGACCNTACNTTTGTTTGCCCTTATTATTCCANAACACTTATTCATTANAATTTTGGTCATCCATGTCTTGAAATATCTGCTTTCTTTTAAGGTTCCCAACTTTTCAAAGCAGGTCAGAATGGTCTCGGAGATAGCGTCTGCAGCATCTTCGTCGTTCATAAGAATCGCCCTTGCAACGCGGTACATTCCGGGCATTTGGGACATCATAAGCTCTGTAAAAGCTTCCTTATCTCCCAGCTTCGCCTTTTTTATCAAACGTTCCATGATTCATCCGTAAATTGTCCGGCCGGACAATATCCTTTCTTTGACACAAATATTTGTGTGCACACAATAATTTGATACTTACACTCATTAGATGCAAAAAAATGGGCAAATGTCTCATTTGCCCATTTTTTATATCAATAACTTATATCTCTCCTATGATTCTTTCTTTTCCACAGGCAGAAACAGCAAAATCGCCAATACGGGAAGAGTCAGCATAATCGGGAAAATATACCTCATGCACACCATAGGTCCTAACAACATGGTTGCCAGATATATCGCGGGAAACAGACAGAGCAGAGCTTGTTTTTTCTGCCCTCGGAACAAAAATGCCAAAACCAGAACTAACAATCCCCATGCATAAAAAGCTGCCTTAAATAATACGGATATCACCGGCCACTTGTAAAAGGCATTCCCGCTTACTATCTTTTCCAACTGTTTCTCCAGCCATGGAAATTTTGATTCATGTTTAATTTCTCCCACCTCTTCTATTTCAGACGAAGTATAGGTGTAGATGATTCCCATTCGCTCTTCCACTCCATAACCCAGACATTCCGCATAGGATCTGTCGTCCATAAACCAATATCCCCGGGTCAGCTCCAGAAAAGCATCAATATATTCATTAGGGAAACGCAGCCCTAGTTTCAGCCAGTCGGAACCAAGCTGCCCCAGATGCCCATCCCATGTTGCCGGAAAAGTGGTCACCGCTACCATACTCTTTACAGTATCCGCCAAAGGCGGATTATAACTCTCCCAATACTCTTCATTAATATATTGGTTCAGCAACTGCCGCGTCTCCTCATCCAAGTCATGACTATGGAAATATCCCACTCTTGCAAACTGCTGGATTGGCACACTGTACATTTCTACCTTTGCACCCGGCATCTGTGTTCCAATCGCCGCCTTGATTGCTGCTGCCGTACCTCTGCCTCCCACAATCAATAACACACATAACAGAAATACTTCCAGCTTCTCTTTTCTGGCAGCCCCTGCCACCCAGAGTATACCAAAAACAGCAACTGCATATATGGCATTATTGCGAAACTGCATCATAATGCAGCCCACAAGAAGGATGAGGATGTCCCATTTAAATCTTTCCTTTCCCTGCCGGAAAAAGAATCGTTCCGCCAACAGAAGCAGAAACAGCAGAAACAATATGCTGAAAAGTACATCTTTTGTAGTACATAGAACCATAACCGAATTTAAAGGAAAAATGCCGAAAAACAGCACCGAAGCTACCACCATCCATTTTTTCTTTCCAATCCGATACATAAATGCAGTCCCATAGGCAGCAGTTATGGAATAAGCTGCCATTTGCAATAAAGCCATTCCGGCCATTCCGTTTTCCAGACTATTCAACAGATAACCTAATTGCAGAAAAACCCAGATAATCCATGTATGGGCAATGGGCTGATAGGGCCAGAACCAAGAAAATCCTTTTGCGGCTTCGTTCACCTGTCTATGGAAATCATAGGACATAATAATAGGATAATAAGCCAGCCACACGGGAATCAGACATATAAATATGACTGCCGCACTGCCGCCAAATACTGCGCCCGGCTTCCACTTTCTCTGACTGTTTTGAATCCCTGCCTTACCATTTCCCAGAGTTTCCAATCTTTGAAAGAATACATTTCCCAAGGGAAAAAATGCAACGGCAATACAGCATCCACGCAATAAAATCAGCCCTTTTCCCCTCCATCCGCCTTCGGTTATCCCATGTATCTGCAGCTGATATCCAATAATCAGGGACACGGCAAACAAAAAACATACAATCCCGGCATACCAGCATCTGCGTCTGCGCTGCTTTTTTTCAAGGGATACCAGATCTTTTACCGTATACGCCAGCATCCAATATATCACCGGAAACAGCAACATGCTCATCACCGAAAAAGAAAATTGACCTGCTTGTGCCAATTCCAAAAGATAGCAAATCCCATATGTTCCCAAAAAAGCCGGGAGCCCCGGCATTAAAATTTTATTTTGACTAAGTTTTTTCAATAGTAATTCCTTTCGTTTGACTTAAATCCCATATAATATAAACAGAAACATTGTAACATACCTCAAATGACTTGTCACTAGAATTCGCTTACTGATTTGATTTTTCCTTTTCATATGATATAATGGTACCACAGTTTTGAAAATCAAATTCAGAAAGGGATAATTTATGATGTTTGAATTTACAGATGACTGCAAAATAGGAATTGAGCAACTAGATTCGGAGCATAAATATCTTTTTGACTTGANTAACAAGGTCTATATGCTGGTAANCACTGATNACCACAGCGATTATTACCATCAACTCAAAGAGCTTCTGGCAGAATTGGACAATTATGCCGAGCAGCATTTTGCTAACGAAGAAGCATATATGATGCAGATAAGGGATCCTGAATTGATACTCCAGCGTTCCCAGCACGCTTTTTTCCGTGAAAAGGTACTTATGTTGGATTTGGTCAATATTGACGAATCCCATGACCAGCAGCAGGTTCTCGCAGAGCTTGTCAGCTTTCTTGGCAAATGGCTGTACCGCCATATCTTAAGCAGTGATGTTTTGATCGGAAAGCTGCCTCCTTTAGAAGAGTGGATGTTAAAAGAAAATCCCTGTGAATTTACGGAAGAATACTTGACCGGCATCGATTTAATAGATCGTGAACATGAGGAACTCTTTCGCATAGTGGGCAGAGCAAATCAGTTGGCAAAATCCTATGATTCCTCTTCCAGCTATGATAAGATCATGCACATATTAAAGGAACTTAAGACATATACCACAGAACATTTTCGGGATGAAGAGGAATATATGGAATCCATTCATTATGAGGGACTTGCGGCACAAAAACGCGCCCATGAAGCCTTTATCGACAAGCNGGAAAACATTGATNCCGACAAAATTCAAGACCATCCGNNGGAATATCTTCAGGAATTATTAGAATTTCTTTTAGGCTGGCTGATTAATCACATTTTAAACTCTGACAAAAAGATAACATCCCTGCTCGCATAAGAGCAGGGATGTTTCTTCAAATATTTCTAATGATTACCCAATTTTTAGAGCATTCCTTCCTTACTGAAGGTTAATCTGCTGACCCGGAAGAATCAGATTGATATTCTTAATCTGAGGGTTCGCGGTAACCANCTTCTTTAAAGTGNTGCCTGCTTTTCCCGCAATACNNGTAAGATTGTCACCCTTTTGTACAATATACTTGCCTTTTAATGCTGCAGGCTTATCTGATACTGCAATGATGTACTCATCACCACGGTAGATAGCGAACATTGCCTGACCTTCAGCGGTAATGCGGAAGGAGCCTGCAACCACCATGGATTTGCTCTGCTCATCATAGTAGTACAAATATGCCATCTTGCCTGCGTTCTCTTTTCCGAGATTTGCATGTACATGTACCCGGAAAGGATATGCAGATTTGTC
>WFLX010002727.1_pt1 | contig 13339 bp, 4 predicted proteins | sample 4967041 | NCBI WGS metagenome assembly WFLX01 (sample SAMN12857096, study PRJNA449069) | gut metagenome | isolation source: stool from male and female vole | host: Microtus ochrogaster | place: USA:Florida | collected 2017
TCTGCTCCGTCAGTGGGTTAAGGAGCGCCGCAACTCTCCGTCGGTAGTCATGTGGGGCTTGCAGAATGAGAGTACATTGCCACGTGAATTTGCTGCCGAATGTGCCGAAATCATCCGTGAGATGGATCCCATGGCCCGTGAAATGCGTGTGATCACCACATGTAACGGTGGTGAGGGGAGCGACTGGAATGTGATCCAGAACTGGAGCGGTACTTACGGCGGCGATGTAAACGCCNATAATNGGGAGCTTGCACAGCCCAACCAGCTGCTCAACGGCGAATATGGTGCNTGGCGTGTGCTCGGCTTCCATAATGAGCCTGCGGAGTTTGATCCGAAAGCTCCATGGAGCGAGGAGCGCATGACACGTCTTATGGAGACTAAGGTACGTCTTGCCGAGCAGGCTGCCGACAGTGTGTGCGGTCACTTCCAGTGGATATTCAGCAGCCACGATAATCCCGGTCGCCGCCAGCCTGATGAAGCTTATAGGGCTATTGATAAGGTGGGCCCGTTTAATTATAAGGGACTTTTAAGCCCGTGGGAACAGCCGGCAGATGTATATTACATGTATCGCGCCAATTATGTGGATGCTGACAAGGATCCGATGGTNTACATCGCTTCACATACATGGCCCGACCGGTTTAAGGAACCGCGTAAGGCCACGATTGAGGTCTACAGCAACTGTGACTCCGTGCGTCTGTTCAATTCCGTGGATGGCAGCGAACTTCGCGGGACTGTTGCCAATCCCGGCCGCGGCCATCATTTCGAATGGACCGACTGCCCTGTAAAATACAATGTCCTGCGTGCCGAGGCTTACAATAATGGTGAAGTTGTGGCAACCGACATGATAATCCTGGATAATCTTGACCGCGCTCCCGGCTTTGATGCGTTGATGGCTGGTGACAACAGCGTTCTGCGTCCCGCTGACGGGTACAACTATCTGTACCGCATTAATTGCGGAGGTGACAGTTATACTGACAGCTACGGTAACGTATGGCGTCTTGACGATACCAATGTGTCACGCTCGTGGGCTCAGGATTTCGAAGGCCTTTCTCCGTATCTTGCGAGTCAGGGCGAGACATTTGATCCGATTGCCGGAACAACTGACTGGGGACTTTTGCAGTCATTCCGTTTCGGCCGTCATAAACTGGCCTATCGCTTGCCTTTGCCTGACGGACGCTACCGCGTTGAACTTTATTTCATCGAGCCCTGGCATGGCACTGGTGGTGGAGAAGGTACCGACTGTGAGGGATTGCGCATCTTTGATGTGGCAGTGAATGGAACTGTTGTGATTGACGATCTTGACGTGTGGGCCGAGGCCGGACATGATGCCGTGCTTAAAAAAGTTGTCGACGTGGATGTCACCGGCGGCCAGCTTGTCATAGATTTCCCAGAGGTAAAGGCCGGTCAGGCAATGATCTCGGCAATTGCAGTGGCCTCTCTTGACCGGAATGTGAAGCCTGCTGATATACCGGTGTCTGACTGGAGCTGGAAGGCAGCCCGTCACAACGTGATAGAGAAGATGCCGGCCGAGCTACTCCCAAAGGATGAAAACGAGCGTGCTGCGGCCACCTACGAAGCGGAGGAGGCCAAGTGTACAGGCAGCTACAAGATTAAGGAGCATAAAAATCAGCAGGGTGTATTCTTTGATGGAAAAGGCAGCATCGAGTGGACCATCTCTACCGGTCTTGCCCAGATATATGCACTGAGATTTAAGTTCATGAACACTACCGGTCATGCCGTGCCTGTAAATTTCAAACTTATCGCTCCCAATGGAAGCATACTTAAAAACGATACCCTGACATTGCCCGACACTCCGGAAAAGTGGCGAATGCTCAGCACTACGACCGGTACATATATCAATGCCGGAACATATAAAGTGATAATTACCGGTGATGATCTTAATGGTGTCGCATTTGACGCACTTGAAGTACAATAACTGACTCTATGAAACGATTTACCATAAATGCATTCTGCCTTGTGGCAGTGATGGCGGCTCAGGCCTATACCCATGATTGGGAAAATAATCATGTGCTGCAGATCGACCGTGAACCGGCCAGGTCCTCATTCCTCCCTTACGGGACAGACAAAGGTGACCGCGAAATGTCGCTCAACGGCGACTGGCGTTTTCATTGGTCGCCTACTCCCGAAGGACGCNTGACCGGCTTCGAGGCTCCGGATTTTGATGATTCTTCATGGGTGTCATTTGCCGTGCCGGCCAACTGGGAGGTCAATGGTTACGGAACACCCATATATGCTTCCGCAGGCTATACATTCAAGATTAACCCTCCCTTTGTCACTGATACTCCGAAGGAGAACTATACCGCCTTTGTGGAACGAAATCCGACCGGTCAGTACCGCAGGCAGTTCACCCTGCCTGACGGATGGACGTCGGACGGACGTACATTCCTGCGTTTTGACGGAGTGCAGAGTGCGTTCTATGTATGGATCAACGGCCAGCGCGCCGGCTACAGCCAGGGCAGTATGGAGGCTTCTGAATTTGACATCACTCCCTACATCAAGCCCGGTGTCAATGATATTGCCGTTGAGGTATATAAATATAGTGACGGATCTTATCTCGAGGATCAGGATTTTTGGCGTTTCGGAGGTATTCAGCGTGATGTCACGCTGTTCCATACTCCGGATGTGCGCATACGCGACTTTGCCGTGCGTACTCTTCCTGTGAATGGTTACGAGGACTTCCGTCTTGAAATAGATCCACAGTTTAGCGTCTATGGCAAGGAGCGGGGTGAGGGATACACTCTCCGAGCCACTCTTGCCGACAATGACGGTAGCGCCGTGCTCGATACCGTTATCCCCATTAAGGATATCCTTGATCTTGACCATAAGGCATCGGTGATGAATGAGTGGTATCCGCAGCGCGGGCCGAGAAAGACCGGCCGAATTGCCGCTACAATTAATTCTCCGCGCCGGTGGACAGCCGAGACTCCGGACTTGTACACACTCAATCTTGCATTGACCGACAGTCTTGGAAATGTGGTTGAGCGTGCTGACAGCAAGGTCGGTTTCCGAAGTGTCGAGATTAAAAACGGTCAGGTGCTGGTCAATGGCAATCCTATACGTTTCCGCGGTGTCAACCGTCATGAGCATGATCCGAAGTCGGCGCGAGTAATGACTGAGGANCGCATGATNCAGGACATCAAGCTGATGAAGCAGGCTAATATAAATGCAGTCAGAACGAGCCACTATCCCAACCATCCGCGTTGGTATGAACTGTGTGACTCTCTTGGACTGTATGTGATGGATGAGGCTGACATAGAGGAGCACGGACTTCGTGGCACCCTCGCAAGCACTCCCGAGTGGCATGCGGCCTTCCTTGACCGCGCCATGCGTATGGCCGAGCGTGATAAGAATCATCCTTGTGTAGTATTCTGGAGCATGGGTAACGAGAGCGGTTACGGCCCCAACTTTGCCGCTATTTCAGCCTGGCTTCATGACTTTGATCCCACACGTCCCGTACATTATGAAGGTGCGCAGGGTGTCGACGGGAATCCCGATCCGGCTACGGTAGATATCATCAGCCGTTTCTATACCCGCGTGCAGGATGAATACCTGAACCCCGGTATCGAGGAGGGTGAAGACAAGGAACGTGCTGAAAATGCCCGTTGGGAACGACTGCTGTCGATCGCACGTGACGATCGTGATAACCGTCCGGTAATGACGAGCGAATATGCTCACTGCATGGGTAACGCACTCGGTAATTTCCGCGAATACTGGGATGAGATTTACAGCCATCCGCGCATGGCCGGAGGCTTCATCTGGGATTGGGTCGATCAGGGTATCGAGCAGACTCTGCCCGACGGCACCAAACGCATGGCTTACGGCGGTGACTTCGGCGACAAGCCCAATCTGAAGGCGTTCTGTATGAACGGCGTGATTTTTGCCGACCGTTCGGTTAATCCCAAATATTATGAGGTAAAGAAAGTATATCAGCCGGTAGACTTCTCGCTGGAATCGTTTGATCCGGCCACAGGAAAGGCTGTTATAAAGGTTATCAACCGTAATCATCACATAGACTTGTCAGGCTATTCCTGCAAGTGGACACTTGTTGTCGACGGCATCGACCGGACTACCGGATCAGCGACTTTGCCCGATCTGGCTCCCGGCAAGGAGGGAGTGATGACCCTGACCGTACCGATGAAAAAGATCGGTGACCGTGATGACTTGCGTTTAAATCTTTCAGTCGCTCTTGTCAATGCAATGCCATGGGCTGATGCAGGTCATGAAGTAGCCACAGAGCAGCTCGCATTGCGTGACAACCTGATGCGTGACGTACAGGCTCCATCGGCCAAACGACCGCTNACTGTATCCGATACCGATGTGGACCTCACTGTCAAAGGTTCNGGATTTGAAGGTGTATGGTCGATTGACAGCGGTGAGCTCGTATCACTCAGCTACGGTGGTCAGAAGATGATAGAGGGTTCAGGCTTCCAGGCATTCCGCGCTCCGACTGACAATGACAAGAGTTTCGGCAACTGGCTGGCTAAGGACTGGACCAATAACAAGCTTGATGCTCCCGAAAAGACACTTGAATCGTTTGACTGGAAGGTTGTCAGCCCCGGATGCGTGGTTGTTGAGGCGGTCAATGTATATAATTANGCCTCAGGCAGCATAAANGTTACCGACGTATATACTGTGTATGGTGACGGAACTATTGATCTTGAGCAGACATATACTCCGCAGGGTTCTCTCCCCGAGCTTCCGCGTCTCGGTGGAGTATGGCGTGCGCCTAAGTCGCTTGACCGCATGCAGTGGCTCGGTTATGGCCCGTGGGAAAATTATCCCGACCGTCACGAAGCAGCCAAGATAGGATTGTGGACTGTCCCTGTCAGTGAGCAGTATGTGCATTATCCGCGTCCGCAGGACTCAGGCAATCACGAAGGTATCACACGACTGAGCCTTACCGACAGCAAGGGTCNTGGCATTACNGTAACAGCTCTTGACAAACCGTTCTCGGCNTCGGCNCTCCCTTATTCNGCAAGCGANATCGCAGCCTGTGCCCANGATGACGAACTGAAGCCGGGCGANAATACCTGGCTGAGTATCGATGCGGAGGTGATGGGACTCGGCAACAGCAGCTGTGGCCCGGGCGTTCTCAAGAAATATGCAATACCGCATGGCGAACATTCGTTAAAAATACGGATTACTCCGGCTAAATAATCACAATAGGAAAAAGTAATTAAATCTATCATAATGAAAACTACAGTAGCAACATTAGTAGCGCTGATGATGACTGCCGGTGCGGCAGCGCAATCGGTGACTACCGAGCGTCAGTATCTGTCAGGTCACGGTTGTGATGACATGGTGGAATGGGACTTCATGGTCACTGACGGTAACAATTCNGGAGAGTGGTCAAAGATCGGAGTTCCTTCATGTTGGGAACTTCAGGGCTTCGGCACATATCAGTATGGCATGAAATTCTATGGCAAGGCTTTCCCGGAAGGCGTTGCCGATGAGAAGGGCATGTACAAATATGAATTTGAGCTTCCTGAGTCATGGAAAGGCAAGCAGATCGATCTCGTATTCGAAGGCTCGATGACCGATACTCAGGTGCAGATCAACGGACGCAAGGCCGGCTCCATGCATCAGGGTGGTTTCTACCGCTTTATCTATGATGTAAGCGACCGTGTATTCTTCGGCCCCGAGAAGAAAAACCGTCTTGAGGTTACGGTAAGCAAGGAGAGTACCAACGCCGGTGTCAACCTTGCCGAGCGTCGTGCTGACTACTGGAACTTCGGCGGCATCTTCCGCCCGGTGTTTGTCGTAGCCCGTCCGCCGCAGAACCTCAAGCATATCGCCATCGACGCCAAGGCTGACGGCACATTTACNGCCGACTGCTATCTTAACCTGCCTGTCGAGGATGCCAAGGTGACAACCGTCATCTACGACAAGGCCGGCAAGAAGGTAGGCGAGGAGGTTACTAAACTTCGTCCCGGCAGCGGTGAGTGCAAGGTGGAGCTCAAAGTTCCGTCGCCGGCTACCTGGAGTGCCGAGACCCCCAATCTGTACAAGGCTGAGTTTACCTTGACCGATGCCANNGGGAAAGTGCTTCATAAGGAGAATAAGAAATTCGGTTTCCGTACTATTGAAGTGCGTGAGAGCGACGGTCTCTATATAAATGGCAAGAAAGTAAATATCCGCGGTGTCAACCGTCACAGTTTCCGTCCCGAGAGCGGCCGTACACTGAGCTACGCCAAGAATCTCGAGGATGTCGAACTCATAAAGTCGATGAACATGAACGCCGTGCGTCTGTCTCATTATCCCGCCGATCCTGAGTTCTATGAAATATGCGACTCACTCGGCCTTTATGTAATGGATGAGCTTACCGGCTGGCACGGTCATCACGAGACTATCAATGGCCAGAAGCTGGTCAAGGAGATGGTGGAGCGTGATGTCAACTATCCGTGTATCATCTGGTGGAGCAACGGTAACGAGAAGGGTTGGAATGACGAGCTCAACGATGAATTCCACAAATATGATCCCCAGAAGCGTCCGGTGCTTCATCCTCAGGGCAATTTCGGCGGTTTTGAGACAATGCACTACCGTTCTTACGGCGAGAGCCAGAATTACATGCGTCTCCCCGAGATCTTCATGCCTACCGAGTTCCTCCATGGTCTTTACGACGGTGGTCACGGCGCAGGTCTGTATGANTANTGGGAGATGATGCGNAAGCATCCGCGTTGCGCCGGCGGTTTCCTCTGGGTACTTGCCGACGAGGGTGTGAAGCGAGTTGACATGAACGGCTTCATTGACAACTGCGGTAATTACGGTGCCGACGGTATCGTAGGTCCTCACCATGAAAAAGAGGGTAGCTACTGGACAGTTAAGGAAGTATGGTGTCCCATCCAGATAATGAACAAGACCATCACTCCCGACTTTGACGGCAAGCTTGTNGTTGAAAACCGTTACGACTTNACTCCGCTTACCGACTGCACCCTTACATGGCGTCAGCTTGACATGCCGGCTGCCGGAGAGAAGGGCGATGCAAAGGTAGTGTCGAAGGGTACCGTCAAGCTCGGTGCGATAGCTCCGGGTGAGGAGGGTACAGTAACCATACCCACCCTTAATGCCGCAACCGACGCTCTTGAACTTACAGTGACCGACAATTATGGCCGTGACCTGTTTACCTGGAGCCATCAGGTAGTTGGCAAGGCTGCCGATGCTCGCAAGGCTGTTGCCGGCAAGCGTCCTGAAGTAAAGGAGACCGCCGCTGACGTNACNGTGACNGCCAATGGCCGCACATACACATTCAGCCGCACTGACGGCCAGCTCAAAGGCGTGACTGTCAACGGTCGCCATATAGAGCTTGCCGATGGTCCGCGTTTCATAGCAGCCAAGCGTTCTGACCGCTCTATGGATGCGTTCTATAACCACGACGACAAGGAGGCTGAGAAGAAAAAGACCCAGTATACCGAATTTGAGGATCTTGGCAAATTCACAGGCCTTACCGTAAGCGAATCAGGTGACAGCGTGGTTGTGACTGCTGATTATCGCCTCGGAAGCTTTGACAAGGCCCGCTGGGCAATAGCTCCTGACGGTAGCGCCACACTTGACTTCACATATAATTTCAGTGGCGTAGTGGATCTGATGGGTGTCAAGTTTGACTTCCCCGAAGAGAAGGTGCTCAGCAAGCGTTGGGTNGGNGATGGTCCTTANCGTGTATGGCAGAACCGTCTGCATGGTCCGCAGTATGGCGTGTGGGAGAATGATTACAATGATCCCATCCCTGCCGAGAGCTTCACTTATCCTGAGTTCAAGGGCTATTTCGCCAATGTTGACTGGATGGATATCAAGACAGCCGACGGAACTATCGGTATCGTGAATGAAAATCCCGAAAGCTATATCGGAGTTTACGAACCCCGTGACGGCCGTGATCATATNCTGTATGAACTTCCCAAGACNGGTATTGCCGTGATGGAAGTAATTCCTCCTGTCCGCAACAAGGTAAACACCACTGACCTTATCGGCCCNTCATCACAGGCCAAGTGGGTCGATGGCCCGCGTACCGGTCGTGTCGTGCTCACATTCAATTAATATCGTGTCATGACACTTCGCAATAAAATAATTATTCCGGCGGCGCTGCTGGGCCTGAGCCTATCGGCCGGCACGCCACCGGATCAACTGTTTGCCACTCCTCCTGCCGAGGCACGNCCCTGGACATTCTGGTACTGGATGTTCGGTGCGGTGACAGAGGATGGTATAAAGGCTGACCTTCAGGCCATGAAGGATATCGGTCTCGGAGGTACTTACCTTATGCCNATCAAGTCAGTGNCTCAGGGCCCGCAGTATGANGGAAAGGCCGAGCAGCTTTCACCTGAATGGTGGCGTCTTGTAGGCCGGAGCATGGAGATTGCCGACAGCCTTGGGCTTAAATTAGGCATGCACATCTGTGACGGTTTTGCACTTGCGGGCGGTCCGTGGATCACTCCAGCCGAGTCAATGCAGAAAGTCGTCACTGCCGATACGGTTGTCACCGGAGGATCGGTGACACTTACATCGCTTCCGATGCCTCAGGTCAATGAGGGTTACTATGAGGATATCGCTCTGCTTGCCCTCCCGATGAAGGGTTGGAATATCGATGTGACTCCCGTAGTGACCTGCGGTAATGTCGATCCTGCCGTTCCCGCTGACAAGGGTATCAGTATTGATGAAAACGGTGTGATCCGGTCNTCAGTACCCGCATGGTTTCAGTATGACTACGGTAAACCGGTCACNGCCTGCAACGTCATAATCGAGCCGAGCGGAACCAACCACCAGGCACATCGCCTGAATATCATGGCAAGTGACGACGGTGTCAATTTCCGTGAGGTAAAGCAGCTGACTCCGGCCCGTCAGGGTTGGCAGAACACCGATGAGGTCAACACTTACTCCATACCGCCTACCCCAGCCCGTTACTTCCGTTTCGGCTGGACTCCCGATGGTACCGAACCTGGTAGTGAGGATCTTGATGCNGCCAAGTGGAANCCTAATCTTAAGATAAAGANCGTCACGCTNACCGGTGATCCCCGTATAGATAACTGGGAGGGGAAGGCCGGCCTCGTATGGCGCGTGGCTCCTGCCACCTCTTCCGATGAGGTGACCGATGATATGTGTGTCCGTAAGGAACAGATAATCGATCTCACCGATAAACTCAAGAGTGACGGGCCCACGGCAGTGATACTGCCTGAGGGAGAATGGCGCTTGCTGCGTATCGGTCACACATCGACCGGCCACACTAATGCCACTGCCGGCGGCGGACGCGGTCTTGAGACTGACAAGTTCAGCCGTGCTGCGGTTGCAAAGCAGTTTGACAACTGGTACGGCCGCATGTTCCGCGAGGTTAATCCGGAGGTTGTCAACAATGTGCTTAAATATATGCATGTCGACAGCTGGGAGTGCGGCAGTCAGAACTGGAGCGATAACTTTGCCCAGGAGTTCAAGCGTCGCCGTGGATATGACCTGATGCCTTATATGCCGCTCTTTGCCGGAATTCCTGTGGATGATGCCGCTACCTCCGAGCAGGTGCTTCGTGACGTACGCACTACCATCGCCGAACTTGTGGTCGATGTGTTTTATGATGTCCTTGCAGAGAAGGCCCGTCAGTATAATGTCGAGTTTTCGGCCGAATGTGTGTCGCCGACCATGGTCAGCGACGGCATGGCCCACTATTCGATGGTCGATCTGCCTATGGGTGAATTCTGGCTGCGCAGTCCGACACATGACAAGCCCAATGACATGATCGACGCCATTCACGGCGCTCATATCTATGGCAAGCCTATCATCCAGGCCGAGGGCTTTACTGAAGTACGCGGCACATGGGACGAGACTCCTGCCATGCTCAAGGCTCTNCTTGACCGCAACTACGCTCTCGGCATCAACCGCCTATTCTTCCATGTCACGACCCATAATCCGTGGCTTGACCGCAAGCCCGGCATGACTCTTGACGGTATCGGTCTGTTCTTCCAGCGTGACAACACCTGGTGGAACGACGGAGCCCGCGGCCTTACTGACTATATACGCCGTTGCCAGGCGCTGTTGCAGTACGGCGTGCCTGTGGCTGACATAGCCGTGTTTACCGGAGAAGAGGTGCCGCGCCGTGCAGTGTTGCCCGACCGCCTTGTGCCGTCATTGCCAGGCATATTCGGTGCCGAGCGTGTAGCCTCCGAGCGTGAGCGTCTTGCCAANGAAGGCCAGCCGATGCGTGTGATGCCTGTCGGTGTGACTCACTCAGCCAATATGGCNGACCCTGAAAAATGGGTCAATCCGTTGCGTGGCTATGCTTACGACTCNATGAATAAAGATGCNTTGCTGCGTCTTGCCAAGGCCGAGGATGGCCGTATGGTGCTCCCCGGCGGTGCATCGTATGGAGTGCTGGTGCTTCCGCTTGCTCATCAGCTGATGCCCGATACCACGCTTAGTGCCGAGGTACGTGCAAAGGTCGACGAACTGATTGCGGCCGGAGTAACCGTTCCCGCGCTTCCTTACACCGCCGATGACTTTTCCGCTTTCGGTATAGAGCGTGATGTTGTGGTTCCTGCCGACGTGGCGTGGACCCATCGTCGTAATGCCGAGGATGACGTGGATCTGTATTTTGTAAGCAATCAGCTCGAAAGTCCCAGAGAATTTACAGCTTCGTTCCGTATCGACGGCCGTCGTCCCGAATTGTGGGATCCGATGACCGGTCGTATAGATACCGATGTGACATGGCGTCGTGTCGACGGCCGCACTGAGGTCGATATACCTCTCGAAGCTGCAGGATCGGTATTTGTCGTGTTCCGCGAGCCAACAAAGGCCATGTCAGGCAAAGCGCCTGAGCGCCGTGCCGTAACCGCTCCGATAGATCTCGTCGGAAAGTGGAATGTGGTGTTCAATACCACAGGACGCAATGTCGACAATACTGATCTGTTTGACTGGACCAATTCGGCCGACAACGATATTCGCTACTATTCCGGCACAGCCACTTATACCGCTTCATTCAAGGCTCCTTCCTATAAGAAGGGCAACCGGGTGATGCTTGATCTTTCAGGGCTCCATGATGTAGCCACGGTCAAGGTCAACGGCATTGACTGCGGCATCGTATGGGCTGCTCCGTATAGTGTGGATATCACCGATGCCCTGCGTAAGGGTGTCAATGACCTCACGGTCGATGTCACCAACACCTGGGCCAACGCACTGCTTGGCGCCGATGAGGGTACTCCGCCTTTCGAGGGGATCTGGACCAACGGCAAGTATCGCCGTGCCGAAACTGTCACTCTCCCTGCCGGACTGACGGGTCCGGTTGAAATAACCGTAATTTCCGAAAAACGATAATTCGTAATAATGCAATGAAAACCAATATTCACACTTCTTTAAAGTCGCTTTTCTCAGTGGCTGCCGTGGCTATGGCGTTGACAGGCCATGCCGAGATAAAGATGCCTGCCATGTTCAGCGACAATATGCTGATGCAGCGCGATACCGATGCCCGTATATGGGGTACGGCCGATCCGTCATCAAAGGTTACTGTCACTCCGAGCTGGAACAACCAGACATATACCACCAGTGCCGACCGCACCGGTAGCTGGAGCATCGCGCTTCCCACTCCCGGAGCCGGCGGTCCCTATACCATTACGGTAAGTGACGGAAAGCCTGTCACCATCAGCAATGTGCTGCTCGGTGATCTGTGGCTGTGTTCAGGACAGAGCAATATGGAGATGCCGATGAAGGGTTTCAAGAACCAGCCTATCGACNNTGGCAACATGGTTGCTCTCCGCAGCACTGATCCTGACCTGCGACTGTTTACGGTAAAGCGTAATTCCACCACCAGCCCNGTTGATACCGTGACCGGTAAGTGGCAGGAGGCTAATCCCGCGTCAGTGCGNGATTTCAGNGCTACCGCCTATTTCTTCGGNCGTCAGCTGCGCGAGACTCTCGACGTCCCNGTAGGACTTATCGTCGCTGCATGGGGCGGCTCGGCATGTGANGCCTGGATGAGCGATGACATGCTTAAGGCATTTCCGGAAGCTGCCGCACGCATTCCTGCTGTCGGCGGCAAGATAGAGTCGAAAAACCGCACTCCGAGTGTGCTCTACAAAGGCATGCTCAATCCGCTTATCGGTATGGCTATAAAGGGTGTGATATGGTATCAGGGTGAGGACAACTGGAACCGCGCCCACTCTTACGCCGATATGTTCTCGACTATGATCCGTGGGTGGCGCAATGACTGGGGNCGNGGTGAGTTCCCGTTCTANTATTGCCAGATNGCTCCNTATGACTATTCGCTGATCGTCGAGGAGGGTAAGCCTCTNTATAATTCNGCTTATCTCCGCGAGGCTCAGGCAAAGGTTCAGCACATGGTTCCCAACACCGGTATGGCNGTGCTTATGGATGCCGGTTGGGATAAGGGTATCCATCCGTCAGACAAGCGTACTCCCGGTGAGCGTCTTGCCCTGCTTGCGCTTAACAAGACCTATGGNGTCGAGGGTATCGCCTCGGAGAGCCCCGAATACAAGTCGATGGANGTNAGAAACGATACTGTGATCGTAAGTTTTGACCGCGCTCCCGAATGGATAGCCGGAAAGCACAGTTTCGAGTCTACCCAGTTCAAGCTTGCAGGCGAGGATCAGGTATTCCATCCCGCCAAGGCATGGATATCACGCAGCAAGGTGATGGTCAAGAGTGACAAGGTGCCTCATCCGGTTGCCGTGCGTTATGCATTTGAGGATGCATCGGAGGGCGATCTTTACGGTGACGGACTCCCCGTATCATCGTTCCGCAGCGATGACTGGCCTGATCCACAACCTCTGAAAAAATGATATTGCGCCACTGTATAGCAGCCGCCCTGATAGCATGCGGTGCGGCTATGGCCGGTGCCGTGACGCCTCCCGACTACACATGGTCTTCGATGAGCCGCAACTCATCGGAGTCCATGCCTGTCGGTGGGGGAGATATCGGCCTGAACGTGTGGGCCGAGGATGGCGACGTGCTATTTTACATCGGCCGCAGCGGTGCTTATGATGAAAACAATACACTGCTGAAACTGGGCCGTGTACGCATGCACATTCCCGGCGATACGCTTAAGCCGTTCAGCCAGACACTGCATCTTAACGAAGGTTATGCTACGGTTGACATCAACGGCGCTCATGTCACTTTATGGGCTGATGTCAATAAGCCGGTGGTTCATGTGTCAGTCGACAGTCCGGAGGCCATTCAGCCTGAGATTGTCTATGAAAACTGGCGTCATGTCGACCGTCCGTTCCGCAAGGGCGAGGGACGGCAGAGTTCCTGGAAGTGGTCATCTGACAAGTCGCTGACCACAACCCGTGACTCGGTGCTTGCCACCGATGGATCGGTGACTTTCTATCAC
>WFLX010036168.1_pt1 | contig 13339 bp, 9 predicted proteins | sample 4967041 | NCBI WGS metagenome assembly WFLX01 (sample SAMN12857096, study PRJNA449069) | gut metagenome | isolation source: stool from male and female vole | host: Microtus ochrogaster | place: USA:Florida | collected 2017
CGGTGTACGTGCTCGACATATTCAGCACATTTGAGAAATCCCCGGGATTGGTAGAATTAAAGATAGCCTCGAGCATATCCGCAGATGTGATTTCCTTATCTTCGGAGAATGCGCCGGCGATTGCAGAGCCGACGTTCTTTGACCGGGAGTAATTGCCCCGGATGCCGGCATCGAAGAGGAAATTGTTTTTCTGGAGGTTAATGCTGTGGCGAGTGTACAGGTTCAGCTCGTTGTCGTGATTGCTGCTGAAGGAATTGTCGTAGGTGTCGGCTCCCGGCAGGAAGTTGATGCGTGATGTGGTCTGTCTTACGTTGTTGATGCTTGAAGCCACGCCGAACCCTCCACGAGCCTCGCGAGTGCTTTCCGGGTTCTCATAGTTGTAGTCGATCGATCCGATGCTGTTCTGCTTTGTCCCGTTGGGCAGCATTTCGGGGGTCCAGGTGTCGTTCTTGCCAGGAGAGCGGTTGTCGTTGAGGTTGTTGACGTTGCCAATGAGCGAGACGCGCGTTGTGGCGTTAAACCAAGAGGCGAAGAGGCGCCCGAGGTATCGGTCCTCGGTGCCGTAGCCCCCTTGGGCGTTGACTATCCAGCCCATTTGATATTCTTTTTTGAGCTTGACATCCATGGTGAGCACCTTCGGGGCTGAGAGGTCTTGCTTGCGCTTGGCTTCGGGTGTTTGGGATTCATAGACTTGCACGTCCTTAACGGTGTATGCGGCGATATTTTCAAGCATCGCGCTCTTATTGCCGTCCATAAATTCCTTGCCGTTAAGCAAAAGCGATTCCACAAACTCACCGTTGACCTTGATTTGGCCGTTGGTGTTGAGCTCCACGCCGGGAAGCTGGGCGATAAGAGCGTCGAGCATCGAGCCCTCGGCGAGCTGGAAGGCGTCTGCGCTGTAGACAAGGGTATCGCCCTTATGATAAAATTTGATTTTACTGGTTTTTACCACCACTTCGTTGAGCACTTTGGGCGCCCGACGCATGTAGATGACAGGAATGTCGCGGTTGTGCTCTCGCTTACCGATATTGTCCAACGTATATTTCAGATACTCAGGCTGATACCCCTCACACTCCACCTCAATCGTGTAGGTTGCCTCAATGCGCGGGGCGCGGAGGTAAAATTCTGAAATCGTATCAAGTTGATGACCCACGAAGCGGCGTCCGCGGTTTGAGATTGTAGAGTCTTTCACTGCTCCGTCGGCATCAAGAAGCCTGACGCGGGCGTTAGTGAGGTCGAGCTTGTGCGTGGCTTCTTTCACGCGGCCGAAAAGATAAATAAGATCATCATCCTTGGCTTGGGCAGCAGTGGCCAAAGCCAGAATCATCACCAAAAGGAAAAAGAGTTTCTTCATAAACGAGGATTTAGGCTCAAGTGAGAGATTGAATTATGGTCACGCTGCAAAGATAGGATAAATTTCCCAAACTACAAAATCTACCCCCCCCCATTTGTTAAAATTTGTAAAAAAAATCAGTCAAAACGCATGGTCACGGCGGGCGAAATTCCTGCGGCCATGGAGGAGGGGAGGATGAGGATGAGCCAGGCGGCTACGATGGCTCCGAGATTTAAAAGTACGAAGGCAAGAGGCGAGATTTCGACAGGCACGGCGTGGAGATAGTACGTCCGGGGGTCGAGGGGGAGGAACTGGAAGTGCTTTTGCAGCAGTAAGAGGGTAAGACCCAGAGCGTTGCCGATAATCAAGCCGGTGCCCACTACCTTCATGGCCATGAAGATAAACACACTGCGCACCTGGCGGCGGGATGCACCCATGGCCCGGAGGATGCCGATGGTGGGGATGCGCTCAAGGATGAGGATAAACATGCTGGAAATCAGCGTGAAAGCCGCCACACAGAGCATGAGGATGAAGATCACCACCACGTTGGTGTCGAGCAGCGAGAGCCAGCTCAGGTACACGGCTCCGGTGTGGGTGATATTATCCACGGGGTAGAGCTCGGCAAGAGTTCCGGTGCTGTAATCGTTGAGCAAGCGAGTTTGGAGCCGCTCGGCCGTCCGGGCAGCATCGGAGAGCGTCACTCCGGAGAGCTCGATAGCCGTGGCCGTGAGGCTGTCAGTGCCGGCAACGCGCTGCAAGGCCGGTAGGGAAGCGAAGGCCACTGTGGCGTCATATTCCGCAAAACCGCTTTCATANAGCCCGGCCACCTCAAANCGTCGCATCTTCACGGCTTCGTTCTGGAAAAAGCACACGTTGATCTTGTCGCCAAGCCCGAGCCCCAGGCTGCGGGCTGTTGGCTCTGAAATCACGATTTTCGAGGCGTTGTCGGGGCTGGCGTAGTCGGGAAATTGGCCGGCNGTGATGCANGATTTCTCAAACGCAAACCCGGNGTCGGAGGGTTTGGCTGTGAAGTAGACTCCGGCAAAGTCGGTGTCGGTTTTCAGCAATCCGGGTATGGAGAATTTCAGCGCCATATCGGCCTCCGGCACCACCTCGCAGATGGTCTTTACCAATTGGGGCGTGAGGGAGATGTATGATTCCTGCTGCTCGGAGGCATAGTCAAAGGCCGGCTGTACTGTCACTTGCCCCTCAAATCCCGTGAGCTTCCGAGTGATTCCGTGCTTGAATCCGGCCACCACGGCCAGAGTTATCTCCATCACGANAATGGCCAGAGCCACCCCCGCCACGGCGATAACCACCCCCGTGGTGTTGGCTTTGCGCCCCTTGGCCGTGAGGCGCAGGCGTTGGGATATGTACCAGGCNACGTTCATTACCTCCTCGCCGGCTCAGCTGTGCTGAATTTGTTTGTAAAGAGAATAATAAGCCTTGGATTTGCCCAGGCAAGTGAAGACATCGCCCTGCTCCACTACGGTNTCGGTGGCAGAGAAATCGAAGCACCGCGGCTCAAGGCGCGAGATGCCCATCATATTGGTCACCTTCTGCTCCCGGGCCACAGCGATGAGCCTCAGGCCAAAGCTCTTCTCAAGGCTAATGTCGGAATATTTCAGCCCCACGAAGAGCGCCGGAGCCTGGAAACGCAGCACGTAGGTGTCATCGTCAATGGCCAGAGCCTGCACCTCAACGCCTAAAGCCATTTCGTGGGAAAGGTCTCGTGCGGCACGCTGCTCGGGGGTGACGATACGGTCGATGTTAAAGCCTTCGAGGATGGATTCATGAAGGCGGTCGATAGCGCGTGCGTAGATGTGCTTCACGCCCAGCTTCTTAAGCAGGGCCACAACCTTGATGCTCGCACCGAAATTCTCGCCGATGGCCACAATCACCAGGTCAACGTTGTTGAGCGGAAGCAGAGCGAGCGACGACTCCTCGGTGGCGTCGATATAGTAGGCCGTGGAGATGTAATCTTTGATAGCGTCGACGTTTTGGCGGGAATTGTCAGCGCCGATGATTTCGTGGCCCATGTCAGTGAGGTCGCGGGCGAGATTTGAGCCGTAGATGCCGAGTCCGATGATGAGGTAGCGCATAGAGGTGAAAGGAGATTATATTATACGTGGGTATATATTATATAATGTATGGGGTGGGGGATTAGTTGATGATGACGTTGTCTTGCGGGTAATGCTCAGAGGGGTCGGGTCGGGTGCCGATAAATCCGCACAGGAGCGAGACGATGCCCACGCGGCCTATAAACATAGCCGTGCACAGCAGCACCTTCGATGCCGGGGAGAGCGCCCCGGTAATGCCNANCGACGACCCCACNGTGAAGAGCGCGGAAATCGACTCGAAGATTACGCTTTTGGNGGGAAGCGCCGGCTCAAGGAGCAGGAGCGTGACGGTATAGACAAGCAGTGCCAGCAATCCGAGTGTGAGCACCGCAAAGGCTCGGCGCACCGACACGCGCGACAAAGTGCGGTGAAAGGCTGTGGTGCCTCGCTGGCCGAAGAGCACAGAGCGCAAGCACAGGAGCGTCGTGCCGAAGGTGTTGACTTTGATGCCGCCTGCCATCGACTGCGACGAGCCGCCAATGACCATCTGCACCATCACCAACAGCAGCGTCACGTCAAGAAACGCTGCCGGATTGACCGATGCAAACCCCGCGCTGCGAGGGGTGAGGGAATTGAAGACGGATTGCACCACTTTCTTGCCGGTCGGCATCCCCGCCAGCGTGTTGTTGTACTCTAAGACAAAAAAGGCTATGGTGCTGAGGGCCAGAATTGAAAGGGTGGTGTAGAGCACCACTTTGGTGTTGACGTCGTAGATGTGTACCGGCAGGCGGCGACCCCGGCGGCCGCGCAGAGCATCCCACAGCTGCATGAGGTACTGGTGCAGGATGTCCTTGAAATTCACCAGGATAGGAAAACCGATGGCGCCGGCAAAAATCAGCACTGAGGTGATGCCATAGATCCATTGTGAAGATTGCATCAGCACGGGGTTGCTCATTCCGCCCGGCAGGCACGAGAATCCGGCGTTGCAAAACGCTGACATCGAATGAAATGCCGAAAATATCATCTTTTCGGTCATGCTCATTCCCAAAGCATCGGGCACGGTGAAGTATACCGCCACGGCTCCCATCAGCTCCACCACAAGGGTGAAGCCTAAGACGTAAAGCAGCGTGGGAATCAGGGCGTTCATGCTCTTGGAAAACATCATGTCTTTGAGCAAGAGCTGATTGTAGATCGAAGTGTTGCCCGTGAAGAAGAGGGCGAAAAAGCTCGTGAAGGTGATAATGCCAAGGCTGCCGATTTGCACCAAAATCGAAATCACGCCGATGCCCAGGGGAGTGAAAGTCGAGGGGATGTCGACGGAGCTTAGTCCGGTGATGCACACCGCGCTCGAGGCCACGAACAGCGAGTCGAAATATGAAATCCCGGAGAAGGTGCATTTGGGCAGAAGCAGCACAAACGAGCCCAGAATGATGAAAAACAGAAAGCTCGAACCCATGAGCAGGGAGGGATTGGTGCGCCGGTTCACCAGCAGCGACACCGAATAGCAAATATCAATGACGGAGTAGACAGCCAGAAACACGTAAAGCACCCTTGAGGAGTAGAGCCAATGAAGCAGGGGGCTTGCTCCGGCAGGCACCACCAGAGGCACGAGCGTTAGGAGCATCACCCCGTCAAGAATCCATCGCACCGCGCTGCTCTGCTTCAGCATCTCGCGGAAGCGAAAGAGGCCGTGGAGCAGGATGTTGACGATGAAAAGGAGCTGGCAGGTGTGGACCGTGTTTTTGACTATTCTTACCTCGCGCGGCAGCAGGTCAAAGCCGGCGTAGACGGTGAGGGCGATCAGGCAGACCAAAGCGGCAATGGCTGCAACCACATCGGCCGTGGTTGTAATCACGGAAATCGGACGGTCGAACCGAGCCGAAAGGCGGTTGTAGAGATACTTTAGTTTCTTGGAGCCCATTCGGGAAAGTTACGAAGCCTGGGGCTGATTCTGGGGGCGAGAGGTGTGGGCTGAATGTTCGGGATGCAGCTCTTTGTCCACTTCCTCCCACTTTGAGTTTTTAGACACATACTCCGGCACCATAATCTTCATCTGAGCCACAATGTGGTGATTGTCGGAGGTGTGGAGCATGGTGTAGAGAGTGGACATGTTGTTGTGGACGGCGTCGTAGTCGTAAGTCACGACCTTTGCGATCATGATCTTTTTGTGGTGGGTGGCCAGAGTGAGCTCTTTGTCGTTGAGGAGNTCCTCNTAGAGCTTCTCGCCGNGNCGCAGACCGGTCTCCACGATCTTGATATCGATATCGGGACGCAATCCTGACAAGGAGATCATCTTGCGAGCCATGTCGTAGATCTTCACCGGCTTGCCCATGTCGAAGATGTAGATTTCACCGCCGTGGCCCATGCAAGCGGCCTCAAGCACCAGCGAGCAGGCCTCGGGGATGGTCATGAAATAGCGGATGATGTCGCGNTGNGTCACGGTGACAGGGCCTCCGGCCTCGNTTTGGCGCTTGAACAGGGGGATAACCGAGCCGTTGGAGCCCAGAACATTGCCAAAACGAGTAGTTATAAACTGTGTGACGGGGCCGTCGGTGAGCCGACGCTGGTGGAAGAAAAGTGACTGCACGTAGATCTCCGCGATGCGCTTTGTGGCGCCCATGATGTTGGTCGGATTCACGGCTTTGTCGGTCGATACCATTACGAATTTCTCCACGCCGTATTTCACAGCCAGGTCGGCTATGGTCTTGGTGCCGAAGACGTTGGTGTTGACGGCCTCGGAGGGGTTGCTCTCCATCATCGGCACGTGCTTGTAGGCGGCTGCGTGGAATACGTAGCGCGGCTTGTACTTGCGGAAGGCCATCTCCATGCGCTCGGCGTTGGTGATGTCGCCCACGAAGAGGTGGACGTTTTGCTCCGGGAAGTGCTCTTTCATGAAGAGCTGCAGGTCATGCATCGGCGTTTCGGCCTGGTCGATGAGCACAAGTTCCGAGGCTCCGAGAGCAGCCAGCTGGGCCACAATCTCCGACCCGATAGAGCCTGCCGCTCCGGTGATCATGATACACTGTCGGGAAAAGACTTCCTTGATGCGGGGATTGTCGGTGTGGATGGTCTCGCGTTCAAGCAGATCCTCGATGCGGATGTTGCGCACGTTGGCAGAGAGCGAACGGTCGTCGCCGTCGGTGCCATCCACATCTATCTCACTTACGAGCTTGGAGACCATAAGCTTGATGCCGGCGTTGAGCAGAGCGTCGGCGTAATGAGCGCGCACCACTTCAAATTGCCCTGTGTTGAAGAGCAGAGCCTGAGCGTGGACNTTGTGAAAAATCTCTTTGATGCGGTCTTTGTCGTATTCACACACCGGGATGCCACCNATTTTGTGGGTGGTAGTGGGTGTGAGGGAGAGAAAGGCAGCGGGCTCGTATTGGCCGAGGACTTCGTTTTGCAGGGCCGTGGCCAGCTGGATGGAATTGAGGTTAGTGCCGAGGATCACTACGCGAGTGCGCGTAAAGCCGCGGATGGAAAGAGATGTGTAGAGGTATTTGATAAACAGCCTCAACAGTATCATCANCGAGAATGCTATNACGCCGATGGTGGCGATGTTCCANAGGCTGAAATAGCGGACGTCCCAAATCAGTTCGCCCACAAAATCAAAGGCCACGAGGATAACGCTGGCNGANATNATGAGCTTAACGGCTCGCAGCACATCGGTAAAGGCCGAAAGGCGCACCACGTAGCGGTAAGTGCCGTAATACCACGATGTTAGGGCATATACCAGAGCGACCACAGCCACCTGCACCGGCAGAGAAAAGAAAAATCCGTAATGGCCGTCGACCGACATGCCGTGCATCAAAGCTGTGATCAATGTAGCTCCCACCACTATTAAGAGGTCGGCAAGCCAAACCGTCCAGGCCGGGGAGGGCGACGTCTGAAATCGCCGCACAAGGCGCGAGGAAATGATCACATTGATTACTTTTTCCTTTATATAATTTATAATTTCAGCCTTCATTACTTCAAAGATATAGTCAAAAGCAGCATTGTGCTGATAAACCGGAAGATTTGTATCGCATCCGGGCACTGCGCTTTGTGGCAAAATTATTGCAAATTTACGATATATTTCTAATATTTCCAATTTTCCGTCAAACTTTCGCAAATCTTCCCATAATTTTAATTCCATTTAATCACGGCAGGTCAGTGGTCACAGGTCAGAACTGACGTTTCTTTTGTTACTCGAGTGGATTTTTTTTGAAAAATTTTTTACGGCGATGTAACGTTTCGCCCCTTCGGCGTGTCTATATAGCAAAGACCTCCAAATTTTAAAACTCCAACCCGATGAAATCTATCCTTAAAACCTCAATTCTTTCCCTCCTCACTCTTGCATGCGGCCTGTGTGCCTCTGCTGTCGAGATTACTCCAAGTTCGAAATTCGTAACCCGTAAAGTCACCTCCGGCCCCTTTGACGCCGTGCGCACCAACACCTCTATCGACCTCATCTACACTCAAGGTCCGCAGGACATCACCATCTACGCTCCAGATAATCTGATGAAATATGTCAAAGTGGCCATCAAGGGCAAAGAGATTGTGGTAAGCTACTCAGAGCAAATGACAATCCGAGGCAAAGCCAACGTGCAGGTGCGCATCTCCGGCCCGGATGTCGCGAGATTTACCACCGCTTCAGCCGGCGATATTTACATCAAAAGCGACCTTGTGCGCAAGGGCAAGGAAGTGAAGCTCAACGTCTTAAGTGCCGGCGACATCAAAGCCCGCAAGATAGAGGCCGAGACAGTGACGATCACCACAGGTTCTGCCGGCGATATCGAGACCGGCGACATCAAAGCCGACAATGTCAACATCATTGCCAACTCCGCCGGCGATATCGAGACCGGCAAAATCCTCGCCCGCATTCAGGCAAACGTCAGGACTAACTCGGCCGGCGACATTGAGATGCCTCAGATCATCGCCGGCGACAAGCTCTCGATTATAACCAATTCAGCCGGCGATATAGAGATTGACGAGGCCTCGGCAGAGAATGTTGCGGTCCATGCCAACTCCGCCGGTGATGTCAAAGTCAAGAAATGCAACAGCACTAACCTTTCGGCTTCCTGCAACTCCTCCGGCTATGTTGAGATTGCCGGCATCACCGACAATGCTTCCTACCTGACGTCAAGCTCAGGTGATGTAAAGGCCAAAGGCATGAAGGCCAACAATGTCTCCGCCTCTATCCGCAGTGTGGGCAGCATCGACTGTTACGCGCTGAAATCCCTGAGCGCATCTGTTTACGGCAACGGCATGGTGCGCTACGCCGGCAAGCCCACCAACATCTCAATTCAGGGCTCGAAAGACAGCCACGTTATGCCTCTCTGATCCTTCCATTCCTTAGGAGCTTTTCAATACCTATATAAAAGAAGATGTCACAATTCACCCGCAATACATTTGAGCGCGAGGCCGGGAGGCTCCGACCGGTGCTGTTGCGGGTGGCGGCATCAATCGTCAGCGACACCGAGGCTGAAGATATAGTGCAAGAGACGCTCCTGAAATTATGGTTTTTGCGTGATCGCCTTGCGGCCTATTCCTCCATTGATGCCATCGCAAGGGTGATAGCCCGCAACCTCAGCATCAACCACCTGCGCAGCCGTCGGTATCAAGCAGTTGACGTGGCCACCCTCCCCGATATGGAGGATGAATCAGATGCCGATTCGGCTATCTCCGACGAGCTTCAGACTGCAATCCTCTCTTTGCCCGACACCGAGCAGGCCGTGCTGCGCATGAAGCATCTCGAAGGCATGGAGACCGAGGAAATCGCCTCCATGATCCATTCCTCCCCCGGCGCTGTGCGCACGGCTCTTTCCCGTGCCCGCTGCCGTATACGTAAACTCTTTTTGCCAAATTCGTAACATATGTCACAAATTGAAATATCACCCCGGAATCTTGATGAAATGCTCGAGCGCTTCTTCAACGGCGACACATCGCGCGCCGAGGAAACTGCCCTTGAGCAATATTTCCTCACCACCGCCGACCTTCCCGAGCAGTACCGGCCCTACCGCGAAATGTTTGGGTGGTACGCCTCCGGAATGGAAGAAGAAGCGCTGCCTTCCGCCCCAGCTCTCCGCCCGAAGAAAGGGTGGAAGAAGGCAGCATGGGGCATCTCTATCGCAGCAGCTGTGGCTTTCATGGTTTTCCTGCCCGGAGGCCGCAGAAATGCAATCGCAGCCGACCTTTCGCGATACGAAGGCAGCTTCGCCATGCGCGACGGAGAGATAATGCCCCTCTCGGCCGACCTCCTTCCTGAGTTTGAGGCTGTTATGGTCGAGGCCTCGTGCCTGGAGCAGGACATCGACGCTCGCATGAGTGTTCTCACTGATGACGGCAATTCTCTTTATCCTTACGAAATATATTGATTATGAAACGCTTATTTTTAATCCTGGTCACCATCATAGGCACCCTGGCAGCCGCTTCGGCCAAAAACTGGTGCGAAANCCTTATAAGCAACCTTAACTCAAGGCCCGAAGTAGACAAGACCATGGCNGTGAACCNCGCCCCCGNCACNNACGAAATCACCCATGCAACATATTCTTACCGTATAAAATCCAAAAAGCTTTACAGGCAGATTTTCAATACTCTGAAATCNCANGCNGCAGAGTCGGATTATTACTCCGAGACAGGCGNAAANTATAGCACGATTTTGCTCAGATTCACGGATAAAGGAAGGCAATGGAGCTGCAAAGCGCAAGGCAATGGCAGTAACAACCAATTTCTGGTCACAGTGAAATCTGACGGAAGCAGCGATGAGACGGTCATCAACTCCCGCGATATTGAAAAAGCACGCAAGCAGGCCGAGGACGCCTACCGCCAAGCAGCTGATGCACGCAAAAAAGCTGAGGAAGCTCGCCAACAAGCCGCTGAAGCGCGCCGACAGGCAGCTGAATCGCGCCGACAAGCCTCGCAGTCCAAGCGTAAATCCACAACACGCAGTTCCGGAAGCAACACCACCATTATCCTTAACGAAGAATCATCAACCCACAAAGCCGAGGTCTCCGACCACGAGCAAGCCCTCCGCCAGGCAGCCGCTCGGCGTCAACAACTCCTAAAGTAAAAGGGTAGGGAATCATAGCCTCGGGGCATAAAGCCGATCGGAACATCGTGGCCCGGTCGGCATCGCTTGCGTCTGTTTAGGGCCACTTCAGTATCCGTTTCTGTACCTTCCGTCTTTTTTTGACAGTGTAATTTTTTTGANAGTTTTGGGGAATTTTCGGTGGAAATTTTCGTAATTGGAAATTTTTCTTTATCTTTGCGCAAAAATTAAGGGTTTCCCCATTCACGTGAATTTTATCTTATTTTCCAACTGTTTAATCACTTACTTTGTTACATTATCAGATACCCGGCATTTTGCCGCGAGGCTGTAAAGCACGGGTAATTATTTGAAATGTACAAATTNNTCACCACCNACNTGGACACCGAAAACACANACCCCGGCGAGCGCAAACCGCGTCGCCCGNGCNTNNGCCAANACCNCCCCTCTCANCAGCCTGAGGGAGGGTATCGCCGTGCTGAATATGATGCCCCTGCTCAGGGCTTCAATCCTCAATCGCCCGACGACGGCGAGCACATGCGTCGCACATATCCCCGGCGCCAAGAGGGATTTTATGAGCGCCGGCAGCAGCAAGGAGGATATAACCGCGAGGGTTATCAATCCGGCTATCAGCACCCCCAGGGAGGCTATCAGCGTCAACAACGTTCACAAGAGGGCTATCAGCAACGCTCACCAGAGGGCTATCAGCATCGCTCTCAAGATGGCTACCAACCCCGCACCCAAGGCGGATACCAGCAGCGCCAGCAAGGCGGCTACGGCAACAACCGTCAAGGTGGCTACAATAATAACAACCGCCGCCCCGGCGGTTACAACCATAATCAGAACCGTCAAGGCGGATATTATGACAACGCTCAGCGTCAGGAGGGCTATTCGCAGCCCCAGCGCCGCCAGCCCGGACAGTACCAGAACTCGCGTCCCGGTCAAGGAGGCTACGGCCAGAATCAGCGCCGCTCGCAGGGCGCTTTCCCCGGCAAGGGCAAGAGCTTCACTCCGCGTCCGCGCCAGGTGGAATACGAAATCCCGATTCCCGATCCCAACGAGCAAATCCGCCTTAACAAATACATGGCCAACTCCGGCATCTGCTCCCGTCGCGAGGCTGATGAGTTTATCCAGCAAGGCCTGGTGAAGGTCAACGGCGAGGTCGTGACCGCTCTGGGCACCAACATCACCCATAGCGACGTGGTTGAATACGACGACAAGGTCGTGGCCCTGCAGCGCAAGTGCTACGTGCTGCTGAATAAGCCCAAGGACTGCGTCACCACAAGCGACGACCCCAACGGCCGCCTCACCGTGATGGATATCGTGAAGGACGCTTGCAAAGAGCGCATCTACCCCGTGGGGCGTCTTGACCGCAACACCACCGGTGTGCTCCTGCTCACCAACGACGGCGATCTGGCCTCAAAGCTCACGCATCCCAAATATGTGAAGAAAAAAATCTACCATGTCTGGACCGACCGCGACATCTCTGAGGAAGATATGCAGCGCATCGCCGACGGCATCGAGCTTGAGGACGGCCCCATCCAGCCCGACGCCATCAGCTACGCCACCGAGACCGACCGCAACCAGGCCGGCATCGAAATCCACTCCGGTAGAAACCGCATCGTGCGCCGCATCTTCGAGCATCTGGGCTACCGCGTCACCAAGCTCGACCGCGTCTACTTTGCCGGTCTCACCAAGAAGAATCTCCCTCGCGGGCGTTGGCGCTATCTCACTCAGGAGGAAGTCAACTTCCTGAAAATGGGTTCGTTTGAATAAGAAAATAAATCTTGCGGAAGCCCCTCGGCGGCTNTNCGCTANAAAACCAATCATACTCTCGAAATGAAACACGTCAAAATATCCCGCCTCCTCGAAGGTAAGCTCATCGGAGAGGAAGTGGAAGTAAAAGGCTGGGTGCGCAGCCGTCGCGGCAACAAATACGTGCAATTCGTTGCCCTTAACGATGGCAGCTGCATCCGCAACCTTCAGATCGTCTTCGACATGGAGAAATTCTCNGAGGAAGACATGAAGCAAATCACCACCGGCTCCTCCCTGCGTGTCACCGGCAAGCTCGTGGAGTCGATGGGCAAAGGCCAGACTTGCGAAGTGCAAGCCGCTGAATTTGAGGTTTATGGTGGNGCTGACCCTGAGGAGTANCCCCTCCAGAANAAAGGCCACTCTNTGGAATTTCTGCGCGACAAAGCCCACCTGCGTCCGCGCACCAACACCTTCTCGGCCATCTTCCGCATCCGCTCGGCCATGGCCTTCGCCATCCACAAATTCTTCCAGGAGCGAGGATTCGTATACCTGCACACCCCGCTGATCACAGCCAGCGACTGCGAGGGCGCCGGTGCCATGTTCCAGGTCACCACGCTCCCCCTCAACGACCTGCCTCGCACCGAAGACGGCAAAGTTGATTATTCGCAGGACTTCTTCGGCAAGTCAACCTCCCTGACCGTCTCCGGCCAGCTCGAAGGCGAGCTTGGCGCCACCGCCCTGGGTGAAATCTACACCTTTGGTCCCACTTTCCGCGCTGAGAAGAGCAACACCCCTCGCCACCTCTCCGAGTTCTGGATGATTGAGCCCGAAATGGCCTTCTATGACATTACAGACAACATGGACCTGGCCGAGTCGTTTCTCAAATACTGCATCCAATACGCCCTTGACAATTGCCGCGAGGATATTGACTTCCTCTCCGAGCACTTTGACAAGGACCTTGTGAAGCGTCTGGAATTTGTGCTCCATAACGACTTCGTGCGCCTGCCCTACACCGAGGGCATCAAGATCCTTGAAGCCTCAGGCAAGAAATTTGAATTCCCCGTGCATTGGGGCACTGACCTGCAGAGCGAGCACGAGCGTTATCTGGTGGAAGAGCACTTCAAGAAGCCCGTTATCCTCACCGACTATCCCAAGGAAATCAAG
>WFLX010010822.1_pt1 | contig 13338 bp, 22 predicted proteins | sample 4967041 | NCBI WGS metagenome assembly WFLX01 (sample SAMN12857096, study PRJNA449069) | gut metagenome | isolation source: stool from male and female vole | host: Microtus ochrogaster | place: USA:Florida | collected 2017
TTAACCTCCTGATTTCACCGAGTATTCGGCGTTTATTTGTAATTGGTACTGCATACCGTCTGTGTTGTTTTCCTGCGGAACTGCGTACAGCATTCCGTTTGTCGCTGTGATTTCCAAAATTTCGCCGCCGTATTCCATATCGCCGATAACGCTTGTGACAGCAGCTCCTTTCTGCATTTCAAGCCACATAGACAACTCTAAAAGTGCACTGCTGTTTGCCAGGCGTTCATAATCATTTATTCCGCTGAAAGTGGAATAAAACATAAAACTGTGACGTCTCCGCTGATTGCCGAGAATATCCTTTTTTACAAGCGAATCGCCCACCGATGATAAGCCATAGCTTGTCGGCTCTGGGTCGGCGAAATCAATATGCACCTCATTGCAAATTTCGCTGATTCGCGGGAATTTCGCAAGTATATCGCGTACTGCTTCGATTATGTTCATTTTGATTTTCCTTTCGCGATAGCCGCCGCACCTCTGAGAATCTGCTCTTTCTTATCGGCTTTCATGGCTTCAAACCACATTTTCTGAGCCTTTGGGTGACGGGTTGTGTTGTATTTAAGCAGTCTGTTCATTGAATGTTTTTGTGACGGTGCATAAAAACCGACATTTTTTCGTTTTTTAAAAATCGGTATATTCGCACCATAAACAACGCCATAATATTGATACCTTGCATAGGGCGAATTATAGACGATCAATCCGCTGCCGATGACTGTACCCATTACAGCGTTTTTCATAAGGATACCGTTCAGCATCGGCGTATACGGCACCATAAGCCGTATACACTCGCTGTCAATATATTTCTGAACAGTTGTAAAACGGTCTGTCTGTTCCCTGCCGAAAGTCTGCTTCCAAACAAGATTTACTCTTGCTCTCTCCTCCCTTATTGCGGCGTTGTTCGGCTGTCCGACTCCGCCTGCCATATGTATCACCTCGCTGTAATTTCAATGTGCGGAAGTCCTCCAAACATACAGTTATTAACTGACTTGACTACGGCGAAATCAGGGTATTTCTCCCGAAAAGATTTCATACCCTCACTTATGGATTTCTGCGAGCTGCCGTCAATTTCAAAATCGACTATGCCCCGAACGATCATATCTCCGGCTTTGGGAATGTATTCGTCGGAGTATATGTAAACTATAACGCTGTCGGATATTTGCACGCCGTTTTTTGTAAGAGTTCTTCCTCTGCTGTCGTTCCAATACACGTTTGTGATCGTATGCCTCGCGTATGTGTCCTTTTCATACACGGTCATATCTGCGTTGGTAAGCATTATCCGATCCCCCTGTAAAGCAGTCCCGTGCCGCTAAGCCATTTGTATATGCATTCTTTTTCAGCGTTGCTGTATGCCTGCCTGCGGCTCTCTGTACTTTCATACGACTTGCTCCAACCCTGTACGGATTCGGAGGATACGCCGTCAAACTGCGCGGTCTGATCTTGTTTATAGGCAAGTTCTGCAATTTCACAGCAGCACATTCTGACTTCCTCCGGAGGATCATTGTCGTCGATATTATCAAAAGTATATTTCTTTATAACCCGGCTTGCCTCACGGAAATAATAGGGGAAAGCGGCAGTGATCACCGCCGCCTTGCCCTGCAAATATTCATTCTTGTAAAAATCTTCGTTAGCGTAGATCATGTCTTTATATCAGATTCGGCAACAGTAATATATCCAACAGCCGCAACCTTTGAAGAACTAAGATTAACGATCTCAATGGTATCGCCTTTTGAAACGGCGATTTCTGTTGTTCCGGAGGTGAGAGCCGTTCCGCCGTAATTGCCTGAAGTCTGATTGAACGTTGCTCTTGCGGCAGGATTGATTTTGTACGCGTATGTTGTGCCTGTGTTTCCGGCAGAAACAGTTACAACTGTTGTACCCGAAGCAGATCCGGCAGCAAGCGACACTGTCAGCGAGCCGGGAGAATACACAGCTCTGATTGCTGCCGAACGGAGAACCTTGTGTGCATAAACCATACGCCCCTGCACGGCAGAAGCTCCGATATATTTTCCTGATTCCGAAAGATCCTGAATCTTAACCGGAACACTCCATTCTCTTACACGGCTGGCGAAGCGGGGATGTCCGGCAAGCATAGCAAGATTAGCGGTTGTATCGTTCCATTCCTTAACGATAAATCCGGCGATTTTACCGATCGCTCCCGTTGCCTTTATTTCATCTCCGAGAGCTGATGCGCTTACAAATTCGGGAGATTTAAGGATAAGCGACATGACATCAGGGGTGACAAGCAGATATCTCTTGCCGTCGTTGGGAATTTTGGCTTTTGTCATATCCGCTCTTATATCCACGATAGTATCATAAATATTATCCTTTGTCAGTTGAGAGACATTTTTATTTGTTGCGCCGCCAAGAAGAACAGTTCCGCCGTCGGTGTCGATCTGCTGTGCAAGACTATATCCTGCGCTGTCAAGGCGGTCTGCCACAAGATTATCGGGAACGGACTGTGAATCATAGCCGTCAATGATCTCGTTCACAGCCTTATCCTTATCGATCAGAAGCGGAGCGTATGCGGTAGAGCCGTTTGTTGCGGTGATTCCGTTTGCCTTATCGTAATCAGATACGGCAACCTCGGTATCTCTTACCGGAATCTTAACAGATCCGGCTGTTGGATCGCCCTCGTAATCGTTGTTGAAAACAAATCCGTCTTTAAGACAAAGCTCGTCTCTGAGCTTCGCAAGAACAAGCTTTGAATATCTTTCCTGTGCAATATGTGACATAATTCATTCCTCCTCAGTCAATTTTAAGTCCGGGATTTCTTGCCATGAATGCGGCTTCTACACCGCCGGGATCGCCGCCGTCTCCACCTGTTCTGTATGAAAATTTAGGCGGAACAGGTTCGCTCTGAAACGCGTCGGGATGGGATTCCTTGAAAGCGTTAATAACGTCGTCGCCGCCGATCAGCTTGTCACCGTCAAATTTCAGCTGCTTTTCGATAAGCTGATTTGTGAGGTAGTCCTCGTAAATGCTGTCTTTGAGGTTCAGCTCCTTGACAAGACTGCCGACTTTTGTCTTATGCTCGAAAGCGGCTCTGTCGGCTTCGGACTGCTTGAATTTCGCTTCCCAGTCTGCCGCTGACTTTTTGATCGTTTCAATGTCCATGCTCTTGAAGCTTTCGATCTGTGTGTTAGCTTCAGAAAGCTGAGTTCTCAGCGTTTCCGCTGCGTCCTTTTCGGTCTGGATATCATTACCGTATTCGGCGACGATCTTGTTCACCGTCTCTTCATCGGTAACGCCGATGCTCTCCAGAAATTTCTTGTCGATCATGATTTTTCCTCCTGTTTTTTGATTTTGGGTATAAAAATAAGACGTTTTACCGTCTTGATTTTCCGTGTTTTCTTTTGCGGCGTTTTCTGTAATGTCTGCGCCTGAGTATACGGTTTACATACATTGTGTAATCTTCCGTATATTCGGGAATTAAAAAGTCGCAATACATTTGCNTCAACCTCTTTCTAAATTTAAACATAATAAAAACGCCCTTTAAAGAGCGTTTTAATGTTTTCTAAAATTCATCATCATGCGGATAAAGATCGGGGAGTTCAACACCCAGTTCCAGAGCTTTTTTTATGTCTTCTACATATTCATCATATTCATCTTCGCCATATTCAGCATCTTCACACCCATCAGGTCTATGCCCCCGAGCTTTCTCATACTCTGAATACAATTCCTCAAGTTCTTTTGTCATCTTCCCATAATACATAAAATCAGCCTCCAAACTTAGATATTGCATTAATTATTCTTTCCATCTGCTTTGAAGTTTCAGGGAGCATTTCATTTACTAATTTCATTACATTCGGATTATTATCATAATAAAATCTTCCATATTGTGCAAATGTTTCCTTTTGCAATTTTAAGGGCTTTCCCCAATAATCATCTTGAAAATGACCATATCCGAGTTTTNCTGTACCTTTAGTCATACCATGAATAATANCGNCAAACNCTCTNNATTCCTCTTTCATTCTTCCTTTTTTCTCAAAGGCTTCAGGATATTTTAAGTATAACATATCTTCAAGAGAAAGTCCAGCTTTTTCTGACATTTTTTTGATTTTTTCATAGTCCGATGATAAACATTCGTCAAGCAAGCCGCTTGAAGAGATATTATTATCATGGTCAATCTTATGAAAAAGTTCGTGAGCGATTGTGGACGGCGTAGCATTTCGAGCAATATATATCTTTTTTTCGTTACTATTGAAATAGCTGTTTTTCCTTGGAGATCTTTCAAAAATTGCACCTTTGAAGGCTTTTTCTAAAATGGCTGCAACTTTCTTATTTTCAATATCGGATAAACTTTCAGCAAAATTATTGATAACATTTATGTATTTTTTTCCTGTCAATGCGTTCTTTATTTTACTTGAAAAATCACTGTCCGACTCGTTATTTGGATATGAGGCTTTGATGTAATTCTGCTCTCTGGGGTAGTCGCGAGGCTGACCAGTCTGATCAAGGAAATCTTTAAGCTGACGTTCCTTTTCTTTAAGCTTGCGAGCGACTTTGTTGAAATCCTCCGAAAATTGCTGTCGAAGCTGTTCGTCTTGGGCATTTTCGCGCCCCGAATCATAAGCGGCAGCCTCGCGTTTCAAGCCACGTATATCTCGCTCGAATTTACGCTGGATCTGCGTTATTTCATAATCTGAATATTTTTCGCCGTTGTATTCCGTGGTTTTCTCATTAAGCTTTTTCAGATCGTCGTCGGAATATGCACGAGAACTGATTCCCTCGAAAAATGGATACCAGTCGTGTTGGCAGTTCACTCCGCCGAAGCCGTCTACCGTGCCATAGCCTATATCGTTGAGCGACAAATAACCTTTTCGTCCCGACAGGCTTACAAGCTGTCCCTGCCACTCCGCATGAGAGGGGCGCGCGCCAAAATGAGCCGTAATTTCCATAAGATCACAGCCCATATCAAGCGCATTCATAAGCGAAAGCTGACGGCAGGTCTGACCAACGCCCGTGAGAACCGCTCGCCTTACCGCAACGTCGATACTGTCGCGATGTCCCGACGGATAAAGCACCCAAGTTCCGTCCTGCGCAGCCGCTTTTACGGCGTTCCTGATAGCCGTGTTGTAATCAAATGCGCCGCTTACTACCTGCATATATGCGTTGTTACAGGCAGTTATATAGGCTTGCTGAGCGGTGTTTGCAGTCGTCAGCGTGAGATTGCTGAGATTCCCCGAACACTTCCTGTAGCCCGCGTCAAGAACCTGCATAGCCGCAGGGGACAGCTTTATTATTCCTGCAAGACCTGCTTCGCGATATCGTACATTATCGTTTCCGATCGATTCAACTCCCGCGTCCTTGAATAATGCCCTGACCTGATTCTGCGTCGCGTCGGTTCGGTTTGCGATCTCCGCAATGATATCGTCGTAAAGCATTCCCGATTCCTGCAATTGTTTTGCCTGCCATTTTGCAGTCTCGATCATTTCTCCGTTTTTTACAAGCCTGCGAACTATATCGCTGATTATCGCGTTGTCAAGATCGCCGTACAGCTTTATCAAGTCGTCGCAGAGGGTTTCATAGTATGACGGCGTCAGCATTAAATATCACCGCCAAACAGAGGAGGAGCAGCATCAGGAATATATTCCTTCGCCTTATCTTCAGAACAGCCGAAATGCCACGCTATGAGCTTTTCGGCTTTCAGTTTTCCTGCCGTTACAAGCTGAAGCTGTCTCGCAAACTCTTTGTCCCTGTCAACCGAAACTCCCTCGCCCCATTCAAAAGCAGCTTCATATTTTCCTTTCGGGGCGAGCCTGTAGTAATCGGCATATTCGTTGAAGATCCAGATCAAATGCTTCAGTGCAGATTCAAGAGCCTGCTGCTTTTCCGACATACTGGAACGTGAACGTTCCTTTCCGGAACGAACCTCTTCGGCGGTTTTTTCTACGGTTTGCGGATCGGAAATCGTTCCGTAGGCAAGATCGCAGTTAAATTCTATACGCTGCAAAATACGATTCAGACCGTTAAAAAGCGATTGATCACGGATAGCCGGAGAAAATTCCTTGAACAAGCCGTCGCCGTTACCTTGGAGAATCCTGTATAACCTGTGTTTCCCCCGCGGAATCGCAGGCTTTCCCTTTTCTACCATAAACATTGACTGCTCCGCCATAACGGCAAGCTCAGAGCCTTGATATTCCCACATGATGCGTTCCCAATGCTGATCAGCCTGTCGAATCTCCTCAACCGCTTTTTNATAGCAGCTCATTCCCAGCGNNGAACCCATATCAATGTTANTGGCGGCAGGCATTCTGTAGTATGCGAAAAGCGGACGTTCAACATCGCGGATAATCATTTCTTCCGTACAATCGCTCCACAGAGGAACGCTTTTCAGCGAGCATTCCTTTCCGAGAGAATATCGGTCTTTACTTAAAAAGGCACGATTTACAGCGGTATATATACCTCTGCCGACATCGAGACTGTGATATTCAAGACGGGTATAATAGTCGCTGCCGATCGTATGGCGTTCCTGAAACACAGCCGCCGTTATTTCGCCGTCGGAATCGAAGCTTACAGGCAGGAATCGATCGGCGGTGACGGAGTCAACTTTTATCCGCTTTCCGCTCAGATACGGCTTGAAAACGATCCCTCCCAGAGCGCAGGCAAATTCAGTATCACGGCGAATATGCGTCATAAAGCTGCTGTACTGCTCCTGAAGATAATCGGCACGTTCCGAGCCTGAAATCCAAGACTTGCCGCCGTTGGTGACAAGACGGGCAACTTCCGATGATATTTCGGAGGCAAGTTCAAGACTTATCGTATCTTCTTTTATCCATGAAGATTCGTTTGTATACAGATCCTCCCACTCGATCAGAGCAGTATGCATTTTGGAAGAAACCGGAATTTTTACACCTAAAGCCTTTGATATATCGGCTTGATTTATCAATTTATTCACCTCCCATATTCCGTAAAACCGTGCTTCTCAGAACAGTATTTACAAGATATCTTGTATCGTCCATAGCGTGATCGNTTTCCTTTATAACGCTGTCCTGCNTGGATTTTTCNTCCCAGCNATACAGCTTTACTTCTTTCAGGAATCCTTTACAGCTCTTATGAACACGGAATCTTCCGGCTTTAATAAGAGTTGAAGTACGTCTGATACCGCTGAGAACATCGTTGTTCGCTTTCTGCACATTGAATTTACCATGACGGCGGATGCACTCGATGAAGCTTGCAGCCGAAGGATCAATAATGACAGCCTGAATATTGTAAATTCCTGCAACTGCTGCAAGCTTTTCAAGTTCCTCATAATGCTCCTCGTCGGTTCTGGAATATTTTTCTTTTCGGCTGTCATAGTAATACTCGGCAAGTCGGACAGCCGTATCGTCGGTAACACACCATAATCCCATGGAGCATGGATTGACTGTTCCGTAGTCCATTGATATGTACCACTGACACCAATCGGGAACAGTGAAATCGTCGATAACATACTCTTCTTTCCAGCAATCGTAAATAATTCCCTCGGTAACACACCACTTTCCTTCGATGTAGCGTTCCTTGAAAACTCCGGTATACAGGCTTTCGTATCGCTTTTTTATCGCCGGACTGAGAGAAAGATTGTCGTCCATTGTAAAGTGCAGATATGCAGCATTCTTTTTATCGAGCTTCAGAATCCATTCCTGATAGAACCAATGCTGCGGCGAATCCGGATTGCAGTTGAACCAGAATCTTGAACCTTCTACAGAACATCTCGCAAGAGCCTGTTCCACAAATGATTTTGGCATAAGCGCAACCTCGTCAAACATAACTCCGGCAAGAGTCATACCTTGAATCAAAGCACCTGAGCTTTCATCTTTGCCGCCGAAAAAGTAATAGCGGTTTGTCTTTCCGTTCATCGTAACATCAAAACAGCTTCTGCTTAATTTCAAGCTGATTTTTGCAACGCCCTCAAGCCATTGCTGCATAGGAAGTATGACGTTTCTCTGGATAGAGCCTGCCGTCTTTCCGCAAATTGCAAANGTCTGACCGTTGAATTCCGAGCAGCTCCACAATATGAATCCTATCGTCATCGACAANGATTTTCCGGAACGTACCGAACCGTCGCAGATCAGAGCGTCGCANNTGNTTATTTTCGGAAGCTTCCACCAGAGCATTGATTTGACCTGCTTAGGAGAAAATTTATTAAATATCATCCGCACTCTCTCCGATCATTTCAAGTAAATTNGTAAGCTGTTTGTTTTCGGTCTCTGAAGCTTCTCCCGACATAGCAGCCTGAACNGTTTTNGTTATTTCGGTTTCAGCNGAAATAAGCTCCGCATTTTCCTTAATAAAAGCATAAAGTTCAAGATGCCGCTTTTTAAACTCTTCCGCGAGCTTCTTTCGCTGCTTTGGTTCGGAAGTGTTTAAATAGTCTTTGATGAATGTTTTAAAATCAGAAAAATCGGACTTTTTCAGGATATTTTTTGAATCTTCAAACTTTGAAAATCCAGCCGCAAGAGCTTTCAGACTTTTCTTTTTTATGCTGCTCAATGTTCCACTTCCTTTCGGGTATAAAAATAAGGGCTTATTTTGCCCTTTTCAGCCGTTCTGTTTTTGGGGGTATAATTTGACGTTCGGAATTATTTAAACGCTTGTGTGCGCCGTTAAACGCCATTTAAACGCATATTCTTTTGGATATGCTCCGCCATTCGGAATTTTGTATCTCAAATTCCGTTTTTGACTATACACACTCGCTCATCAGCCGGGACGAATCAACCGTTCTGATGTTGGGCGAGCTGGTTTTTAAATTGAAATAACGGGGATTGTTACAGTATGAGGCTTGCCTAAAAGAGTTATGCTGATTTTGGCTCGCCGCTGTCTCAGATCAAGGCTTATGATATTATCCTGATATTTGCGAAGAATTCCAGACAATACCATTTTATCTCCGGAGNTGGTCGTATAAATCTTTGAAGCCTCGNTGGGCTTACCTNTGTTCCAGAGCAATTGAATATATNCCTGCTCGTCAGCTTCGAGAGATTCGNGCTTTCCAAATCCGAGAAAACGNACAACTCCGAAAACCGATTTGATATTGTAGTAAGCTTCCTCCGTCAATTCGCATTCAACGAAAATATACTGAGTGAAAATAAGCTTCAGTCTTTTATGCCATTGCCCTTTAACCCTGAAATGCATTTCTTCCGTCGGACACATTGCCGCATATCCCATTTCATTTATCAAACGGACTGCCGCTTCCTCGTATCCCGGCTTTACCTGCAATACGTACATTTTCATTCTTGTCACCCGGCTTTCGTTTCGTTCTTGATGAATTTCTTGACCTTCTTGAACAGATCGGGATCTTTTTCCGCCATAACTTCATAAATATATGACATAAACTGATCCGCGCCGCTTTCGAGAGTTCCCTTAGTCTTTATATCGACGTTTTTCTTGTATGCAGCAGCTCTTGCGAGAGCGACTGCATTTTTGGCTACAGACTCAAAATCAAGTTCTCCGAGTTTTTCTTCGGGCATTTTATTGATAGCGTCAAGCAGCTGGTTGCTCAGAAGCTGCAGTATTCCATCTGTTATATCGAGATCAGGATACCTGTCCATTTCTTCACGCAGGATTCTGAAATTTTCCTGAGTCATTCTCAGAGCGTCCAGCGTACTCATAAGGTTCTTTGCGTATTTTCCTACAGCGGCAATGGAAATGCTTATGCCGTGAGACCGTATATATTCGGCAATATCCTTATAGTACACGCCTGATTTTATCATTTCCTCAACAGTTTCTTTAAGTTCGGGTTCGAGCTTGCTTATTTTGGAATGGGATCTGTGCGCCATACCGTCACCGCCTAAACCTCAATGCACTCGTCTGTACGGGCGCAGGCTATGATTTTTATACCGTCGGCGGATACTTTCGCTTCGATCTCCTCAAAGTCNCAGTCGGCAAGAGTAGTAGGAAGCTTTGAGCGAATATTCCGCATTTTTATGTAGCCGCTTTCAGAAAGATAGTTTACACAGTCTCTGAGTTCCGATTCCGTAACAGAAGGCTCAAGAGCGTATTTAAGCTCTGAAAGCGAAACGTACTGCGTGCGGAGCAGATTGATGCCTTTCAGAACAATGCCGTTGTTTCGGAAAAATTTTTTCTGACGTATTCTTTCAGTCATTTCCTTTGTTTCCATTTTTAACCCTCCCTGTTGTAATAATTATCGATCTTGCTTTCAAGGCGCGTCATAACACGAATAAAATCTTCGTTTTTGGTGGCATGCTCCTTGATGTAGTCAATGTTGTCGGAAAGCTTCTGCATTGCCGCTTTTATCTCGGCGACTTCGGCTTTTGTTGCATATTTGTCCGACAGCGTAAACTGTGATTCTTTGAGTTCCTGAACGGTTTCTTCCAGCTTATCGCTTCTGTCGATCGTTCGTTTGAGAAAATAGCTGATAATGCCGAGAGCGATCGTGATCGCTGTTGTTATCCCGAAATAAATTAAATCCTGCGACATACGCTCACCTCCGAAAAGAAAAATGGTATAGCCGATTTGTTCTAAATCAACTATACCATATTAATTGAATAACGTCTAACAAGCATTTTGCAGAATTTTACTTTATTCTTCAACGAAACTAAGCTGTCCTTCCAATGGCGCGGTTTTAAGTTCACGACGTTTTGGAGCAACTATATCGCGGATAGTAAGTTCGCAGATTCCGTATTCTCTCGACAGTTCCTTATAGTTTCCACCGTCAAACTTTTCGTTGATCTCTTTGTCACGGACATCTTTAAGAACCGAATCAGCCTTCTGTACATAAAGGGGATTTCCTCCATAATGCTTGATAAGCTTTTTGTATGCGTCAAGTCCGATAATTTCAGCAAGCTCTTTCTGATCATCGCGAAGCTGATCAATGCTTATTAGTTTATCAATATCCACTACCCGTCACCTGCTTTCTTGGCGGCTCTGCGTTCTGCACTTCTGACGTAGCGTTTGAGCTGTTCGATCAGCCTTGATCCGTCCTCAAAATTTACCCAGCGGAACGGATCGGATTTTGAAGCTGTAATACCGAGAATTTTTTCTATCGCACCAATAAGACGTTCCGGAACGGAAGCAGCTGTCGGTTCAAGCTCGTCAAGACGGTATACAAGTCTCCNTGCTAATCTCTGTTGAGCGGCGTTCATCATACCNGGAACAGNTTCNTTTGCGACTTTTTTCTTTTTCAGAGGTTCGCCGCGATTTTTTAATCGCATACGTTCCTGAAGCTCATTTTGAACCGCTTTCGCTTCTGCCGCAGTCAGCTCGCTTACGTGTTCCTTTCCGGTCAATCCGTAGACAAGCTGATGAAACGGATCGTCTTTATTGCTGCGTTCCACAAGCCCGAGACCTGAAGCTAAAGCATAGAGCCTTTTGGTTGTTGTCGCCATAATTTCACTCCTTTCGCAGGCGGTAATTCTTTTTTCTGTCTTGCGGTATTATTATTCGAAATCCTCTCGACATCTGTAATATGCGTCCTGCGAGGGCTTCGTCGCAGTCTATCAGTGCATTTTCGTCCAGTTCGGTTGAAATTATCGTTTTAAGCATTTGTCTTGATCTGTAGTCGATCAGTTCAAACGCCAATTTTATATCTGCGTCCTTAACATCTTTCTGCTTGAAAAGATCGTCAATATACAATACGTCTGCGGTTTTGAATTCGTTTATGCGTTCTGTATATTCGCGGTCGTTCACCATTGCTTTGAGAATTGTTGAATCCTCACGCCATACGAAATACCGTGCAGATAATCCCTGTTTTATGAAGTTTCCGATTATNGCTGTGCAGATATGAGTTTTCCCGCAGCCGCTCTGACCTCCGACAAAAAATCCCACAGCGTCGCTTTTGACAAATTCAACAGCGACTTCTTTTAAAGCTTTCTGCCATTCGCTTTCGGTCTTAAAGTTTTTGAACGTGCAGGATTTAAGCTGCTTTTCAAGACCGCTTTGTCTGATGCGATTCAGAGTATCACGAATCTTCGTGCATTTGCATTCCGTCATAACCTCTCCGCCGCCGCTGATTTTAGAGATATATCCTTTGTTAAGGCATTCGCTGCAATCATATNNNGCAAGATTCCNTTTNGAGGAATTNTACGCNTTTNCNTGCNTTTTTANNATTTNNTCGTANNACNGTACANNATNCTGTTTCGGAATATCCGGAATTGCTTTCAGTATCTGTTCCATTCTGATTCTCCTCCCAGTCCCGACGATTCAGCCACGTCTGCGCCAGCGGAATATACTTCATGCTGATATGCTTCCAGTCCTTCAGCTTCGCCTGACGTTCCAGTTCCGCAAGCACCTGTTCCAGTGTTTCCTCTGTGGTGATATTCAGCTTTTCAAATGTATGCAGTGCTTTCGGCTTTCCCTCTTTTCGGGGATATGCTTTCCAGAAGCGATCGAAAAGAGAGTTATTCGTCTGAGTTGGTGTTCTCATCTATTAATGCCTCCGTTTCTTCATCATACATTTTGCATACTGGTTCATGCTTGCAAAAGATTTTTGTCACTGTGGTAGGATATTTGCGAACGTGGCGTCGCAAATATCGCTGAGTTTCAACCTCTGGATGTGGACAGCTTAGACAGCATTTTTTTAATCTGCATTTAATCATCAGCCTCACCTCCGGTCTTGATCTCTGTCTTGATTCCTCTGGAAACATTGACAGCGGAATTGACCTTGGTTATAACGTCGGCAAGAATTTCATCGTTGATTCTGCCGTCATTGTTGACCTTGACAAAGGTGCAGATCTGTTCCCAAGCCGCAGCCTCGTTTATGAGATAAGCTGTGTCGGAAGCGTCGGCTTCGGAAAGCCCTGCATAGTTCATGAGATTTTCTTTATCCTTGTCGAAATTGATTCCCTTGATCTTTTTCAGCAGAACTTTTTTAGCTTTTTCATCGCACTTCAGACTGCCGACAATTTCGGCAACGCTGCCCTCGCAGTATTCTCTGTGCCATATCGCCGACAGAATTCGTTTCGCCGGAGCTTTAAGCGTATATGTGATCTTCTGCTCAACCATAGACGGATAAACGCTNCCGAAAATCTTAGACAGCAGCTCTCCTGCTATCACAGATATTGTATCGGATGTTGTGACCGTTGCAGTGTTTCCNTTTGTTCCNGAATATCCNACAGACTTNATNTTNGTGTCGGTCAGATCGCGTTCAGCGAGTATCTGAAGCTGAGCCTGNANCNTGTCATTNTCGGCTGNCAGNTCCTTTTTCNTCTGCTTGATCTCAGCCATGCGNTCAACGATTTCATGAATCTTCATATCACACAGCCTCCTTCATCTCAGCGGAGCAGGATGCGCAAACGCANANATCCTTGTATTTGCGGATGTTCTCTGTTGCTCCGCAGAAGCGGCAGCGGTTGACGTGCGGTCTGATCAGCAGCCCTCCGTCACCTGTAGTCTCCATATCCA
>WFLX010031610.1_pt1 | contig 13330 bp, 12 predicted proteins | sample 4967041 | NCBI WGS metagenome assembly WFLX01 (sample SAMN12857096, study PRJNA449069) | gut metagenome | isolation source: stool from male and female vole | host: Microtus ochrogaster | place: USA:Florida | collected 2017
TGTAACCACGGCGTGGACGGCATTTAATAATGCCCTATGGATCTTTCTTGTGACTTAACCTTCGCCCATACCCTGCCCAAGCAACATCGTCAGTTTTTCAGAAAGCAGTTCCCCTGTGACTGGGCATAGCGGTCATAAGGGAAGCTGCACCCTGAAAAAAGTGTGCCAAGGAGACGGCGGTCAGCCTTTGCCAGAATGTGCCAAAGCAAAACTAAACACTTTGTTTTGTCACGTTCTGTCTGTACGGCTTTCAGTCAACTCCTTCTGATGACATACTGTCTGACGACCTCTGCTTAGGCAGTCCGCCCTTATCTTTCCCATGTTATATGCCAATGGCCATGTTCCATGTATATGAGTTTATCCGTTCCCCTCCAAGACCTGCGGATGGCAATTCTTCTGCAAAGGTAGGCAAGCCTCTCAAACGTCAAGAATAGTACGGCAACGCTTTCAACAATCTTCCTTCCGTTCCGCAAGAGTATTCTTGAAACTATTCTTGCCTTATTGCCATGCCGTTACCTTTAATAGCAGAAAAATTCCCAATCGCAGGCCGAAAGGCTTGAAAGAAAGGGAAAAAATAAATCAAACGATATGGCAACAACAAAATTCAACAACCGACTGATAACACCAGAACTGGNAGAGATTTTGNGCAGTTATCCCCTGTATTCGCAGGATGCGAAGAAGAAAGATGCTATGTNCATCGCCATTTTCTCACTCGGCAACATACGCTGGTACATCATGGAGGGGCAACAAGAGGGCAACGATTTCACACTCTATGGTATCGTGGCAGGTCTGCATGAAACGGAATACGGCTACCTGTCAGCAAATGAAATGGCTGGTATCGCATACGATGCAAGACAGTACGGACTNGGCGCNTTGAGGATTGAGCAGGACAANGATTTCAACCCCTGTACCCTTTCCGAGATTAAGGATGCGGAATTACAGNCATTCCTTTCAAGGCTTTATGACAATGACTGATATAATAATTACTATAACCCATAAAAAAGCAATGACATGAAAAATTGTAAATCACAAGAGAACGACAAATCGTGTAGCCGTACAAATGAGGCGTACATGGGATTAAGGTACAAAGTATGGGCTGACTCCTGCTCAAAGGTTGAAGTGCCGGATGATGTCTATCCTTTTTATGACAATATAGATACGGCACACGATATTGCCTTTGATTTGGCACACGAGCATGACGGACAGCCCTACCGTGCCATCTTCCATGTTGAGGANTTGGTGGAGGAAGAAACGGTTGATACCATTGAGAACATCAATAAAACATGGTGGTAGCAATCATAACGGATAGTGAGTAATTATCTTGAACAATGTATAACCAATAAACAAAAGAGTATGATAATAATAGTAATGAACTACGCCGATGTGCGTATTGAAGTGTTGGAAGTAGCCAACGCCATGACAAATGAGAATGTAGAGCAGTTTCTCACGGAACACGGCTATTCTTTGAGCAATATCTCATGGATGGCTGCCCCCATTGACTATGTGCCTGTGCAGTTCCATAACTTTGATGTGTCCGAAGATGACGGCACGGAGGTACATACCATTCGCAATGACCGACTGAGCAATTTCTCCGTATATGAAAGTGTCGAGGAATTAAAGAACAGAGAGCAGAAAGGACTTATAGCAGCCTTACGGCAACATGGCGAGAAAGTCGATGAAGGCTTTGAATATCACTTTGAATGCGATTATCCCATCATTGCCTCATACGACGGTGACGAGCCTTGCGATGTTGTCATCTATGCAGCCAAAGTAGATAAATACAACAGGATTACCCTTATAGGCGATGACAATAATTATAGGGGTAACAAGCATGAGATTGATGCCGACGAAGTATTTGCAGGGCATTTGGAATATGTCACGGAGAGCATAGAAGATTAAGCGAGATACAGGAACGGGCGGTATTCGTGTCGCCTGTTCTTTTCACGAATAAGTATAAAAATAACAATAACAATATGAGACAGGTATTTGTAGTATATGAGACAGACGCATGGCACACATATTCATCAAGAAGAACCGCTGGGGTATTCACCAGCAAACGGTCAGCCATAAACGCCATAGTAAAGAACCACCGCATTAAACTTGATGAGATTTTCGAGACGGAAGACCTCAAAGACACCTCACGCAGGGACTTAAAGGCGGATGCGAGGCGTATTCTCCGTAATGAGCTTGAACTGATGTATCAGACACAAGGCTATACCACCAACTATGATATTGAGATAAGAAATGCCAATGAATGGGATGTATGACAAAGTTTCATTCAAATAAATCAATCCACTTAAAACATTTTTAATTATGACTTTCAACTACAACGAAGAAGAAAAGACACCGATGTCTTTGGTACTGGAAAACGGAGTTTCAGCAGAGGGTGAGTTTATCGACCTCAGAATTGCTGCCGATACCCTGCCGGCAGGTAAGCAATGGTATCAGATAAGGCACAGCGATGATGATGACACGGAGGCGGCATCCTTGAAGCGTGGGTGCGTAGCGGTCAATTTCCTTGGGACGTTCATCTGCGACCCCATCGAAGGCATGGAGGACGGAGAGGAGGTCGAGATTTCCGAATGGGACTGGGATGCGTGAACCGCAGCCCAGCCAAAAGGGCATTGGGGAACTCAAGTTCCCCAATGCCTCTGCCACGTTATATATAAATGCTGGACAAATCCTGCTTTACCATGACAAAAATTGTTAGTGCATCTAACAAGGGCTACGCTTCATACCATACAAGAGTTTCATCTATAACCTTTGGGGTCACTTTTTTAATTCTCTCGTCAAACATTTCTTCAATATCTTTTTGTTCCACTATATCAAGTTTCATATTTGTGCCTTTTCCATGTTCCATTTCAACCTGAACAGCACATCCATATTCTAACAGTTGCTTTCCCAAAATAGAAAGAATATATTTATTTGTTCCATTTGCATCAATGGTATGCACTTCGAGAGCACCTGTCGCATAAAGAAGTTCAGTATCACCACTTTCGTCATAATATGCGCTTTGGTAATACGGCAGCATTTTCAAGTCAACGTATGGAATACGCTCCAACATGGAAGATAACCTGAAAAAATCTTCAATACTAATCATCTCATTTATTCTTGCAATAGTCAATCTTGCTAAAATTTCTTCCTTGTTGATATTGTCCATTCGATCAACTATTCCGAATACGACATTGCCAGGCATATCTTCTGCCTTTTCCCTAATTTCCTCTGCAAATTTATGACGTTCTTCTGGAGTTGTATTGACAAGTCCATAGATATAGCGGAAATATTTTCTAAAAAAATCACCTTCTTTATAATCCGCAATAATTTGTCCTGCGGACTCTATGGAACCAACAACGTCACCCGTTACAAATTTTAGCAATACCACCAACTTTTCTTTTGTTGTTCCCATCTTTACTTCATTGAGCTTTTCTAAATTTGCACCAATAGACTGCTCAACGATTTTAGATATATTTTCTTCTGTCATATTCGTTATTCAAATTAGTTTTGTAAATCTTATATCTATAATATTCCCAAATGATATAATGGTACCATCGGTCATGATAAGCTGCCGCTCATAGTCGTCAATCCGTTTGAGCCTTCCTGTCACGGTCTCGTATGAGCCTCCATACTTGCGTCCGTCTGGTCTGAAATAGACGACCGTCACAGACGGCTGTTCGGATATGCAGTCCGCTATCTGTCCCATCAGCTGGTTCAGACGGTCGTTGTCGTCATCATCCAGCTGCACCTGCTCGTCAGTCTGTCTGGCAGTCTCACTGATGGCTGAGCCGTAGCCAGTCAAGGCAGCAAAAGGGGCGAACTGGGCGGCACGTCCCTCTGCCGGCATCTGCGGATGCCTTCGGGACTGATGATGCGGAAGATGTATAATGTCTGAATAGTCGTCTGTCATGCCTTGTGTCCTCCTATCTGTCCGTTACGTTGTATGGCTGTAGCTCCCTCGTCGAAGTTTATTCCTTTGAGGATGGCATTCTTCCCGAAACGCTGCTTGATAGCAAGCTGGGCCTCCTGGGTCCTGCGTTCCTTGTCAAGTGCGCCCTGCTCCTCCTTCCTCTGCCTTTCTATCTCCTCATAGTCGGTGAAAAGGTCAAGCTGCGCTGGGCTTTTCTCCTCTCCTGCCAATGACTCATCAACGACATGGCAGGTGGCGAGGGTAATCCGCCGGACGAGCAGGTCGGGATTGACGATACGGTCATAGAGCTGCATGACGGCATCCGTGATAATTCTCGCCGACGAGGTTCGCCTGCCGAGATTTGCCGTGCCGTGAGCGTGCCTGGGAACTTGACGTCCGTAGTGGTCGGTCGTCAGTTCTCCGTTATATTTGGAGCGTATGCCGGGATTGGTCAGGCTCTCGATGTCATAGCCGACGGTCAGCACTATCTGGTCAGCGACAAGCCGCTTGGCAACCAGGTCGAGGGTAACGGCGTCAGCCATCTCACGCACCACGACACGGGCTTTCGTCCAGTTGTATGGGCACGTCAGCACCTGTCCGCTGCTCAATGAACTGCTTTCCGGCTTATATGCCTTCACCTGTCCGATGGTGCATGGCTCCCAGCCCCATGCGTGGTCTATCAGCAGTTCCGCATTGATTTCGAACAGGCGGTAGAGCTGTTCCTCATTTTCCAATGAGAGCCTTGCTATCCTGCCCATCGTGTCAATGCCGTATGGTGCAAGCCGTCCGACAATGCCACGCCCGACTCTCCAGAAGTCGGTCAGGGGGCGGTGGTTCCACAGAGTCTGCCGATAGCTCATCTCATCCAGTTCCCCGATGCGCACTCCCTGCTCATCGGCTGGGATATGCTTTGCCATGATGTCCATCGCCACCTTGCAGAGGTACATATTCGTACCGATGCCAGCCGTTGCCGTGATACCTGTCCGCTTCTTCACGGCATGGATCATGGTGGTTGCCAGTTCACGGGCAGTCATCCTGTAGCTTTGCAGATAGTCCGTCACATCCATGAACACCTCGTCAATGCTGTAGGCGAAAATATCCTCCGGGGCGACATATTTCAGGTAGGTATCATAGACTTTGGTGCTCACCTCCATATAGTGAGCCATGCGGGGCGGTGCGACGATATAGTCCAGTTCCCAGTCAGGATGGGCTTGCAGCTCCACCTCATCATACGATTTCCCTGCAAGCCGCCATCCGGCAGTCTTGTACCGCCGCTCGTTGTTGACTTCCCTGACACGCTGCACAACTTCGAACAGTCGGGCACGACCACTGATGCCGTATGACTTCAACGGCGGAGAGACGGCAAGGCAGATGGTCTTCTCCGTGCGGCTGCTGTCAGCCACGACCAGATGCGTGGTCAATGGGGCAAGTCCCCTGTCCACACACTCCACCGACGCATAAAATGATTTGAGGTCGATGGCGATATACTGCCGTTCCGCCGCGCCTGTCATTTTCGTCTTACCAGCCTATATGATTCCTTTGTCAGTTCCATGAGCAGGTCGTCATCCACGTCGGAACGCAGCCTGACGCTCATCCAACGCCTCCTGCTTCCGTTGAACGGTTCACCGACGGACTCATGGCGTTTCCTCAGTTCCTCTATCCATTCCGTGCCACCTTTCAGCGTGACAGAGGAAAAGTCATCGCCATTGAAATAGCAGAACATGTGTCCGCTCACATAGAAGACAAGAATGGCGTACCTGCCTTTCGAGAATTTCTCAAAAGGTGTCGCCTCCGTTACACCCGGCAACGAGAGGCAAAAGTCACGCAATTCTTTTATGTTCATCTGTTCTCGATACGACAGTTTTTTCGGAATACTGCCTATCCAAGCAAAGCAAGGAGCCTATCAAGCCATCCGGCTAAAGGTGACGGGCAACTGAAAAGACCGACATTGAACTGTAAGTTCAGCATGGAATAGCGGATGCGATACTTCGGACAGAATTTCTTGTTGTACTCCGAAAGACTGTTGCCACTGATATTGTCTTCCGCTTTCACTTCAACGGGGATTACCTGGTCTCCCCATTGAATGACAAACTCCACCTCCGCCTTGCGGTCGGATGTCCAGTAACATGGCACATGGTCATCCATCAGCGGCATAATGGACTGCAACACGGCATTCTCCGCCATTGCGCCCTTGAACTCCGTGTAGTTGGCAATGGGGGCGGTAACGATGGAAGCCGGCAGGTGAGCCATGCGACGAAGCAGCCCGCAGTCGCAGGCATAGACCTTGAATGCATCGATTTCCTGATAGGCGGAAAGAGGCATGCCGGGCTTGCTGATATCATATATCCTGTAAATCATTCCTGCATCTTCCAGCCACATCAGGGCATCCTCGTAGTCCTTGCTCCGGGCACCGCTCTTGATGACCTTATAAATGAATTTTCTGTTCTCTTTGGCCAGCTGTGTCGGCAATGAATGCCAGATGGAATGGATGCGTGGAATCTCACGTGGTTCCGCATACTTGGCAAAGTCCAGCTCATAGAGGTCAAGGATGTCTTGAAGTATAGACTCCACAGCACCGACACCCTTGTCCCCAAGCAATGCAACAATGGGTTCCGGCATACCGCCCGACACCTGATAACGCCGATATTCGGTACGGAGTTTGTTCAGGATAATCTCCGGCAGATGGCGGATTTCATCCAGTGATTCAATATATTCAAATGTATTCGGATCACTCGCGCGTAGAAACTCCCTGAACGTGACAGGAAACATCCTCATCACTTTCACCTTGCCTACAGGCACGGTCATCCTGCGTTTCTTGACAGCCACGCCAAGCAAAGAGCCGGCAGCCATGACATGGTATTGCGGAGCATCCTCGCAGAAATACTTCAGGCTGTTGAGCGCTTCCTCGCATTCCTGTATCTCATCGAAGATGATCAGCGTCTTTCCGGGAAGTATCGGCTGCTCACAGTAAAGAGCCAGTTCCTTGAGTAATCGGTCGGGAGATTTTGTAATCTGGAATATGGATTTCAGTTCCGGTTGTCGGTCAAAATCGAATTTGACGCAATAGTCGAAGCATTCCCCACCAAAGGCTTCCATCGCCCATGTCTTGCCAATCTGACGCGCGCCTTTCAGCAGGACAGGCTTCCTGCCAGGAGCGTCTTTCCACAACTTGAAGGCATTGATAATATCTCGTTCTATCCTCATATCACACAAAATAGTGTTGTTTTATGTATTTATACACATATTTCGCTACTTTTAGATGCAAAGGTACATATTTTATTTTAATACACCAAATATATTGCTGCATATTTTATAATTGCCTGTTTCGAGACTGTACTGCCTTTTCTGATGCTTCCTCCTGCCCGGTTTTCATGCGCCCGTCGAATTGTTTTTACTCTGCAAAGTTACTGCCTTCTGGCAGGACGACAAGTACCGCCCTGCTATATGGGTAGGATTTGCCGGCAGCCTTCCGCAGATTGTACCAATCTGGGTATTCCGTCAATTCCTATCCATATTCCCTGCCTTTCCTGCCTTATGGAAGTCAGATTTTCCTGCATAGTAAAAACAATTCCCGACGGGGCGAATGCTCCGAATAAAGGGAAAAGAAAAATTAAAAGCAATTATGACAGATTCAAGAACGAACTCAAACGAGAGAATGATTAGGGAGGATATTTTACAGCGTGATTTGACATTCAGATACCAGTTGCTGGGGCGTATGCAATCAGATTGTGAGTATTTTCTTGGTTATGGCAACAGGGATGAAAAGCGTCTGTGGGCTGGCAATGTAAAACTACACATCAAGCTCATGGCAGGGCTTCACGGCAGTTTTAAGGAAGAAGAAAAACCTAAATGGCTTACAATGGATGAAATCATGGCCTACGGAGAGAAAATGGCTGTTGCTGAATAACCATATCCTCAACAACAGGAAAGGGATGTATTGAAAAACAATTTATCAAACAAGGTTAAATATGAGTTACAACAAGTTTCATGTGTTAGTGGCAAACGTGCAAGCCATAGAGCTGGCAATGAGAATACGCCTGCAAGGGCGCAAAGCCACGGAGAGCGAGAAAGAGGTGCTATCCCAGTATTCGGGGTTTGGCGGTATCAAGGAGGTGCTGAACATCGGCACGAACAATCCTGTCCACGAGCGTATGGCAGAGCCGATAGAGCGGCTGCAAAGGCTGATTGCCGAATACCCATGTTTCAATGAGGGTATGCGGCACAATGCCATCGAGAGCATCAAGGCATCGGTACTGACGGCATTCTACACGCCCAAGTTCCTCATAGATGCGGTGGCGGCATCCATCCAGTCCGTATTCATGAATAACAGGCTGACCATGCACTCCATGATAGAGCCGAGCGCAGGCATCGGGGGCTTCCTGCCAGTTGCCATGCAAGGGGCAGAGAGGTACGCCTTTGAGAAAGACTGTCTTTCGGGGCTGATACTCTCCCTGCTCAATGACGATGCAATCGTAGAGGTGGCAGGTTTTGAGACCATAGGGGAAAAGGATTTGGAAGACAAGACCTTTGATGTCATTGCCTCCAACATACCGTTTGGCAACATTGCCGTGTTCGANGCCGACTTTGCCAAGAAAGGCGGCATTTACAAGAGGGCGAGCAAGACCATACACAACTACTTTTTCATCAAGGCGATGGAACTGCTGAACGAGGGCGGACTGCTGGCTTTCGTCACGTCAAGGGGCGTGGCTGATGCCCCAAGCAACAAGTTTGTTAGAGAATATCTGACAAACCATGCTAACCTCATCACGGCACTGCGACTGCCCGATGACCTGTTCATGCAGACTGGAGGCATTGAGGTAGGAAGCGACCTGCTGATATTTCAGAAGAACACACACAAGATGACACTGTCCAGCCGTGAGCGGCTGTTTACAGAAACGATGCAGGAAACAGTCGATATGCAGGGAAACATGACCGAGCAATTCAACAGGTATTTTACCCTGCCGAACACCAGCCTCTCAACCGAGAGCCATATTGCCACCAACCAGTTCGGGAAGTTTGTACGCAGATACCAGTGGAAGAACGGAGAGGAAACCATGACCGCCTACCTGCTGAAACTGCTGACACATAACTTTGACCTGTATTTTGACAAAGGGCTTTTCAGCGCCCCCCAAAAAGTGCAAGAGCCGATACAGCTTTCCCTGTTCGACCTTTTTGGGGAGGTGCAGCCCATACAGGCAGAGCCGAAGCCCAACAGGGACAAGAGACCATACACTGACACCCTGCAATGGTGGATGAAAGAGGGAACGATGGTGCTTTTTGAGGGGCAGTTAGGTACGCTCAAATGCCACAGGACAGACGGCTTCATGGAGGCAGAGCAGATTTTCGTGCCGCTGAAAGTACGCACGGTGGACGTGGAGAAAGCCGCCGAGTACATGNGAGTCCGTGAAGCATACTTTGNACTATATGGAAAGGAGAGCGAGACATTGACGGAGCATTCCGAACAAAGGGAAGANTTANACCGACAATATAATGCCTTCGTGCAGAAGTGGGGGCATTTCCATGAGAACGGCAACAAGGAACTTATCATGCTGGACGCATCGGGTATTGAGGTCTTTACCATTGAGCNTGTCATNGACGGAAAGATTGTCAAGGCNGACATCATGAACGAGCCAGTCGCATTCAAGCGGATAGACAAGAGCGTGGNGCTGGAGGCGGCAGAGNCACTTGCNAGCTCCCTCAACTACTACGGCAGGGTGGATATGGACTATATCACACAGGCGACAGGGAAAGAGGAAAGCGAGGTTGCAGAGGAACTGGACGGGGAGATATTCTATAACCCTGCATCGGGCAGGTGGGAACACAAGGGGCTTTTCCTCGCAGGGAATGTCATCGCCAAGTGCAAGGAGATACGCAGCCTCATGGAGGAACTGACAGGAGAGGAAAAGGAAAGGGCGGAGAAGGCCGTCCGTGCATTAGAGGGTGCTTTCCCCGAAATGATACCATACGAGGAGCTGGACTTCAACATGGGCGAGCGGTGGATTCCGACAGGCATATACAAGGATTTTGCGGAGGAACTTTTCGGAGTGGAGGCAAGGGTCATGTATTTCGATGTGAACGACACCTATGTGGTATCGCTACAAGACTACTCCCCCATTGCCTACAACACCTATTCCGTGCAGAACTACAACGGAGAGGCATTATTCGTCCATGCCCTGCATGACANCGTGCNNGAGATTACCAAGANCATATACAAGAACGGAGAGCGTGTAAGCGTACCCGACGAGGAAGCCATACAGGAGGCATCCACGAAGATACTGGAAATCAGAGGCAAGTTCAACGCATGGCTCGACCGTCAGCCGATTGCCGTCCGTGACGAGCTGGTAAGGCTCTACAACGAGCGTTTCAACTGCTATGTCCGTCCGCGCTATGACGGCTCAGCGCAGACTTTCCCCAGCCTGTCATTCGAGCATTTTCCCTACGATGACCTGTACCCCTCACAAAAGGATGCCGTGTGGATGATTAAGCAGAACGGTGGCGGTGTGTGCTGGCATGAGGTAGGCNNAGGAAAGACGATGGTCATGTGCGTGGCGGCATANGAAATGAAGCGTCTNGGCTTNGTGCAGAAGCCGTTGATTATCGGTCTGAAAGCCAACGTGCATGAGATAGCCGACACATTCCGCAAGGCATATCCGAGCGCAAGGCTGCTCTATCCCGGCAAGGAGGACTTTACCCCTGCCAACCGTGCGGAGCTTTTCAACAAGATAAGGAACAGCAACTGGGACTGCATCATACTGACACACGACCAATTCACCAAGATACCGCAGTCGGACGAGACGATGCTGGATATATTCACGGAGGAGTTGCAGGATGTCGGGCGTTCACTGGAGGTGCTGGAGCGGTCGGGGTTGAAATGGCGCAGCCGTCGTATGAGCAAGGGCTTGGAGAAGCGGCAGCAGAACCTGTCGGCAAAGCTGTCGGAACTGAGGTACAACATCGAGAACCGCAAGGACGACTGCATAGACTTTCACGCCATGGGGATAGACCATATCTTCATTGACGAGTGCCACATGTTCAAGAACCTCATGTTCCAGACGAGGCACACGAGGGTTGCGGGCATCGGCAACACGCAGGGCTCGCAGAGGGCGATGAACCTGCTGGTAGCCATCCGTGACATTCAGAAGCGGACAGGGCGAGACATGGGGGCGACATTCCTGTCGGGTACGGTCGTGGTGAACGCACTGACGGAGCTGTATGTGCTTTTCAAGTACCTGCGCCCGAATGAACTCAAAAGGCAGATGATCAGCTGCTTCGACGCGTGGGCTGCCATCTTCACGCAGAAGACCACCGACTATGAGATTGGCGTGACAGGGGCAATCAAGCGCAAGGAGCGTTTCCGCACCTATATCAAGGTACCCGAACTGGCGGCTTTCCTGCGTGAGATAACGGACTACCGCACGGCTGAAATGATTAACCTTGACGTGCCGGAGAAGAACATACGCTTCCTGTCGGGTGCGCCGACCATCGAGCAGGGGGAAATGATAGGCAGGCTGGTGGCTTTCGCACAGAGCGGAGAGTGGAGTGCCTTGGGACTGGACACCCCCGAACCCGAAAACATCGACAAGGCGAAGATGCTCATTGCCACCGACGTAGCACGGAAGATGTCGCTGGATATGCGGATGTTGGGCGACAAGTTCAGTGACGATGCCGACAACAAGGCTTCAAGGTGCGCAAAGACCGTCTATGACTATTATATGCGCTCTGCACCGAACAAGGGGACACAGTTTATATTTAGCGATTTAAGCACCTACAAGTCCCATGAGTGGAACATTTACGAGGATATTAAGGACAAGCTGATAAAACTGGGCATCCCTGCAAGCGAAATCCAGTTTATACAGACGGCAAAGACGGAGAACGCACGGAAGCGCATCATTGCGGACATGAACGCAGGGCGAGTGAGAGTTCTATTTGGCTCCACCTCCATGCTGGGCACAGGCGTGAACGCACAGCAAAGGGCGGTGGCGGTGCATCATCTTGACATACCTTGGCGACCTGCCGACCTCGAACAGCGCAACGGTCGTGCCGTCCGCAAGGGCAACACCGTGAAGACGTGGGGTGGCAACAAGGTGGATGTNATTATATACGGCACGGAGAAAACGCTTGATGCCTACAANTTCAGCCTNTTGAAGAACAAGCAGATGTTCATCAGCCAGATAAACAACGGTACGGTGGCTACAAGACGCATCGACGAGGGCAGCATGGACGAGAACAACGGCATGAACTTTGCGGAGTTCGTTGCCATCCTGTCGGGGAACNGCGACCTGCTCGACAAGGCAAAGCTGGATAACAAGATAGGACAACTTGAAAAGGAACAGGCTGTGTTCAACAAGGAGCGTTACAGGGCGGAGCGGAAGATGGAGCAGAGCCGCAAGGACATAGCTCAGTACAGACAGAACGCAGGGCGTATGACCGAGGACTGGGAGTATTTCAATGCCTTTAAGGGCGACCGCCAGATGGTTCTTTCGGGTTTACCACCGATGACGGCAGAGGAGACAGGGCGTGAGCTGCACCGCATTTCACGGACATACAGGAGCGANACAGCCAAGACAATAGGCGACTATATCGGGCTGGAGTTGTCCGTGCGCAGCGAGTACACGNTTGGCGGAGGCTTCGACCACAACACGTTCCTTGTCAAGGGCAAGAGCGGCCTGACATACAGGTGCGGCGTTTCGGGTGCGTTGCCGCTGGGCTTTGCGGACTCCGCAAGATACCCGGAAGCGACCCTTGAAAGACTGCCTGCCATGATAGGGAGGCAGAGAGAGACGGCTGACAGGCTGGAGAGCGAGCTTCCCACGCTCATGCAGATTGTCGCAAGGGAGTGGGGAAAGACAGAGGAACTGAACGCCTTGAGAGCAGAGCGTGATGCACTCCAGCAGCGCATCGACGAAGCCCTCAGGGAGGCAGAGCGGAAAGGGGAGGCTGTGAAAGCAGCCTGACCCTCTATATTTAACCTTGTTTCCCTTGTTTTGCAGTGATGCAAGGCAAGGGATTTTTCATAGTGGCAGGTGTGGGTGTCGGCGGGTGCTGTTGGCACTAGTATTCATTGTTTTAATGGAACTTTATCTCAAACAATTTTTGCGTTGTCGCCTCAGCAGAAAAAGAAACGATTTCTGCCGAGGTGGAATTAACATTTCAAGCCCTTTTTAAAACATAATATCGGAAGGTGTGTCAGTTTCTGGTCCTCCGAGAAGTCTCTTATACGACAGGCTATATCTGCGATAAATGGTTATACGCATTAGCATGGACGGGACTGTTATATGATAAAGGATTTTATATATTGTTTGTCTTCCTGTCGCCGCCGTTCTCGTTTTATCAGCGCAAAATACTCAACAAGGACAAAAGTAAGATATAAAAATCTTTTATATCTACACATGTGCATTAGATGTTACAAAATTTTCGATTAGTGTT
>WFLX010079720.1_pt1 | contig 13324 bp, 11 predicted proteins | sample 4967041 | NCBI WGS metagenome assembly WFLX01 (sample SAMN12857096, study PRJNA449069) | gut metagenome | isolation source: stool from male and female vole | host: Microtus ochrogaster | place: USA:Florida | collected 2017
TCCGGGAAGTATTTTTCAACATACAGTTGACCAATAGCTTCACCAAACATAGAGTTGGGTATTACCATGGCTCTTTTCCAACGCGGTTCTTGCTCTTCTTTACCGGATAGAATGCGATCGTAGAAATCAAAATTGGCAAGTTCGAAATCATCACCAAGCAGATTGGAAGAATCACCGATCAATTCATAAGTAAGATAATCGCGAATCTGCTGTTCTGTAAGAGTGGGAAGATAATTGTTCAACCACTCCAGGTATCCCTTACTGCTTACATTTACCTTATTGAACTCCGGAAGATCGAGCACGGAGAAGTATACATCCCAATCAATGTTCGGATAGTTGGATTTGAGTTCTTCCAACGTCATGACATTGTTGCGAAGATTCGGCATTCTCTTTTCCTCCCGAGTCTTCTTATGCTCAGCTATATTTGTTTCTATCTCAATTACATTGTCCCATATTCGCTGTGCTGTGGCGTCGTCATATCCTGAGAGTTTCATCAGCCGCTTGACATACTTCTCATATTCCTTCATGATACGGTCGTTCTCTTCGCTCTTGACTAAGTAATAATCTCTATCGCCAAGACCGACACCTGTTTCGCCGATGTGGAGTATGTTCATATTGGCATCATTATAATCGCTGCCTACTCCCACAGAGAAGAATGACGATGTAAGGCCTTGATGCAAATAACCTATCATTTCGGAGAGTTGCTTCGTGTCATACGTATTGACTTTATCCAAGTACGGCTGAAGCACAGTGACTCCTGCCGCTGTTCGAGCCGTGGAATCCATTGCCATAGCGTAAAGATCGCGAATCTTCTGGGCATTTGTTCCCTTAACTTTACTTTCGGGGTTGTTGTCAAGGTTATCAATCAATTCTTTTAACTGAGTCTTTGCATTCTCTCTGAGCAGGTCAAACATGCCATATCGAGCGTATTCCGGGGTCAAGGGATGTGCCTGCATCCATCCACCGTTGGCATATTCAAAGAAATTTTCAGAGGGATTTACCTCTAAATTGAGATTAGAACGGTCTACTCCATGTTTTGCAACGTCACCGGTGGTATCAGCGGCAAACTGTGAAAAAGGCATTAACATTGTCGTCACCATTAATATAGTTTTCCTTTTCATTTATTTTATATATTACAAATTTTTCATTTCATTAAGTTCTTGAGAGGCAAGTTCCCAAACTGACATTTGATTATCAAGATTTTTCTGGCATTCGGCATATTCTGATAATAGCTTATCATCATGTTCTCCGGAAGCCATTCTCGCCTCCATTTCCGAAATTTTCTCTTCCAAACGAGTTATCTCATCTTCAGCAGCCTTGACATTCTTCTCTGCCCTTTTAATCATTTTATCTATCTCCTTCTGTTCGGCATAGGATCTATTCTTTTTCTGTAAAGATATATCTTTCTCTACGGAGATTTTTGAGGAAGGAGATTGTGAGGATGTAGGAGAGGGAGAGGGAGAGGTAGAAGTTGATTCGCTTTTACGATTCTTTTCTATGTCTTTAAGGTCATTAAGATTCTTTTTTCTTAAGAAGTCATATATGCCTCCAAGATTTTCCTTTACTTTACCATCACCGAATTCAAACACTTTATCAACGAGTCCATCGAGAAACTGGCGGTCATGGCTTACTACTATAACAGTACCCTCGAATGCCTTGACAGCATCCTTCAGAATGTCCTTAGTGCGCATGTCGAGGTGATTGGTAGGNTCGTCAAGTATAAGCAGATTTACCGGCTCAAGTANTAATNNTATCATTGCCAGTCTTGTCTTCTCGCCNCCACTCANCACNCTNANCTTTNNATCANTATCNTCACCTNCNNNCATGAAAGCGCCGAGTATATCTCTAATCTTCGTGCGGATGTCGCCCACTGCCACTCTGTCAATCGTATCAAATACAGTCAACGAGCCGTCAAGGAGTTGTGCTTGATTTTGAGCGAAATAGCCTATCTTGACATTATGACCTATTTTCAAAGAACCGGTGAAGGGTATTTCCCCCATAATACACTTCACTAATGTAGATTTTCCCTCACCATTTTTACCGACAAAAGCTACCTTTTCTCCGCGTTTAATGGTAAATTCCGCATGATCGAAGACTTGATGGTCACCATAGGCTTTTCCAACATTCTCAAGTATCAAAGGATAATCACCACTTCGTGGAGCGGGAGGAAACTTAAGGTTAAGATGAGATTTATCTACTTCATCCACCTCAATCGGCACAATCTTTTCCAACTGCTTTATACGGCTCTGCACCTGCACGGCTTTTGTGGGTTTATATCGAAATNTCTNTNTGAANTCNTTGGTGTCANCAATCATCTTTTGCTGATTTTCGTATGCACGCATCTGCTGTTCCACTCGTTCGCGACGCAATTCAACAAATTTGCTGTAAGAAACCTTGTAGTCATAAATCTTGCCACAATTAATTTCTACTGTTCGATTAGTGACATTGTCAAGGAAAGCACGGTCATGGCTGACAAGCAACACTGCCTTGGCTTTCTGTGACAGAAACTGCTCAAGCCATTGTATAGACTCGATATCAAGATGATTTGTAGGCTCATCAAGAAGAAGAAGGTCACAATTCTGCAAGAGAATTTTGGCCAGTTCGATACGCATTCGCCACCCACCGGAAAACTCTGACGTAGGACGATTGAAATCTTGTCGTGTAAAACCCAATCCGATAAGTGTACGCTCAATTTCGGCCTCCATATTATCGCTATCTTCCATAGCCATTCGCTCATGAAGATAATTCATACGGTCAATCAGCACTCTGTCATCTTCACTCTCATAGTCGGCACGCGTCTCCAGAGCACTATTGATACGCTCTAATTCTTTCTTACGCTCAATAGATTTGGAAAATACTTTACGTACCTCATTAATCAAAGAAGTATCATCGGCAACCTTCATCTCTTGAGGCAGATAACCGATAACGATATCTGAAGGAATGGATAAATTGCCGGAAGTGGGTTGTTGAAGCCCGGCTATAATCTTCATCAGAGTGGATTTGCCGGCACCATTCTTACCTACGAGCGCCATCTTGTCAGATGTATTGATTACAAAACTAACATCTTTGAATAGAGGTCGTGCAGAAAATTCGAGTCCAATTGAATTAAGAGAAATCATACCATAAAGTTACAAATTTTTATCCAAATTATNCTGNNTATTCNAATTATTTATCCNAGTANCGACAATTTTTTATAATTNTGCAAAAACTACNNGGTTCTATACTATAAGGTAATGAAAAAGGTAAAATTTGTGAAAATGCATGGAGCCGGCAATGATTATATTTATCTTGACGGAATCCATAATCATTATGAAGACTTGCCTGATTTGGCAAGAAAAATTTCCGACCGTCATTTCGGCATAGGTAGTGACGGACTTGTTGTCATCACCTCTTCAAAGGTGGCAGACTTTGGCATGAGAATGTTTAATGCTGATGGATCGGAGGCTCAAATGTGTGGCAATGCGAGCAGATGTATCGCTAAATATCTGTATGAACGTAATTTCACCGACTCCCGGCGTATCACTTTGGAGACACTTGCCGGAATTAAGATTCTTAATTTGAACGTCAACGAAGATAATCAGGTGGAAAGTGTACGAGTGGATATGGGGATACCTGAATTGCGTGGTAAAGAGACTGCAAAAATTATAGATAAAGATTACACATTTGAATCAGTCTCAGTCGGTAATCCACACGGCGTGCTCTATGTTTCTTCTCTTGACGATGAGTTGGTGTTAGGCTCCGGGCCGCTTATGGAGACGGCGCCATGCTGGACGGAGAAAGCAAACATAGAGTTTGTCAAAATTATTTCCCCTGAAAGAGCCGAGGCAAGAGTATGGGAGCGAGGAAGCGGAGAGACGCTGGCTTGTGGCACGGGAGCGTGTGCAGTGCTTGCTGCGTCAGCAGCCAAAGGATTATTGAAAAGAAAAGCTGAGATAAAACTTCCCGGCGGAACACTTTACGTAGAATGGGACAGTGAGAACGGTCATATCTATCTTACAGGTCCGGCCGAATTTATTGCAGAGGGAGAATATTATTATAACTAAGAAATGTCATGTTTAGAGCAAATAAAAATTTTAGTGAAATGCCGGAGTCTTACCTTTTTTCAGAGGTAAGCAGACGGCTGAACGAATATAAGAGAAATAATCCGGATGTGAACGTAATACGCATGGATATCGGTGACGTATCCTTACCCCTCCCGAATGTATGTCTCAATGCTATGAGAAAAGCAGTAGACGATATGGGTAGCGCTGATACATTTCATGGGTACGGTCCGGAACAGGGTTACGCATTCCTTCGTCAGGCCATAGCCCGAAATGATTATTTCAAACGAGGGATTACGTCTATTTCTGAAGATGATATTTTCGTTTCTGACGGAGCGAAGAGTGATTTAGGCAATATTGGCGACCTCTTTGCAGATAGTGTGAAAGTGGCTGTTTGTAATCCCGGTTATCCGGTGTATGTAGATGCCAATGCTATAGATGGCAGGGCCGGAGTAATCATAGAAAACAGATGGCATGACATCACATATCTTGATTGCAAGCCTGCTAATTCTTTTGCAGTGCCAATACCTGAAGATGATGTAGATGTCATATATCTTTGCTCTCCATGCAATCCTACCGGAGAAGCTATGAGTCGTTCTAATTTAAAGGAATGTGTGGATTATGCACTATCCCATAAAGCTTTGATAATATTTGATTCGGCATACGAAGCATTTATTACCGACCCCGGTATTCCACGGTCAATATATGAGATAGAGGGCGCGGAAAGATGTGCCATAGAGATCAGAAGCTTTTCCAAGACAGCCGGATTTACCGGTGTAAGATGCGGTTATACCGTTGTGCCGTCATCATTGGAATATCCCACATCTGAGGGCAACATCATATCTTTACGGAAATTCTGGCTACGAAGGCAGACCACCAAATTTAATGGGGTAGGATACATCGTGCAGCGAGCCGCTGAAGCTCTCTTCACAGAAGAGGGTNAGAAATCCATCAAAGAGAATATCAATTATTACAAGAATAATGTAAGATTGCTGCGAGATGCNTTACTGAAAAAAGGATATGAGGTATATGGAGGAGTAGATTCACCGTATGTGTGGTTTCGCTGTAGAGAATATATGGACTCTTGGAAGATGTTTGAAAGTTTTCTCAAAGGACCACATCTATCTTCGACGCCGGGCATAGGATTTGGCTCAGCCGGAGATGGCTTTCTGCGACTTACCGGATTCAATTCTGTAGAGAATACAGAAGAAGCAGCAAAGCGTATTCTTGAAATATAATCAGTGTCATAGTGTCAAACAAGGGTTCAGACAAAGTATTCCGACGACTCATAAGATGTAAAAACAACAGAAAGTGCAAAATAAAAAAGTGATGAAACTGATGCAGTCTCATCACTTTTTATTGTATTTAATGATTCTTACACTATTACATCATGCCGCCCATACCGGGAGCACCCATAGGAGCGGCAGGAGCATTCTCTTCAGGTTTGTCGGCAATTACGCACTCAGTAGTGAGGAACATGCCGGCAATACTTGCAGCATTTTCAAGCGCGACGCGAGTCACCTTAGCAGGATCGATCACACCGGTCTCAAAGAAATTCTCGAAACNGTCNGTANNAGCATTGTATCCATAATCGCCTTTTNCTTCAAGCANNTTNTGTAAAANTACNNNANCNTCTANTCCNNCANTACGCANTATCTGACGAAGAGGTTCCTCAATAGCACGACGNATGATAGCAATACCTGTATTTTCGTNATCATTACTACCCTTCANTTGATCAAGNGNATTAACACAACGGATATATGCCACACCACCGCCGGGAACGATACCTTCGGCGATTGCCGCACGAGTAGCACTCAGAGCGTCATCTACACGGTCTTTCTTCTCCTTCATTTCCACTTCGGAGGGAGCACCGATATAAAGCACAGCGACTCCACCGGCTAATTTTGCAAGACGCTCTTTGAGCTTCTCCTTGTCGTATGACGAGGAAGTGGTCTCAATCTGAGCCTTAATCTGATTAACTCGGTCGGCAATAGCTTCCTTGCTGCCGGCGCCATTTACGATGACAGTACGGTCTTTATTGACAGAAATTTTCTCCGCTGTACCGAGGTCTTCTACCTTAGCCTGAGCAAGAGTCATACCTTTGACTTCGCTGATAACAGTGCCTCCGGTAAGGATAGCAATATCTTCAAGCATTTCTTTACGACGATCACCGAATCCGGGGGCCTTAACAGCACAGATCTTCAAAGAACCACGTATACGGTTGACTACAAGGGTAGCCAAAGCTTCATTATCCACGTCCTCCGCTATTATAAGGAGAGGACGACCGGACTGAGCCACCGGCTCGAGTACGGGCAGAAGGTCTTTGAGATTGGAAATCTTCTTGTCATACAGAAGGATATAAGGAGAGTCCATCTCACACTCCATCTTCTCTGTATTGGTGACGAAATAGGGTGAGATATATCCACGGTCAAACTCCATACCTTCTACTACTTCTACAGTAGTCTCAGTGCCTTTGGCTTCTTCAACAGTGATCACACCCTCTTTTTTCACCTTCTGCATAGCCTCAGCGATGAGTTTACCAATTTCTTCATCATTGTTGGCAGAAACACGAGCGATGTTTTCAATTTTGGAAATATCGTCGCCTACTTCTTGTGACTGAGCCTTGATACCTTCTACTACACATGAGACAGCCTTATCAATGCCTCGCTTCAAATCCATGGGATTGGCACCGGCTGTAACATTCTTAAGACCAACGTTAACAATTGCCTGAGCGAGCACCGTAGCTGTGGTAGTGCCATCACCGGCCTGATCACCGGTTTTTGACGCTACCTCTTTTACGAGCTGAGCGCCCATGTTCTGGAAGCGATCTTCCAGCTCAATTTCACGAGCCACTGTCACACCATCTTTTGTAATGTGGGGAGCGCCAAACTTCTTTTCAATAATAACGTTGCGTCCTTTAGGACCAAGAGTGACCTTGACTGCGTCAGCCAAAGCATCTACACCATTTTTAAGCTCCTCACGAGCCTTGATATTGAATTTAATTTCTTTTGCCATGATTTAATTATTTTACGATGACGGCCAGCACATCGCTCTGACGCATCATCAAATATTTGAGTCCTTCAATCTCGATTTCAGTACCTGCATACTTGCCATAAAGCACTTCATCACCCTCTTTAAGAATCATTTCTTCATCTTTGGTGCCTTGACCTACGGCCAAAACTTTACCGCGAAGAGGTTTTTCTTTCGCAGAGTCAGGAATAATAATACCACCTAAGGTGACTTCTTCAGCTGCAGTGGGCTCAATAAGCACCCGATCTGACAACGGTTTGATATTCATAGTTTTTTTATTTTAGGTTATACTTGTTAATTAATATTCGTACAAATTTTNTGCCAATTATATTCTTTATTCTATTAAATAAANAATAATCCAAGAATNNATGTTNGCCATAAAACATGCNAGGCGCGCCGNTANNNGNANNCCTCTATCATNCTTATTGAAAATTTATNTTATTTCTGAAGAATATATGTTTTTTCAGGTGCAAGTATACCTGTAAGTCTTCCGTTTTTAACAATAAATTCCTTACCGTAAACTATATCTTTGTATTTACCATTGGGTAAGGTGGTGGGAAGATCCACCCGGTTTGCAAAATTGCCTATATTGACAATCGTAGCACCCTTTTTGCCACGGTTGACAAGGAGCACCTGACCGTTTTCTGAAATTCTGATATCCTCTTTTTCACCGTCCATTGCTTGTCTGAATTTATTAACGGCAACAACTTCCGGATGTACAAAGGCATCATTGCCTTTCGCGCCCATGATGTTATCACCCCAATAATTGGAACGAGTTGAGCCGGCTGGACGGCTGAAGAATAGGGGAGTACCATTCTGACGTGCTGTGAGGAATACCCATGCAGTACGTATCTGGTCGTCTGTAAGGTGTGCAGACTCGTGAGCGTTACAATAGGTGTCGTGGCTTTCTACCCAAGTGGTAAGAAATTCAGGAGCCGCCTGGTGATGCCAATTGACAATATCAAGCCCGTTGGCACTTCTTTTATCAAGCATCTCACGAATGACGTGTCCATATCCGGAGGCAGTCTGACCAAAATAATCAGCATATTCTTTCTCCGGCACATTGCGGTCTTGAAGCACCTCCCCATATACGAAGAGGCTATCGTAAGGCACAGCCAGTTTTACACCTTTTACACTTTTTCTTCCCGTGGCTACATCCCAAAAGTCATTTTCTNTAACACCTGCAGCAGTATCTACCGGATCGCTGTGGACGCCGATATGTTTGGCCGTATCGTAACGAAATCCTTTGACACCAAGAGACAGAAGGTCGTTGACAAATTCCATATAATACTTCTGAAAATCGGGATTTTCCGTATTAACATCCGGAAGAGCACCGGAGCCCCAAAGAGTGCATTGCAAGCGGTCATTGTAATCTTGCACCGGGTTCAGACCCTGAGTATGATACATTTTATCTCTTCCGCCTACGGCTTTATAGAAATCTTCAGACACAGCATCCACATCGAAGGCCGTGTGATTGGGAAGAACGTCAACAATAATTTTAATATTATACTTGGCAGCAGAATCCATCATGGTCTTCATTTGATCTCGACTGCCAACAATCTGATTGCCTATCTTCCAGTCAGTCGGCTGATAGTAATAATACCAGTTGCCCTCTGTTTCATTTTCATCAAAGAGTTTTTTTGACGAGCCCTCCGGATTATAACAATTCTGTACAGGAGAGGTCTGCACCATAGTAAAGCCAGCATCAGCAATTGCTTTCATATTATCAGCAATAGCCGGGAAATTCCAACTCCACGCATGCAAGATGGTCTCAGTATTATAGGTGTCCGGATTATGAGTGGTGCGATCCTTAGCAAAGGATGGCAACATAATAATTCCAAGAGCACCGAAGATTGCGATATTCTTTTTCATTTGTTATTTAAATTGTAATTTTTATTCTTCAATAATACGTTTTGCACCGATATATGTGCGCACGTAATATCCCTCATATTCACTTATCTTTACCCCTTTTACAGAGGCATGGATAAACTTGAACGTACCCTTTTCATTATCTGCACTTACCACAATACCGACATGTCCAACACCTCCGCGTGAAGAATGGGAAGTGAAGAATACAAGGTCACCTTTTCTCAATGAAGAGCGGTCTATGGGGTTGCCATACTTGTATTGGTCGCGAGATGAAGGAGAGATATTATAGCCGAATTGACGATATACGTATGAAGAAAAACCGGAGCAGTCAAATGCAGAAGGGCCTTTCGCACCATGACAATATCTCTTACCAATATGTGTACGTGCTTCAGCCAGCAGGTCTTCAATCATAGCCGAAGATTCCGGCGACAATTTAGCAGGCTCCTCACGCTTGCGGATATCATCAATAAGAAATTCCGATAATACGGAGCGATCTATATAGTTCTTTTTTGAATTTGCAAAGAGTTCGCGATGCGCAGCCATGTGTGCAGACCGATGAGAGGTAGTAGCACTTGCTTCAACATTCTTTTTGGTAGCTAAAGGAGTTTTGGCTGCTGTAGGATCTGCCAGAGCACAGAAGCCGTACAATGATATTATAGATAAGGTTATGATGTTACGTAATTTCATTATCAAGATTTTTTACGGTAGAAAGCCGTTAATTCGTTTCATTCGTAAAGTTATAAAAAAAATCATTTTAATCCAAAAATAAAGATGCTAATTTATAATAATTTAAGAGATGGCACACAATGGATATTGATGTGCAATTATATGACTGACCTCCCATACTGATAATTTAATTTAACATTTGTTTTGAAAAAATTTCATTGAAATAAAAAAAATTACTAAATTCGCTATATGACAGAAAGATTGACCACACCGATAGACTATGATATAATCATAGATCAAGCCGCTGGCCGTGTTTTTGATGCTATGGCCGGCCGGACATCACCTGATGATATGGTGCGCCTGCGCCATGCCTTTGAATTTGCAAGAGAAGCTCACTCCAAGCAGAAGCGCAAAACCGGTGAACCCTATATTTTACATCCCATTGCAGTGGCCAATATCGCTGCCAATGAAATCAATCTTGATGTCAATTCGGTAATTGCGGCCTTTCTTCATGACGTGGTGGAGGATACTCCTCATACTATTGATGAGATAGAGAAACTGTTTGGTGAGGATGTGGCCTTTTTAGTGAGAGTAGTCACTAAGCAGAAGAAGGAGAAATATGAAATGTCCAAGCAGTTGGACAACTTCAAACAGATGCTCAATTCTGTACAGTATGATATTCGAGCTCTTTTGGTAAAGTTGTCGGACCGTCTTCATAACATGAGGACTCTATCCTCCATGAGTACAGCCAAACAGATGAAGATTGCCGGGGAGACCGATTATTTTTATGCTCCGCTGGCTACTCGTCTCGGACTTTATGACGTAAAGACCGAACTGGAAAATTTGTCGCTCAAATTCCGTTGTCCTCATGATTACAATGTGCTTGAAGAAAAGATAAGACAAGACGAAGAGAGAAATCATGACAGACTGAAGGCTTTCGTTGAAGAAATAAGCGCAGTGCTTAAGATGAACGGTATAAAAGCCCGGGTATACAGCGAATATCGACGTCCGTACAGTCTTTGGCGTAAAATGCTGAAATATGGCGATGATTTTGATCATCTGAAATACCGTCATTTCGTAGATATCGTATTCAAAGAGGAGGAGGGTGTTTCTGAAAAGTCCACTGTTCTTAAAATATATTCAATCCTGACCGATCGATTTAAGGAAAAACCGGGTGGCATATCCAACTATATCGATTCTCCCAAAGAGAATGGCTATCAGAGTTTCCATATCAAACTCTTAGCCGANTACGGNNAATGNGAANAGGTGCACATATCTTCTGAAAGGATGGTTAGAAATTCCAAATACGGATGTCTTTCAGACCGTTCAGAAGGGAATATCCGACGATGGATTAACAAATTCCGCGGTGTGCTTAAAGATATTGCACAGCATGGCCAAGACGGCACAAATTTTATTGAGAATGTAGTGGCAAGTTTTTATAATGATGATATAATGACTTTCTCTCCGCAAGGAAAGCCTATCATCCTTCCTCAGAAAGCAACAGCCATAGACTTTGCTTATGAGATTCATTCTCAATTAGGTCTCCACGCCAAATATTGTCGTATCAATGGCAGAATCGCCTCAATCAAAACACCATTGCACCGAGGCGATATCGTAGAGATTATCACAGATCCTGACATCTATCCCGAGCCTGATTGGCTTGACCACGCCGTGAGCTACAAGGCTCGCCGTGCCATTAATTCATACCTCTCCAAGTTGCCAAAACCCAAATATCTGCGCTGTGAGCATTGTCATCCTATTCCGGGCGAAGAGGTGATTGGGTTTAAGGATGGTCATGATATTACGGTGCATAAGCGCGACTGCTCGGTAGCAATCAAACTGGCATCTCAGCATGGTGACAACATTAAGGCAGTAGAATTCCTGCCGGATGAAACGCTGTATCCGGTGGAACTTGAGATACATTGTATTGACCGCCGTCATATGATCATTGATATTATGGATTGTATCTCAAATCGTTTGAAACTCTCAGTAGGAAGCATTAACACGAAGACAGTGGATTACATCGTGATAATGACCATCAGTCTCGGGGTGCACAGTTATGATGAANTNCAAACGATCGTAAANAGNGTCAATGAGATACCCGATGTAGAGGANGTNAAGGCANGAGCACTGAAATAGATTCTATTTTATGGCCGGATTATATATCCACATTCCTTATTGTACACGCAAGTGCCTGTACTGCGATTTTTATAGCGGTGGAGCGAGGATTGCAGATTGGGATCGGCTGGTAAGTGCATTATGCAATGAATTCGATCTTCGTTTAAATGAGATAGGTGACCCCCGGCAGATTACTACTATATATTTAGGGGGCGGCACTCCCTCCTTAATGCCGGTGAGCCACCTTAAGATGCTGACAGATTATGTGAGTAAGTATTCTCCAAACATTATTGAATTTACTATCGAGGCAAACCCTGATGACGTAAACGAAGAAAAGGCAAGAGGATGGAAAGAGGCCGGTATCAACAGAGTCAGTTTGGGCATACAGTCGTTTAATGATATTGAACTAACAACAGTAGGAAGAAGGCATACCGGAGGAGTTGCAATCAATGCCTACAACTTGCTTACTAAATATTTTACGAATATCAGTATCGATTTGATATATGATATGCCCGGCCAGACCGATGAGTCATGGCAGACAAACCTGAATATAGCGGTAAAGTTGTCTCCCCGTCACATCTCAGCTTATAGCATGATGTATGAACCCGGCACAGCACTGACACTACTGCGTGATGAGGGAAAGATCAGATCCGCAGATGATAAAACTGTGGAGCGATGGTATGAAATGATGGTACAAACACTCAACTTGGCAGGATACGAACATTATGAAATATCCAATTTCGCGAAGCCCGGATTCCGCTCAAAACATAATTCTCTATATTGGCAGCATCAACCATATCTCGGTCTGGGACCGTCGGCACACAGTTACGACGGCAAATATATCCGAAGAGCCAATCCCCGGGATATAAGAGGATACCTGAATTTTTACGCATGCGACCTGCCAAGTATATCTCATGACAGTATAGATAGAGATAATCAATCGGAGCATACCTTTTACATTGAGGAAAATCTTTCCGAAGAGGAGATTTGGGAGGAAATTATCATGTTGCGACTCCGTACTGCGGAAGGAATAAATCTTGAAGAAATAGAAAAGCGGTTTGGAGCAATTACAAGAGATAGGATACTAAAGAAAGCCACACCAATTATTTTAGCCGGAAATCTTGAATTAAATGATAATCATTTGCATCTTACGCAAAAAGGAGTCTTGCTTTCTGACAATATCATATTGTCATTAGCGTGAATATTTTATAGCGTCAAAGGAGAAAGTTCACTAAGATATGTGGTGTTTTTATTTTTTTGAGGTCATATCCACAAAAAATTTATATAAAAAATATGTTTTTAAACATTTTTTTGTACTTTTGCGAAACGTCTTGTATAAGGCACAAAAAATAAATTTATGTCAGACTTAAGATTTAAGAGCGTAGAGGAGGCCTCCTCACGTAAGGCAGTCAAGGTAAATATCCCGACTGAGCGAGTAGAGAAGTACTATGGTCAGCAGGTCTTCAATCGTCAAAAGATGTTTGAGTACCTTCCGAAAGAGACTTATGAAGCACTTGTCGATGCCATAGACAACAAAAAACCGATATCTCTCAAGTTGGCCGACAGTGTGGCGGAGGGAATGAAGCGTTGGGCAATAGATT
>WFLX010302839.1_pt1 | contig 13321 bp, 9 predicted proteins | sample 4967041 | NCBI WGS metagenome assembly WFLX01 (sample SAMN12857096, study PRJNA449069) | gut metagenome | isolation source: stool from male and female vole | host: Microtus ochrogaster | place: USA:Florida | collected 2017
TGGTCAATAACGTCTGAGAATCCTCTGATTTTGATTGATTCGTTTCTGGTATCACCGTTGAGCGACAGATCGCTTTTATTTTTGTTGTCTCAATATTGTAGGGCAAATATAATTGCCCCCAGAATGAAGATAGATATTAAATTAATTAGATGTTTCATGACTAAAATTATTACCAATTACCGATGTTTTGTTTGTAATGACCATTTGAAGCACTCAGCTGAGAGAATGGAATTGGGAGGTATTCATTCTTGTTAGGAGTGAAGTTGGCTATAGAGTATATAGCGCAGTTGTCGGCTTCGTCAGCATAATATTTGTTGAGTACCTGATCGGCTTCGCCCCAACGCACGAGATCAAAGAAACGCTCGCATTCCATAGCCATCTCCAGACGGCGTTCGAATTTGACAATTTTCAGAGCTTCGTCTTTTCCATAAGAGCCGTCGTAAGGACGAATATTCATCCTGACTCCGTAGAGTTGCTCATAGTCGGAAGTCATACCTACACTCTGTCTTGCTCTGGCTCGAAGTGTATTGACTATTTCAATTGCCTCTGGAATTTTCTGATTTAGTTGAACCAGCGCCTCGGCACGTAGGAGAAGAATGTCGGCATAACGCAGCACTATTCGGTTCATCGGAGAACCCCACCAGCTACCTTTTACGAGGAATTCACTTCCGGGATCGACATTCTGCTTAAGAGTCACGTAATAGCCGTAAAGACCATTGCTTCGACTCCATGTCGCAGTCTTATCCATGATAAAATCCTTATTGAACATATATGGCGTGCCAGGCATTCCTACTGTCAGGAAAAGGCGAGGATCCGCATAGTCGGATGTTATCTCATAGTCTTTATCATTGAATGTGTCAAAGAATGGATGACCGTTCTCATCGGTCTTGAATGCATTGACAAGGTTCTGGGTAGGCTTATAGAAATCACAACCACCATCTGTCACGCCGGGGATATTGGGCACTATCAGACCATACGACCAGTTGCAGTTGCCGTGGTTCGTACCGTCGTTGAATGAGTATTGCATTGCCCAGATTGATTCCTTGCCGTTTTCGAAAATTGGTTCCGGACGGAAGTTATTGTGGAAATCAGGTTCAAGTGCGCATCCTGAGGCTGCCATGAGGGAAGGTTCGGTGTATTTGACCACGTTAAGAAGGTCTTCTTCATCGATTCCGGTCACCTGGTTTGATTTAGGATCATCCTGACGGTATGCCTTGTACATATACGTCTTAGCAAGGTATGCAGCGGCTGCAGCTCTGTTAGGACGACCAACTTCAACTTGGATATCGGGAAGATTGTCGAATGCGTATTTGAAGTCATCGATAATCAGTTGCCACCCCTCATTGTTGTTGTATCGGGTATTTTCAAGATCGTTATATTCTGCCGGAGACATTTTTGCGTCCATTGCGAATGGTATGTTCTTATAGAGGCGTTTCAATAGGAAATGTCCGTGGGCACGTAGGAATCTCATTTCAGCAATGCGCTGGTCGCGAAGGGGATATGTGTCACTGTTCATGTCTTCAAGCACTGCGAGGGCTGCGTTTGCTCTTGAAAGGACTTTGTAAAGGCGATCCCACATATCGGATATATTCCAGTTTGTTGTCATGATTCCCTGTGATATTTCAAGGGCATGGAATACGTCGCCATCCTCGGTGCCGTTGCCACCCTTGTAAGCGTCGTCAGATCGAACGTCATAGTTCCACATTGAGAAAGAAGAGTTTATATCCTCTATAGAGATCCATCCCGCATACGCGGAAATGACAAGATTATCTACGTATTTGGGATTCAGAACCTGTGTGTCGTTCAGGGTTCCCTGTGGTGTCTGCTCGTCAAGGAAGCTGTTGCAGCTGGTCAGACTTATTGCCATCATTGCAGCCGCCGTATATATAAATTTTTTCATTGTAGTCTCTGTTTGGATTAGAATGTAACATTGAAACCGAATGTCACGTTGGTGGGAATGGGATAACCGTAGTTGGGGTTTTCTGGATCAACACCAGTGAATGACTTACTTTTGAAGGTCAGCAGATTTTGTGCGCTTATGTAGAAACGAAGTTTCTGCATTTTGAGTTTCTCCGACAGTTTGGAAGGAAGAACGTAGCCAACCTGGATGTTTCTGAGTTTAAGGTAAGAACCATTTTCCACATAGAATGTAGAAACGCGTTTCTCGTTGTTGATGTCAGAACGGCTGAGTGCGGGTATCGATGAGTCAGGATTCTGAGGAGTCCAAGCGTCGAGAAGACGAGCACCTTTGTTGAGGAAACCAATATTGAGTCCGCTCCAGAGATCTGTTTCTTTCTTAAGGTCGGAAATTACATTCTGACCTTGTGAACCCTGCCAGAACATAGAGAAGTCAAAGTCCTTGTACTGAAGGTAGACGTTCAGACCGTAGGTAAAGTCCGGAGTCGGATCGAATATCCATTTCTGGTCTTTTTCATTGATCACGCCGTTGTTGTCGAGGTCTCTCCATCTGATACGGCCAGGAGCAGCTCCTTCTTGGATTGCATGGTTGTCAACTTCTTCCTGATTGCGGAAGATTCCGTCAGCGACATATCCTGCCTGTGCACCATAGGTGTGTCCGATAACACTGTAAACGCCATTGCCACCGAAAGTACCGTTAGCGGCCAAAGTGGCTGGGATTGCTGTGATTTTATTACGGTATGATGAGATGTTTCCGGTAACTTCGTAATGTAGCCCGTAGGAGGTGTCGTTTCGGTAGCCCATGTTGAGCTCAAGACCTTTGTTGTTCATTTCACCTGCATTGATCCATTGAGATGAGCCTTCGCCCATTGCGGCTATGCCTACCATCTCTACGAGAATGTCTGTGGTCTTCTTGTAATATAGATCAAGAGAACCGAAGAAGCGTGAACCAAACATAGACCAGTCGAGACCCAAGTTGTATTGTGTGGTAGTTTCCCACTTAATGTCGGGATTGCCGATCTGATTGCGCTTGAATCCGGATTGGAGTATTGATCCGCCGTTGGTGCCTGCTATATCATAGGAAGTACCATAGCTTTGACCGCCGGATTCACTTACACCATAATTCGGTACGTAAACAAAGTAGCGAGCAAGATTGCTGATCTCCTGATTACCAGTCTGTCCCCATGAAAGACGGAGCTTAAGGTCGTTGAGCCATGAGTAGTCTCTTAGGAATGACTCGTTGTTGATACGCCATCCGAGAGAAACAGATGGGAATGTTGCGTATCGGTTGTTGGCACCGAAGCGAGATGAACCGTCATATCGAAGAGTCAGTCCTATAAGATAACGGTCGTCGAAAGAATAGTTGGCTTTGCCAAAGAAGGAGACAAGAGAGAAACCGTCGCCTGAACCATAAGCCTGTGCTTGTCCGACACCTGCGTCCGGCCACATATAGTCAGTATTCAGGACGGAGAAATCCATTTTGTAACCGGAAAACCAGTTTGCTGTTTCACGATTAAGCTCTATACCGACGAGTGCATCAAGATGACTCTTACTGAAGTCAATGTTATAGTTGGCCACAGCGTTCCACATCCAACGAGTCCAGTGTTCTTGTTTTGCTTCCACCGCATTTGTAGCGTTTGCCACATTGCCTTCCGTGATAGGATAGGTAAAGAAGCGTTGCATTTTCTGAGCGTAGTCGAGACCAAAGGTAGTGCGGATATTAAATCCTTTGAAGGGATTTAGATTTACGTATGCATCACCGAAAAGACGCCAGTAATAATATCTGTTGTCTTTGTTTCGTTCAAGACGTGCAAGCGGATTCTCTCTGTCAGGATATCCACCAACCGGACCAGCGTACTCCCCTTCTGATGTGTAGACAGGAAGTGAGGGGTTGGCTTGAAGCACGTTTTGTAGGAATCCACCCGGAGACTGAACCTCGTTGGTTCTGTTGAGGGTAAAGTGTTCGCCGATAGTCAGAATGTTGTCGAAAGGTTTGAACTCGGTGTTGGTGCGGGCTGAAAGTCTTTCGAAATCAGTGTATTTTATAATGCCGATATTCTTATAGTAGCCGAGTGAGAAAAATGCACTCATTTTCTCAGTGCTTCCGCTGACAGTCATGTTGTAGTTCTGTACTACACCTGTTCGTGTGGTCTCGTCAAACCAATCTGTGTCGGCCGCCGGAGTGATACCTGCAGCGTCAAGATACTTGTCCATTGATATTGAATGAAGCACAGGGTAACCATAAGAGTCATATCCCCAGTTATACTTGTAGCCGAGTCCATTTGTGTTGGGATCTTCTCCTCCGTTTACGAATGCCTGCCACATAGCACGTCCGAAACCTTCTGCATTCAAGACTTTCAAACTATGGGTATAGAACTGAGCTGCAACGGATGCATCCAATGTTATCTTTAGGTTGCTACCTTTTTTCGTTGTAATTATTATAACGCCGTTGGCTGCGCGTGAACCATAGATAGAAGCGGATGCTGCATCTTTAAGCACCTGTATTGACTCGATATCATTCGGATTAAGCTCGTGCATGCCACCTTTGGTAGGGACTCCATCAATTATATAAAGAGGATCATTATTGTTGAGAGTACCTACACCACGGATACGCACAGAAGCAGCGCCGCTTGGTCCGCCGTCGGCAGAGATATTCATACCAGGTACTCTACCTTGAAGTGCCTTGATGGGATTGTTTTCGTTTTGTTTTGATATTTCTTTAACATCTACAGAGGTGATTGCACCTGTGACATCGACCTTGCGTTGCGTACTATATCCGACTACTACTACTTCGTCGAGCAGAGCGGTGTCTTCTACAAGAGCGATTGTCATTTCAGGCTCAGCCATGACTGTCTTAGTCTGAAAACCGATGTAAGAGATGATGAGGTTAGCTCCTTCAGGCACTGTTATCGTGAAGTTTCCGTCGAAGTCGGTAGCGACTCCATTTGGTCCTTCAATGCCACACATGACTGTCGCTCCGATGAGCGGATCATTGTCAGTGGCTGAAACAACAGTCCCATGCACTGTGATGTTCTGAGCCTGGGCGTTAAAAGCCATCAGGAACGTCAGGATTGCGATGAGAAATGATTTTTTCATAAATATGGGTTTTGTAAAAGTTTCTGGCGCAAAGTTAGCGTAAAACTCTATTACCCACATATAACGAATCTTGCATCGAATATAAAAAAACGTGCGATGCACGTTTTTTTATACTCTTTGCAACAAATTTCCCATCACGCTCCCAATTTTTTCAAAGTTTCTGCGAAATTTTTATAATTATTCCCTGTCGGTTGACCATACGATACGATAATCTATCTCTTAGGTCTTTCAACTTTTACCGAGTTTTTGGCGCGTCTCGGATGGGGTCTCGCCGTAGGCTTCGCGATAGCATTTGGTGAAGTAAGCTGGAGTGGAGAAGCCTATATCGTATGCTATCTCAGAGATGCTCTTGTCACTTCCGGTCACGAGAGCACGTCCTTTCTTCAGGCGCAGATTGCGCATCAGTTCTACGGGAGAATAGTTGGTGATTGCCTTTATCTTTCTATAGAACTGTGTGCGTTCAAGTCCCATCTCGGCAGCAAGGCTATCAACAGTCACTTCCGGATTTCCCATATCTTCATAGAAAATCTTCAGGAAACGGCTATAGAATTCATTTTCCGTATCCTTTCCAGACATTGTTTTTGACTCACCCGATTTCTCTTTACCTTTAATCTTATCTGTTGGCTTGCTTGCAGCTTCCTCTGCTATTGTGACGGGATTCTGCCATAGATTCTTGATGATTTGGCGGTTCTTTATCAAGCTTGCGCTGCGAGATCTGAGCACATCAGCAGAGAATGGCTTTGACAGATAGCCATCGGCGCCACTGTCGTATCCCTGCACTCGCTGCTCGTCCATAGAGCATGCAGTCAGCATCAGCACAGGGATGTGAGAAGTCACTTGCTCCTCCTTGATACGCCTGCAACACTCCATTCCGTCCATCACAGGCATCATCACATCGGAGATGACAAGATCCGGAACGTACTTCGCAGCTTTCTTCACCCCTTCACTACCATTGACGGCTGTGATTATATTATAATCATTATGGAGAAGTTCCCCTACCATCTCTCGGATATCAGGATTATCATCGACCACTAACACCAATGGTTTGTCTGATGTAAATTCAGCATCACCCTCAATATTCTCAAGCTCTGCCTCAACTGCTGAAGCATTGATTTGCTTGTCGACAGTCTGCGATGTGTCAGCTACATGCTGTATAGGCAATGTGACTATAAATACTGAACCCTTATTAAGTTCACTTTCCACTGTGATTGTGCCTCCGTGTAGCTCCACAAACGCCTTGGCAAGAGAAAGCCCGATACCAGATCCTTTCGGATGAATACGGTCCACTTGATAGAATCTGTCGAAAATATTGCCGAGATCCCTTTCGCTTATGCCTTCACCCGTATCTGCCACTTTTAGAGTTAGTTTGCCATCATTGATAGTGTAAGATATAGTGATTGCCCCATTATCGCGGGTATATTTGAAAGCATTTGACACTAAGTTGAAGAAAACACGTTCCATCTTTTCAACGTCGACCGCTACATTTATCGGGTCATTGCCCTTAGGCGCATCCAGACGCAATTTTATATTGCGTTTGCGTGCAAGCTGAACGAACGACTCCGTCCAGTCATTGACAGTCTGTCTGAAATCAATTTCAGTCAGGTGCAGGTTCAATTTCCCATTTTCGTATTTACGGAAATCAAGTATCTGGTTGATCAAACGCTGCAAAATCCTTACATTCTTGTCTGCAATTTTTATAAGTACATGTTGAGAGTCGGTAAGATTCGATGCTGACGCAAGCTGTGCTACTGGCTCTGCAATTAGGGTCAGTGGAGTGCGAAGATCGTGTGACACGTTAGTGAAGAACACCAGTTTCGACTGAGTGGCATCCTCCAATTTCTGATTCAGCTCCTGAAGCTGGTCGCGTTGCGTCTCAAGCTGGTCTCGCTGCTGCTCCAGTTCACTATTCTGTTTCATAAGTACAGCTCGATGACGCTTGTTTTGCCAATACACTCTAAGAATAAGGAATACAACGCCGAAAAGGAGCAGAATGATTGCCAAGCAGGCGTAAAAGAGTGATTTCTGAGTAGCATATTGTGCCCAATAATCATCAAGTTGTTGCTTCAGTATGATGATTTTGTCCGTTTCATCCTTCATGGTTTCATTTTGTCGCAAGAGGATATCAGCATTGCTGATATCTACTGCAGATGATGCCGGGAGTATTATTTCTTTCTGATAGGGCTTTCCTTTCAATATGGCGAGGGCCGTCTTGATTACACGATGCCCTTCAGTAGGATAGAGAAATGTGGCATCTATTATGCTGTCTGCCACGGCCTTTATACCAATTTCCGGCGCTGCGTCTATTCCGATGATGCAAATATTGTCGCGCCCAAGTTTTTTTGCAGCTTCCGATGCTCCTATTGCCATGCGGTCGTTGTGGGCAAATATTATGTCTACATTCTCATGTCCTCGCAATAGAGAATCAACAGCCGGCATCGCATCTTCTTTGTTCCAATTTCCAACTACGCTTCCCAAAATGTGTCCTCCCCCCGAAGTGAACTCCGAAGTGAACCCCTTATGTCGCCCTTCTGCCGGAGTTGAACCCGGTAGTCCATAGATCTCTATTGCCGTTGGATGCTGACCTCCCTTACTAAGGGCATAATGTGCTGCCGCCTTTCCGAGTGCAAAGTCGTCTGCGCCAATACGTGCAGTATAGCTGTCTCCATTGATGTTGCGGTCAAATATGATGACAGGGATTCCNGAATCAAACACTTCCTTTATGGCAGGCGTGAGGGTCTCAGCCTCATTAGGAGATACGATAACGATATCGAAGCCATTATCTACGAAATATCGGATATCTTCAATTTGCTTCTTGCTATTGTCATCTGCTGAACGAATTTCTACCGTAGCATCGTCATGATACATTATCTCCCGATTGATTTCATCGTTCATTTTTGTGCGCCAGTCATCCTGGCTGCACTGCGACACCCCAATCTTATACGTTTTCTCTTCTTTGCAACCAAATAGAATTATTAGACAGCAGCAGATTGCTATCCGAATCATTATTTCTGCCCGTTTCATATTATATTGATGTCTCATTGATGTCGGTTTTATAGGTTATCTCATAATTCATTGCAAAGTTAACAATAATCTTCGGATTACAAACAAAATTATCCACAAAATCGAACTTCTCCCATTCTTTATATAAAAAACCGTGTATTAAGTATAAAAAATTGTGCATTGCAACAAATTTAATACTTAATACACGTTTTGTTATTGTTGATTTTTTGGAAATGTTGTACTTTTGCATCGTCGAAAAGAAAGGATCTCCTCAGCTATCTCCTCCTTGAGTTTTCGACACTCATTCACGACAGCGTTTATAAAGATTAGATAGGTGATTTTTAGGTTATACATTTAGGTTAAACATTTAGGTTATTATTTTAGGTTATTAGGTTCGATTAATACGAAGGAAAACACCAAGGTAAAAAGTTTTTTAGGTTCGAATGCATCCGGTAGGAGCCGGCTCAACCCCCTCCCTCCGGATGCTCCTTTAAAAAATTCAACTTTCGCAGGCTCAAGTTGAGGGTTNAGAAGGTTAAAAAGGTTAAAGGATTATTAATAAACAGAACAAAATTAAAAAATAGTATATATATGACTAATATCAAACGATTCATCACTGCAATGGCTGCAATGGGAATGATGGCAGCCGCTGTCCCAGCCTTAGCTGCAGACAATCTCGAGATCGATCATCTCGGTGTCAACAATACCTTAGTCAGAGTGACAGGGGGCGACCAATACCTTATGCTGCCCGTTCAGGAGAGTGTAGACGATGCGCGAATCAATGTGCTTGTCGACGGCAAGATCGCTGAGACTATTTATGTACGTCTTGCAAAGTCAAAGACCGACTATATGGTCCCTTTCGATCTTTCTCCATATAAAGGGAAAAAAGTGGTTTTTGACATAGTGACTCCTCAAGGTCGCAATTCTGTAAGGGAAGCTAAGGAAGATGCTTGCTGGAAAGGAATCGCAGTCACTGAAAACATCGATATTCAAGACAATGAACAGCAGTACCGCCCGACATACCACCACGCACCTCTTTATGGCTGGATGAACGATCCCAACGGTATGTTCTACAAAGACGGCGTATGGCATCTCTACTATCAATACAACCCTTACGGATCAAAGTGGCAGAATATGACTTGGGCTCACTCCACTACGAAAGATCTTGTTAACTGGAATCATGAGCCTATCGCTATCCGTCCCGACGGTCTTGGAGCTATCTTCAGTGGTAGTAGTGTCATCGACCACGAAGGCAATGCCGGATTCGGCAAAGATGCAGTAGTAGCTCTCTTTACATCAGCTGGCACCAGCCAGATGCAAAGCCTTGCTCACAGTACTGACAATGGCATGACATTTACAAAATATGACGGTAATCCTATCTTAACCCTTGAGAGTGAGGCCCGTGATCCGAATATGTTCTGGAATCCTGAGACAAATGAATGGAATCTTGTTCTTGCTCATGCCCTCGACCACGAGATGCTTTTCTTCACTTCTCCCGACCTTAAGACTTGGACACTGCAAAGCAACTTCGGCAAAGGTTTAGGTGCTCAGGATGGTGTTTGGGAATGTCCCGATCTTTTCCAACTCCCGGTAAAAGGCACAAATGAGAAAAAATGGGTGCTCATCTGCAATATTAATCCCGGTGGTCCATTCGGTGGTTCTGCCATTCAGTACTTCACAGGTGAGTGGGACGGCAAGACATTCAAAGCTGACACCGATGCCCAGGGCAATGTGCCTACAAAATGGCTTGATTTCGGTAAAGACAACTATGCTCTCGTGAGCTGGAGCGATGCTCCCGACGGACGACGCACCGCAATCGGCTGGATGAGCAACTGGCAATATGCTGCCGACGTGCCCACAACGCAGTTCCGCAGCGCAAACACTCTGCCCCGTGAAATTGGTCTTTTCAAGGGTCCTGACGGCATTATTTACGCATCAAGTGCTCCTTCTCCCGAACTGACTTCTCTCCGTGGCGAACTTACTCTCAGCAAAGGAAGCGTAAGTGTAGGAAAAACTCCTACAAAGTTCCTCCTTCCCTCTAAAAACGGTGGAATCTGCGAAATCTTATTTGATGTGGATGCCTCTTCAAAGGAATCAGTTGCTATGACATTCTCTAACAAGGCAGGAAACAAGGTAGAGATGATCTACGACGCAGCCAACCATACACTTTCTTTCGACCGTCGCCAAAGCGGATTGGTTGATTTCAGTGAGAATTTCCCAGCCGTGACCGTATCTCCTACATTTGAAAACAACGGTAAGATTTCACTTAGAATCTATATCGACAAATCAAGCATCGAGGTATTCGGCAACGATGGTCAGTTTGTAATGACAAATCTTGTGTTCCCCGTTGAACCCTACAGCACTTTCACCGTTTCTTCTTTAGGAGGAAAAGCTAAGATCAGCAATCTCAAAGTTTATTCACTTAAGTAATTTAGAACTAATATGACACCCAATATGGCAAATACAGTTGCAACCGACCGCAAGTCCTTCATGGTGCAGATTATTCCTGTGATGCTCTGCTTCTTCTCAATGGGATTTGTCGACCTTGTAGGCTCCGCCACCAACTTTGTGAAGGCTGACCTCAATCTCTCTGGCGCACAAGCCGGTTTTATCCCCTCCCTCGTATTCTTCTGGTTTCTTATCTTCTCAGTGCCGACAGGCATTCTGATGAATAAGATAGGGCGTAAGAAAACGGTAATTCTCTCCCTTCTGCTCACTCTTCTTTCCCTCGTGATTCCAATCTTCGGTGAAAGCTATTACACGATGCTTATTGCTTTCTCTCTTCTTGGCATCGGCAATGCAGTGATGCAGACCTCTCTCAACCCTCTCGTTTCCGGTCTGATAAATCCTTCTAAGTTGGCTTCTACGCTTACTTTCGGGCAGTTTGTAAAAGCTCTTGCGTCTCTTCTTGCTCCTTATCTCATGGCTTGGGGTGCAGCCGCACTCATGCCTACATTCGGACTCGGCTGGAAAGCTGTCTTCCCGATCTTCGCTGCCATCTGCCTGCTCTCAGTAGCAGCTCTTGGAGCTACTCCTATCGATGAAGAGCAACCCGACAAAGTTACCGGTTTCAAGGAATGTATCGTANNTCTCCGTATACCNTTCGTANTTCTCNGCTTCCTTGGCATTATGTGTCATGTAGGTATAGACGTAGGCACCAACACATTCGCTCCTCAGATCCTTACAGAAAGATTCGGACTCACAGTTGAGGATGCAGTGATCGGAACTCAGATTTACTTCTATTTCCGTACCGGTGGTTGCTTGCTTGGCTCATACATTCTTGCTAAAATGTCGGCAAAATCATTCTTCGCATTCAGTGTATTCTGCATGCTGCTCGGTATGATAGGTCTCTTCATTGCATCTTCTCAATTCCTTGTCCTTGCTTCAATAGCTTGCATTGGTTTCGGAAACTCAAATATCTTCAGTGTGGTATTTGCACAGGCTCTTAATCGTCAGCCAAAGGAGAAGAACGAAGTGTCCGGCCTTATGATAATGGGTCTCTTCGGTGGCACAGTCTTCCCTCTCTGCATGGGCTTCGCTCAGGATGCAGTAGGCGTAGCAGGCGCAATTGCAGTGATGACCCTCGGTGTTATCTATCTTGCCTTCTATACGCTCAAGATCAAAAACGCTTAATAATTAGAAATTTAGTCTAATTGGTNTAGTTGGTCTAATTAGTCTAATTAGTCTAATTGGTCTAATAAGTAATAAATAATAAATAATTTATCATTATATTTCATGAAAGACTTTGTAGTAGGAATGGGAGAGGCCCTTTGGGACATCCTTCCAGAAGGTAAGAAAATCGGTGGTGCACCCGCTAACTTCGCATACCATGTGTCTCAGTTCGGACTTCCAAGCTGTGTCGTCAGCGCAGTAGGAGAGGATAATCTCGGTAAGGAAATCGTTGACAACTTGACCTCCAAGGGTCTTAATCAGCTCATCTCTNTCGTGCCTTATCCAACCGGTACAGTTCAGGTGGAGCTCGATCAAGCTGGAATCCCTGTCTATGACATTAAGGAAAATGTTGCATGGGACAATATCCCTTTCAACGAGGCTCTCGAAGGTCTTGCAAAGAAGACTAAAGCCGTATGCTTCGGTTCGTTGGCTCAGCGTAATGTGGTATCTCGTGAGACTATCAACAAGTTCCTCGACGCTATGCCTATGAAAGAAGATTCTCTTGTAGTNTTTGACGTAAATCTCCGTCAAGGATTCTACACTAAGGAAATCCTCACAAATTCAATGGAGCGTTGCAATATCCTTAAAATCAACGATGAAGAATTAGTGACTGTAAGTCGGATGTTCGGTTATCCGGGGATTGATCTTCAGGACAAGTGCTGGATTCTTCTTGGTAAATATAATCTGAAAATGCTTATCCTGACCTGCGGAATCAATGGCAGCTACGTGTTTACTCCAGGCTGTGTATCTTTCCAACCTACTCCAAAGGTAGAGGTTGCCGACACAGTAGGGGCAGGCGACTCCTTTACGGCAGCCTTCATCGCAAGCATCCTCAAAGGCAAATCAGTTCAGGAAGCTCACTCTATCGCAGTACGCACTTCTGCATTCGTCTGCNCCAAGAAAGGCGCNATGCCAGTCCTCCCNNCTGATCTTACCGAATAATCATAAATCACTCTATATAGAAAAGCCTCCTGCCCTTCGGCAGGAGGCTTTTCTACAAGTATTAAGTATTAAACACTAAACATTGAGNATTTCGTACAACGCACAACGTACAACGCACAACGCCTTACGCCTTACGCAAAAGCGTACGNCCCTTTTCAATCGCCTGNTGGTTGACAGGGATAAGCTTATGNTGACGCTCNGGCAGNGATTTCTTCAATCCTTTGATGACATTCTCCATCGGAAGCTTATATTCCATTGCCTCCAAAAGCGCNCCCATCACTATCATATTGTAAGCCTTNGTGTTGCCAAGCTCAAGAGCTGCATCCATGGCGTTGATGGGATAAATGTTGATGTCCGTGCGGTCCGGATGTTTGTGAATTCCGTTGGTGTCGTAGATTAGCGTGCCCCCTGCCTTCACTCTCGGTCCGAATTTGTCGAGGCTCTGCTGGTTGAGTGCTATCACGATGTCGTATGTATCAAGCACTGGAGAAGAGATACGCTCATCGCTTAGGATGACTGTGACGTTGGCTGTGCCACCGCGCTGTTCAGGTCCGTAGGAGGGCATCCAGGTCACTTCCTTATCGTCCATAAGACCGGAATAAGCAAGGATCTTACCCATCGAAAGGACTCCTTGTCCTCCGAAACCGGCGGCTATGATTTCTGTTTTCATATTTTTATAATTGAGAATTGAGAA
>WFLX010064255.1_pt1 | contig 13319 bp, 10 predicted proteins | sample 4967041 | NCBI WGS metagenome assembly WFLX01 (sample SAMN12857096, study PRJNA449069) | gut metagenome | isolation source: stool from male and female vole | host: Microtus ochrogaster | place: USA:Florida | collected 2017
CGCCGCAAGGAGCTGTTCACCCCGCTGCATCCCGGCATGGTGGGGATGTATGTGTGCGGCCCCACGGTGTATGGCGACGGCCATCTGGGCCATGCCCGGCCGGCCATCACNTTCGANNTNCTNTTCCGCTANCTGCNCCANCTCGGCTACAAGGTGCGCTANGTGCGCAACATCACCGACGTGGGCCATCTGGAGCATGATGCCGACGAGGGGGAGGACAAGATAGCCAAGAAGGCACGCCTCGAGCAGCTCGAGCCGATGGAGGTGGTGCAGCACTATCTGACCCGCTATCACAAGGCGATGGAGGCCCTCGGGGTGCTCCCTCCCTCCATCGAGCCTCACGCATCGGGGCATATCATAGAGCAGATAGAGTATATCAAGAAGATCCTCGACAGCGGATATGCCTACGTGTCGGACGGATCGGTCTACTTCGATGTGCCCAAGTACAACCGCGAGCATCGCTATGGCAAGCTCTCGGGGCGCAACATCGAGGAGCTCTACGCCACCACCCGCGAGCTCGACGGACAGAGCGAGAAGCACAACCCCGCCGACTTCGCCCTGTGGAAGAAGGCCGCGCCGGAGCACATCATGCACTGGCCGTCGCCCTGGAGCGAGGGATTCCCCGGCTGGCACCTGGAGTGCTCCACCATGAGCGAGAAGTATCTGGGCACCGTCTTCGACATCCACGGAGGCGGCATGGACCTGAAATTCCCCCACCACGAGTGCGAGATAGCCCAGAGCGTGGCCCACAACGGCCGCGAGGCCGTGCGCTACTGGATGCACAACAACATGATCACCATCAACGGCAAGAAGATGGGCAAGAGTCTGGGCAACTTCATCACGCTCGACGAGTTCTTCAACGGCTCACACCCGCTGCTCACCCAGGCCTACTCGCCCATGACGATACGCTTCTTCATCCTTCAGGCCCACTACCGCGGCACGGTCGACTTCTCAAACGAAGCCCTGCAGGCCTCTGAAAAGGCCCTTCAGCGCATGACCGAGGGGTATCGCAGGCTGGCCGAGCTCAAGGCCTCGGACACATCGACCATCGACGTGACGGGGATACGCGAGAAGTGTTATGCCGCCATGGACGACGACCTCAACACGCCGGTGCTCATAGCCACACTGTTTGACGCCCTGCGTCTGGTGAATCAGGTGAAGGACGGCACAGCCACCGCCACTCAGGCCGACATCGACGAGCTGCGCGGGATATTCGACACATTCCTCGTCGACATCCTCGGCATCCGCACCGAGCAGGGTGGCGCCGGGGCCGACGCGGGAGCCGCCCTCAAGCCGTTTGAAGGCGCCGTGGACCTGCTCCTCGAGATGCGCGGCAAGGCCAAGGCATCCAAGGACTGGGCCACGTCCGACATGATCCGCGACCGCCTCGCACAGCTCGGATTTACCGTCAAGGACACCCGCGACGGAGCCGAGTGGACCCTGTGACCCCTATGTGACACTCCGTGACCATAGACCATAGCATATGCTTATAACACCCTTATCCGAACTGCTTGCCTCGTGGGGAATCCCCGAGGCAAGCCTTCAATTATGGACCACCGTCATCGCCTCGACGGCCACGCTCTTGCTGGCCACGGGTGTGTATCAACTGCTGGTGCGGGTGGTGATCCCCGTGGTGCTCCGGCTGGTGGAGTACACCGATGTGAAGTGGGACGACATCATCTTCAACGCCCCGCTGCTGCATGTGGTGGCCGAGCTGGCGTTCGTGCTGATACTGCAGACCGTCTTGGTGCCCTCGCTGGTCTACTACCCCTCATGGGCCGGGATAGCCTCTGTGGTGTGCCGTGTGGGGGTGGTGTGCGTCATCATCCACCTCATCACGCGCTTCCTGCGCGCGGTGTTCGACCTCATGGCCTCGGAGTCGACCGGGCGCGTCACCTCGCTCAAGGGGATCCTGCAGATGCTTCAGGTGATAGCCGTGTGCGTGGGTGTGATCATCGTGGTGTCGATCCTCGCCGACAAGAATCCCGTCACCATCATCACCGGCCTCGGCGCGGCAGCCACCGTGCTGATGTTGGTGTTCAAGGACTCGATAATGGGCGTGGTGGCCGGTGTGCAGCTGACCCTCAACGACATGCTGCGCCCGGGCGACTGGATCACCGTCCCCTCGCGCAACATCAACGGCACCGTGCTCGACGTGGGGCTCACCACGGTCAAGGTGCAGAATTTTGACAACACCATCGTCACCGTGCCCCCTTACTCGCTGGTGAGCGAGTCGTTCCAGAACTGGCGCGGCATGACCGACTCGGGGGGACGCAGGGTGAACCGCTCGCTCACCATCGACGTCAACTCCATAGCCTTCGCCACACGCGGGCAGATAGAGGGGTTTGCCTCCGAGCCGTGGGGCAAGGAGCTCGACCCCGCGGGCGAGTATGTCAACCTCACCCTGTTCCGCCGCTATCTGGAGCATTATCTCACCACCATCCCCACCCTCAACACCGCGCCCGGCATGACCTGTATGGTGCGCGAGCTGGCCCCCACGCCTCAGGGTGTGCCGGTAGACATCTACTTCTTCACCACCGTGACATCATGGAAGCCCTACGAGCTCATTCAGGCCGATCTGATGGACCACGTACTGGCCTCGGTGGGGAGATTCGGCCTCAGGGTCTATCAGGCCCCCTCGGGGCTCGACGTGCGCGCACGGCTGCAATAATGACACCCGCTCCACGCAGCGAATAAAGAGGCGCCCCGTGTAAACATTAGGGCGCCTTGGTGCGTTAATAAAACGTAGCAGGATTGTCAGTATGGGAAAAACTGACTAATTTTGCATCTGAATCACGTTTTAACTCCGATTTATTTATATTATGGATCGTCGCATCAATGCGCTATCGCTCACGCTGCTGGGCGCCTGTATGGCAGTGACATCGGTCTCGGCCGCCCCGGAGACTGCTCCGCAGGTCGAGCCCGGAGCCGTGCTCACGCTCCAAGAGTGTCGCGCGCTGGCCATGGCCAACAACAAGCTCATGCGCCAAATGTCCGAGCAGATACGCGCCGCCCACTATCAGAAGGAGGAAGCCTTTGCAGCCTACCTCCCCTCCATCGACTTTGCCGGCGGGTATATGTACAATCAGAAGAAGCTGTCGATGTTTGACAAGGACCAGTATCTCCCGGTCAAGACCTTTGACCTCGAGAAGCAGTCCTATGAGTTTCAGGTGGTGAAGAATCCTCTCACCGGCGAGCCTGTCACCGTCGGGGGCCAGCCGGTGCCCGAGCAGGTGGCGTTCCTGCCCAAGAGCGCGCTGGAGTATGACATCCACAATGTGTTTTTCGGAGCGGTGACACTGACGCAGCCCATCTATATGGGAGGCAAGATAGTGGCGCTCAACAAGATCACGGGCTATGCCGAGGATATGGCACGCGCCAAGCGCTCGGCACAGGCCCGCGACATAGTGTATGCCGTCGATGCGGCCTACTGGGAAGTGGTGTCGCTCAGAGCCAAGCAGCGTCTGGCCGACAGCTATGTGAACCTGCTCGACACGCTGCGCTCCAACGTCGACGCCATGCTGCGCGAGGGTGTGGCCACCCGCCGCGACATGCTGGCCGTGGACGTGAAGCTCAACTCGGCCAAGGTGGACCAGACCAAGGTGAACAACGGGCTCGAGCTCTGCCGCATGGCGCTGGCCCAGCTCTGCGGATTCCCCATCCACACCCCCTACACGGTGGCCGACGAGGCCGATGAGGCGCTCGACAACCCCGCGCTGACGGCACGCGCCACCGCCGACAGGGCCGTAGACCTCAACGAGGTGTATGCCCGCCGCGACGACCTGCGCCAGCTCGAGCTGGGAGTGAAGATATTCAGCCAGAAAGAAAATGTGGCCCGGGCCTCGATGCTCCCCAACATAGCACTGGTGGGAGCCTACTCGGTGTCCAACCCCAATCTCTACAACGGATTCAAGAACAGGTTTGGCGGAGCGTTCTCAGTGGGCGCCACCCTCACCATCCCCATCTGGCACTGGGGAGGCAACTACAACAAGCTGCGCGCCGCCCGCGCCGAGACCAACGCCCTGCGCATGGAGCTCGAGAACGCGCGCGAGATGATAGACCTGCAGGTGAGCCAAGCCACATATAAGGCCGACGAGGCCGTCAAGACCTGCCGCGCCACGGCCGCCAACCTCGCCGAGGCCGACGAGAACATGCGCTGTGCCACGCTGGGATTCCGCGACGGGGTGATGACCGTCGACAACGTGATGGAGGCCCAGACGGCATGGCTCAAGGCCCACAGCGAGGATATAGATGCCCGCATCGACCTCTATCTCTGCGACGTCTACCTCGCCAAGGTGCTCGGCACACTCACAACCCCCGAAATTCAATAAAGCTATGGATACGAACAACAACACCCCGCAGCAGACTGTGGAGCAGCGCGAGAACCGTGTGCTGCTATTCGCTCTGGGCCTCATCACCGTGGCCGTCATAATCCTCGCAATAGTCGGCTTTGTATTCCTCAACCACCCTGACGAGATAGTCGAGGGGCAGGCCGACGCCACCTCGGTGCGCATCTCGGGCAAACTCCCGGGGCGCGTGGTGAAATTCTATGTGAGCGAGGGGGACATGGTGCACGCTGGCGACACCCTCGTGCACATCCACTCGTCGCTGGCCGAGGCACGCCTGCTTCAGGCCGAGGGAATGGAGACCGTGGCCCGCTCGCAGGAGAGCAAGATCGACGCCGGGACACGCTCGCAGATAGTGTCGGCCGCCGCCGACATGGTGGCACAGGCCGAGGCTGCGGTGACCATCGCCCGCAAGACGTATGACCGCATGGAGAACCTCTATCGCGAGGGAGTGGTGTCCGAGCAGAAGCGCGACGAGGCCAAGGCCGCCTATGACGCCGCCGAGGCTGCCCTCGGGGCCGCCCGCAGCCAGCTGAGTCTGGCCAAGACAGGCGCCCAGAGTCAGGACAAGGAGAGCGCCGCCGCCATGGTCAACGTGGCCCGCGGAGGGGTGGCCGAGGTGCAGAGCCTGCTGGAGGACCAGTATCTCCTCGCCCCCTGCGACGGCCAGATAGATCAGATCTATCCCGAGGAGAGCGAGCTGGTGATGCTGGGCGCTCCCATCATGAGCCTGCTCAAGACTCAGGACAAGTGGGTCACCTTCAACGTGCGCGAGGACCTGCTCAAGGATATGCCCCTCGGCGGCGAGATAGAGATAATGATCCCGGCCCTCGACCGCCGCAAGGCCAAGGCGCGCATCTTCTACTCGCGCGACCTCGGCAGCTATGCCACATGGCAGGCNACCAAGAGCGTGGGCCAGTGGGACTCGCGTACGTTCCAGATCAAGGCCCGCACGCTCGACACNATCCCCGAGCTGCGCCCGGGCATGACGGTGATCTACCTCAAATGATCCAGTAATCCCATCCCCCGTAAACCCTCACGTATATGTTAGCATCACTCCGCCGCGGCATCCGCACACTCTGCACGCGCAGAATCCACATCTTCATGATGGTGATTGTGCCGCTGGCGGGTGCCCTGTTCTTCCTCAGCCTCATGCACGAGGGGCTCCCGACCAAGATCCCGGTGGGGATCGTGGACATGGACCACTCGAAAATGTCGCGCGAGGTGACCCGCTCCCTGCAGGCCGAGGAGCTGATCGACATCACCTGCAGCGACCTGAGCTATGCCGACGCCATGGCCCGCATGCGCAGCGGCGAGACCTACGGATTCTTCTACATCCCCGCCGACTTTCAGGAGAAGGCCCTGAGCGGCCGCATCCCCACGCTGTCCTATATCACCAACATGAGTATCTTCGTGCCCGGCACACTCTCCTACAAGGGATTCACCACCATAGCCGTCGGCACGTCGGCCGACGTGGTGGAGACCACCCTCTCGGCCACGGGACTCTCTGCTCTGGCCGGGGGCGCGGGAAGCTCCTCGCTGATGCCTCTGAGGCTCGACACGCACCCCATAGGCAATCCGTGTACCAACTACTCGATCTATCTCTCTCCGTCGTTTCTGAGCGGTCTGATGGCCCTTCTGGTGATGGTGGTGACGGTGTTCACGATCACCTCCGAGTTCAAGTGGGGCACGTCGGTCGAGTGGCTGGCCACCGCGCGTGGCTCCATGGCCGTGGCGCTGGCGGGCAAACTGCTGCCTCAGGCGGTGATATTCTCGGCCATGGGCGTGGGCATACAGGCGGTGATGTTCGTGTGGCTCCACTTCCCGCTCCACTGTCCGGCGTGGCAGATGGTGCTGGCGATGGTGCTGTTGGTGCTGTCGTGTCAGGCCTTTGCGGTGCTGGTGGTGGAGGCTCTCCCCAACNTGCGCATTGCNCTCGTGATAGTGAGCCTCACGGGCANCCTCTCATTCTCTGTGGCGGGATTCTCCTATCCGGTAGACAAGATGTATGGGGCCATCGGCATCTTCGCCTACATCCTCCCCATCCGCTATTATTTTCTCATCTACATAGACCAAGCCCTCAACGGACTCCCCCTCTACTACTCGCGCATCTACTACATAGTGATGCTGGGGATGCTGCTGCTCCCCGCCGTGGGGCTGCGCAGGCTCAGGGAGCGTTGCCTGCATCCGGTCTACGTGCCGTGACCCCCTGTAATCCGACTGATATATATGAAATGGTTCAAAGACTTGTTCAGAGTATGGCGGCGTGAGCTGTGGCTCACGGTCACTGACATAGGGGTGCTGCTCTTCTTCATCGCGCTCCCGCTGGGCTATCCCATCATCTACACGCTCATCTACAACACCGAGGTGGTGAAAGACATCGACACGGTGATCGTGGACCACTCGCGCACGGCCGAGAGCCGCGAGCTGGCGCGCACGCTCGACGCCACACAGTCTATCCACGTCACGGGCTATGCCGCAGACATGGCCGAGGCGCGCAGGGCGTGGGCCGAGAAGAAGTGTTATGCCATCATAGAGATTCCGGCCGACTATGCCCGTCAGATAGGCGGGGGCGGACAGGCCGTGGTGTCATACTATCAGGACATGTCGCTGCTGCTGCGCTACAGGCAGATACTCTTCTCCCTGACCGGGGTGCAGCTGCAGGAGACACGCCAGCTGACGGCCGAGCGTCTGGCCGACGCCGCGGGCATCGTGGCGACAGTGGTGTCGGGGCTCCCGGTGGCCACACAGTCCAACATCGCGGGCGACCCCACGCAGGGATTTGCCTCGTTCATCATGCCGGGCGTCATCATCCTCATATTGCAGCAGGGCCTGCTGATGGGGATCACCATGATAGCCGGCACGCGGCGCGACCGCCGCAGGCGCGACCCCGCCGCCGAGGCGAGGATGGAGGTGGGCGCAGGCCCCTTGGCCACCGTGCTGGGGCGCTCGCTGGCCTATCTCACGGTGTATCTGCCCATGGCGTTCTATGTCACGGTGATAGTGCCGCCGATGTTCTCGTTTCCCGAGGCGGGACGGTTTGCCGACTATTTCCCGTTCATAACGGTGATGCTGCTGGCCACGACATTCCTCGGGCAGACGATACAGATATTCGTGCGCGAGCGCGAGACGTCGATGGTGCTCATCGTGTTTACGTCGGTGTTCTTCCTCTTCCTCTCGGGGCTCACATGGCCGCTCTACGCCTTCCCCGAGTTCTGGCGCTGGATCAGCGACATGGTGCCCGCCACATGGGGCGTGCAGGGATTCATCCACATCCACTCCAACGGGGCCACGCTGGCCGAGGTGAGCGGGTATCTGTATCCGCTGTGGATACTCACGGGAGTGTATTTCCTCACCGCGCTGCTGATACGCCGCTACACCTACGGGGGGCGCCGATCAGCGCACGTGTAGCTTGCCTGTGGTACGGGTGGCGCCGTTGACGGCATAGATATAGATGCCGGGGCGGAGCGAGTGGGTGGCCACCGAGCCGCGGCCGTTGGCCTTGACGGCGAGCACCTGTGTGCCTGTGATCGAATAGATGGAGATGGTGGCCGGGGCTGCGAGGTTATACTCCAGTCCGTGGCGTGTGGCGCGCACCTCGTTGGGGACGACGGTCTCCGTGATGCCGGCCGAGGCATCGGGACCCATCACTACGGTCATCTTGACGAGCGTCTCGGGATGCTCCACATCCTGAGCCTCGATCTCGACGGTGAGGGTGGGGATGGCCTCGCCGGGAGCGAGCTCATAGTTGATGTATTCAAGCTGCAGGGGGATCTTGTTGCCGGTCTGGATGATGACATTCTCCTTGGTCACCGACTTGCCGGCCTCACACTTGCCGCCGGCACACATCTGGATCTCCTGACCTGAGGTGCACACGGCAGACACCTTGATTTTCGACGAATAGATGTCGGTGCCGAGATAGAGGTCGGGGTCGATGGTCAGCGCCTTGTATCCGCCGCCGATATCCTCGACTTCATACTGTGTGGAGGCGATCACCGCGCCGGGAGCTATGGGGGTGGTGCCTTTGTAGAATGTCAGCTGACGGGCCGACACGGTGCCCGCGATGAGCAGGGCGAGCAGCAGGGTGTAGAACTTTCTCATAGGGATATATTTTCAGTAGATTTTTTTCTTTTGTATTCATCGNTTGGGGCCGTGGCGTGGATCACTTCACCACAGGGGTCACGGCGGCCTGCAGCACGCCCTGAGGGGTCTCTATGAAGGCCACGACAGAGAGGTGGTCAGTGTCCCAGCGCTCGGTGTCGGTGTGGCGCACGGGCTGTGTGAGAGNCACGGTGGAGTGGACGTGGGAGGTGAGGGAGAGAGGCTCGCCCTCGAGCGGGGTCACCGAACAGCGGTAGACGTTGTTGTGGATATAGTCGGGGATGCGGGTGGTGAGGTCGCGCTGGAAGGCCACTATGCCGCTCTCCACCACCCACACGTTGAGCGAGCCCTCGATGTCGGCTGCAGGGATGAATGTGGCGGTGATGCGGATGTCGTTGCCGTCGAGCAGGGCCTCGAGCTCGATGCCCACGTCGGAGGGGGTGGCCAGCTGCGTGCGCACGGCCTCGGCCCACTTGTCGGTGTCGAGAGGGCCGCCGGTGCGGTTGATGACGCCCGAGGGATAGCCCGTGATGCCCCAGCGGTCGGCCATGGCGTCGCCCTCGGGCTGCATGAGCCCCACATAGTCGGGATAGCGGGTGCGGTCCACGGCCACGCCGAAGTGGCCGGCATGGATGCTCACGGGGATGACATTGTCGGGATACTGTGCCNCAAGCAGGTCGAGCACCTCATGGGCGGCAGGACAGTTGACACAGTTCTGCCCCGTGAAATCCTCGATGAGCACCGTGCGNTCGGGCGTCACCACGGGGACTTCGACAAAGCGGTCGTCCTCGTCAACCCCGCCGCATGCACTGAGGGCGGCGAGGACACAGAGGGAGAGTGATATTTTTTTCATCAACAGAGTATTCGGTCAGAGTGAATTGATTCAGAGAAGGGTGGATTCAGAAATTGTAGGTGTAGGCCACGTGGAATCCGCGCGTGGCCTGCACGTAGCGGCACACACCCCCCGAGCAGTCAAATCCGGCGCGGGTGCGGCCATAGGATAGCTGGAAACGGTTGGGGCCGAACGTGCCGGCCATTCCGGCCATGTAGTAGTGGGTCCCGGTCTGTCCGCAATTCCACATGTCCGAGACGTTGAACATGAGATGCGGCGCCACCGACACCTCGAGCAGCCCGTAGGCCCAGTCCTTCTGGTCCTGATGGGTGTGGAGATACTGCAGCTCGTTGCGCAGCGTCACCTTGGGGGCGATCTTGTATTTGGTGTCGAGCACGAAGATGTTGGAGCGCACCTTGCCCCCCTTGCCTTCGATGACGGTGCGGTTGCTCATCTGATTCATGTAGAGGAAGGTCATGGACAGGGCCGGGGTGAGCTTCTTGTCGATGGTGACATTGAAGTCGTGATAGAAGCGGGCGCCCATGCCGAACACCGAGGGGTGATAGCCGTCGGTGCCGCTCATGGCGTTGACCGTGTGCTGGAAGCCGCCGGTGTGGTCGAGGCCGCGGATATAGCTGCCGTTGAGCTTGATCTTGGTGCCATAGCGGCCTCCCAGCGGGGTCTTGCGCCTGAAGGTATATGAGGCCGAGCCCTGAAACGCCCACTCGCCGGGAGCGGCCTGCGTGGCATAGGGGTAGAGGGCGGGGAGGGCATAGGTGTGCTGCCACGCGAAGGCGGGCATGTTGTTGAGAAACGCCGATGTGCCCGACATCATGCGCTGCGAGCGATATGCCATGTTCTCCGAGCGCTTGGCCTGCACATGGAGGCTGAGGCCGGGCAGCGAGTAGGAGGCCGAGAGCATGGCGGCCGTGCCGTTGCCATAGGTGTAGTCGTTGTCGAACGACGGGTCCTGACCCTTCCACGCAAACTCGCCCATCACCGTGAGGCCACCCTTGCGCACCTCGGTGCGGGCGTCCCATGCGGGGACTGTGACGGGGAGGTGGAGGCGATAGTCTGTGCCGGGCACGGGGATGTGGTCCTCCCGCTCGTGCTTGAGCACATAGCTGGCGCCTACGGTCCAGCCGATCCCCTTGTCGGCGAGGCTCTTGGCAAAGTTCTCGAGGTTTATCTCGGCATCGCCGCCATATACCTGCGACGACTTCTTCCAGTCCCAGTATCGGCGCTGCACGCCCCCGAGGAGGGTGAGGCGCAGACCGTCTATGCCGCTATAGCGCAGACGGCCGCCGCGGATGGAGTTGTCGATGCCCAGCGAGCGCTCCTGATAGGTGCGCAGGATGAATCCCGAACCAAACTGCTCGTAGAAGTCGCCGCCGGTGAGCTCNAACCCCTTGTAGCGCCCCTTGACATAGATGTTGGGCACACCCCATCCGGCAAAGTCCTTCTCATAGCCGGGGAGGGGCCATTTCATGAACTCCACGCGCACACCGGCATCGACATAACGGCTGATCATGTTGAGGTCGGCATAGGAATTGAACAGGAATTTGTGGTCGAAGGTGCCTGTCTCGATGGCCTCGTCCTCCTCGGGGAAAAGGCCGTCAAACTGCACTGAGCCGTGGAAGGCCACACCGTTGTCGCCACCCACGGTGAAGGCCTGTGAGGCTGCGGGGATGACGATGGCGGCAGCCATGATGATGTGTCGGAGTGAGCCGGATGTCATGGGGCGTGGGGTGAAGTGATCAGTCGGTGGTGAGGGTGCGTATCTTCTTGATTATCTCGGTCTCCGAGCCGTCGGTATAGCCCGAGTGGGAGTCGACGATGTTGCCCTTGCCGTCGACCACCAGCATGTGGGGCACGGAGGTGAGGCCGAGCGACTTGAAAAAGTCGGAATTGGGGTCGAGGAGCACATCATACTCCCAGCTCTCGGCGTCGACCAGAGGCTTCACCTTCGAGACGTTCTGAGCCTCGTCGATGGAGACGATATACATNTTCATGCCGGTNTCCTCCTGCCANTCGGGGTAGACCTCGGCTATGGCGCGGAGCTCGCGCATACAGGGTTTGCACCAAGTGGCGAAGAAGCTGATGGCAAACGGCTTGCCGTCGTTGGAGAGGGTGGCTGTGTCGATGGTCTTGCCGTTGAGGTCCTTGACCTGAACGGAGGGGAGCTGTGCGGCCGCCGGCAGGGCAAAAAGAGCGCACAGCACCGCGGCACAGAGGAGATTTACTATTTTCTGCATGATATTTTCGTTGTTTAGCTACAAAATTATAGAAAACCNGTCAATTTTGCAAACGGATTAATGTAGTTCAGTCCGTCGGTTACCGGAACAGGTGGCCGTAGCGCTGGAGCAGGGGGGCAAAGCGGGGATCGTCGCGCATCGGGGCCACGTTGATATTGGCCTCGGCNGCCTCGGTCCAGTCGTGATAGTCGGCATAGCCCTTCTCGAGCGACGCCTCCATACACCGGAACGCGCGGTCCATCTTGCCACAGTGGCTGTAGAAGCATGCGCCATAGTAGTTGACCTCGCCGTCATAGTCGTTGGCGGTGTCGAGCACGCGGTCCATCCACGCCTCGGCCTGATCGTCGCGCCCNAGATAGAGCATGGCGAATCCGCGCAGCGAGCGCACGTTGTCAAAGTCATAGTCCATGTCGAGGACGCGCTCGAAGCATGCGGTGGCATTGGCCTCCTGATGGCGGTAGTCGGCCAGCACCCATCCGCGCAGCAGCCCGATGGCGGCATCCTCGGGCTCGGACATGGTGGCCTCGCTCAGGGCTATGCCGGCATCGGCGCTCTTGCCCAGCGGCAGCAGTGCGAGGGCCTTGCACACCAGCGCCTCGGCCATCTCGGGCTCCTTGTCGAGGGCCCGTGTGGCGGCCTCGAGGGCCCCCTCATAGTCCTTGGTGGCGCGGAGCACACGCGACTTGAGCATGTAGTACCACGCATTGTTGTCGGTGGCCGAGATGGCATAGTCGGCATTGATCAGCGCCACGTCATAGCGCCCCAGAGCATAGTAGCACTCGCAGAGGGCGGCATTGATGCCGGGATATGAGTCGAGCCCCTCGTTGATGATGCGGTCATAGTCGGCTATGGCGGCGAGATAGTTGCTGTGGCCCTGAGCTATCATGGCGCGGATGAAGAGGAACATGCCGTTTTTCGGGGCCTTGGAGATGGCGCCCGAGAGGCCGGCGATGACGGTGGGATAGTCCTCGCGCGACAGCTCGACGAGGCGGCGCAGGGCCATGGGGGTGTGGTCATAGTCGAGCGAGATGGCCGAGATATAGTCGTCGACNGCNCCCGAGCGGTCGCCCATCAGGGAGCGCACCGAGGCGCGCTGCAGATAGATGGCACCGTCGGCGGGGGTGAGGGCCACGGCGCGGTCGGCCAGCTCGTTGGCGGTGCCGAGATTGTTCTCCTTCACGGCCACGCGCGCCAGTCCCAGCATGGCCTCCTGACTGCGTGAGCTGAGGCGGAGCATGCGGTTGTAGTCGGCCTTTGACTCGGCATANCGGCCCAGCTCGTAGAGAGCCATGGCGCGATGGTGGGTGAGGGTATAGTTGGCGGGATCGGCCGCGAGGAGCTCGTCGAGGTCGGTCACGGCCTGATCATACTTGTGCATGGCCATGAGCACGCCGGCACGCATGGCCTTGGCCTGTGCTATCTCTTCGGTCTGCTCGGGCAGATAGTATCTCACGGCCATGTTGAGGTCGTCGAGCGCACGCACATAGTCCTGCTTGTTATAGAAGAGGGCGGCGCGGCGCGACAGGGTCTCGGGGTCGTGGGGATCATCGTCGAGCAGCTGGTCATAGACCGTGAGCATGGCGTCAGACATGGGGTCGGCATAGCTCTGCGCCACCGCCGCGGTGGCGGTGCAGAGTGCGAGCAGCAGAGAGAGGGTGATATGGCGCAGTGTCATCTGGATATTTAACTACTGTATAGAGTGTGGGATGGGTGAGAGAGAGTATGTGTGTCAGAATGTGCGGATGGCGGCGCGGATGGCCGAGAGGCGAGCCAGCAGGGCGGGGA
>WFLX010323825.1_pt2 | contig 13314 bp, 9 predicted proteins | sample 4967041 | NCBI WGS metagenome assembly WFLX01 (sample SAMN12857096, study PRJNA449069) | gut metagenome | isolation source: stool from male and female vole | host: Microtus ochrogaster | place: USA:Florida | collected 2017
CTTCTCTNTTCCACAATACTGCATCATTATTACTACCTCAACGTGCACCGTCATCGGAAACATATCCACTGCCCTCACTCTTTTAAGCTCATATCCCCCTGCACGGAGCACCTTCAAATCTCTGGCCAGAGTAGCGCTGTCACAGCTTACATACACAATCCTCTCAGGCTTCATTTTCAGCATAGTCTCCAAGCATGCCTCATCGCACCCTTTTCTTGGCGGGTCCACAACGATCACATCCGCATGTATCTTTTCTTTGTCATACTTTTCCGGAAACACCTCTTCCGCCTTCCCCATGTAGAAAGAAGCATTTCGGATTCCATTTCGATCTGCATTTTCTCTGGCGTCTTCGATAGCCTGCGGAATGATTTCCACTCCGTAGACCTGTCCTGCGCTTTCTGCCAAAAACAAAGAGATAGTTCCGATTCCGCAATAGAGATCCCACACCGTTTCCTTACCGGTCAATTCTGCATAAGAAAGGGCCAGGCTGTAGAGCTTCTGTGTCTGCAACGGATTAACCTGATAAAAGGACAGGGGCGAAATCGCAAAGGTAATTCCCTTGCCCTCGGTTGCAAAATCCTTTTCTACATCTCTCACATAGATGGTATCTTGAATGGTATCTTTGCCCCAAATGGTATGGATTTCCTTTCCCATAATCACATTGGTTTTTTCAGTATTGATACTTACGGAGATACTCGTCATGCCCTTTATCTGGATCAGCTTGTCAATAAGCTTTTCCTGCATGGGCAGAAAAGTATCCGCCGTTGCCTTCTTTCGGTGTGGCTTATTGATCACCAGACACACCATGATCTCTCCGCTGTAAAAGCCTTTCCTAATCAGCACATGACGAACAATACCTTCTCCCGTGACCTCATCATATGCAGGAATATAATTTTCTTTCATATAAGATAAAATTGTTTCCAAAATCTCTTTGTTTTCCATAGCTCCCAGGCTGCAGTCCGTGTTTGCTATGATACTGTGAGTTCTTCCTGCATAAAACCCGGCTATAGGATTTCCTTCCTTATCAGTTCCTATGGGATACTGTGCCTTATTCCGATAATGCAGAGGTTCCTCCATTCCCACAATAGGCTCCATAATCCGGTCAATCTCCTCTGCCGGAAATCCGCCGATACGCACAAGGTTATTTTTTACCTTGGACTCTTTAAATGTCAGCTGACGTTCATAGCTCATCGCCTGTATCTGACATCCACCGCATTGCTTATGAAAGCTGCATACCGGCTGTACACGAAAAGGAGAAGGTACTAATACCTTCTCTAATCTTCCATAAGCATAATTTTTCTTTACCCGGACCACCCGAATCTCTGCCCGGTCTCCTATCACTGCATCTTTGACAAAAAAGGGATAACCATTTACCTTACCGATTCCTTCTCCATCCGATGTAATATCTTCAATATCTACCGTTAAAATCTGATTCTTTTCGTATCCCATTATTACGCTCCGAAATAACCCGCTAAAGCTTTACACATGTATATAACCATCCTGCACACGATCTAAATCCTGACCTACTCTAATCCCGTTCTTCGCACATTGGAATCAAACAGACGGTTAAATCCCATCCAGCCTGCTTCCGTATTGTTTTCCAACATTTCCGTAAAGGTCTCCAGCTTAGCATCCGTATTATCCGCAAAATTAAGGGCCACCGCCTCAATAATTGCAGGCTTTTTGGGAGAGCCAAACTCGTATTCACCGTGGTGGGACAAAATACAGTGCTTCAACTCACTGGCAAGCACTTGCGGAAATCCGGGGATTTCACTGATCTTTTGACCGACCATCTCTGTTCCGATAACAATATGTCCCAAAAACTGTCCCTCATCCGTATAATCATTTTGTGGAAAAAGAGAAAGCTCTCTGGTCTTTCCAATATCATGGCAGATTGCTGCGCTGATCAGCAGATCCCGATTCAGCACAGGGTACGACTGACAATAATATTCGCAAAGCTTTACCACACTTAAGGTGTGCTGCAAAAGCCCGCCTACAAACCCATGATGAACGGTTTTGGCAGCAGAGGACTTTTTGAAAGCAGTAACAAAATCCTGATCCTTTACAAAAAAGGCCTGAAGAAGCTCTTTCAGATAGTTATTTTCCACTTTGTCAATATAGCCAAGAAGCGCGCCATACATCTCTTCGATATCGAACTTACTTACCGGGAGATAATCTGCCGGATAAAACTCCCCTTCCTGACACTTGCGGATTCTTTTTACATTGACCTGCAGCGCACCCTGAAAGTTGGTAATATCGCCGTAGACTTCTATATAATCCAACGCATCGAAATCTGCAATTCCTGCATTGTTGGGATCCCATACCTTGGCGTCCAATGTTCCGGTCTTATCCTGCAGAATAAGACTTTCATAGGGTTTTCCATTCTTCGTCACTGCCGATACTTTATGCTTACAGAGATAAATGTCAAACAGCCGGTCTCCATCTTTATAATCCTTGATATATTTCATTCTTAACCCATACCCTCTTTCCAACTGGTTTTATCGTTCTACTGGTTTTACTGTTCTACTCGTTTTTCTGACCTAATTCTGCACTGGTTTCCATCTCAATATACCCCTCTGGTCCCTGGCGCATCAAACCTACCTCTACCGTCTCTTCCGGCCTTAATGTCAGGAGAACTTTAACCAGATCTTGATATCCTGCAATCTCTGTTTCCCCTATGCGTACGATCACATCTCCGCTTTGTATTCCTGCATCCATTGCCGGAGAATCCATGTCAATCTCTGTAATATATGCGCCAACAGGTACTCCAAGTTCTTCATTTGCCTCTCTGGTCACATCCGCACCATAAACTCCAAAATACGCAATGCTTCGGTTATTGGAAAGATTTTCCACCAATCCTTTTAACTCGGTTATTCCCACTGCGCTGATCATATTCCGCATATCCGATGCATTATAGGACATATCGATCATGCCGATAACCTGTCCCTTCAGATTGATCAATATGCCGCTGGCCCCGGTACTCCCATAAATATCCGTTGTCAGGAACTTATAATTGGAATCAGGAAGCCGGATGCTGTTTCCTACAGAGGTAATGTTTCCATAACACATGGAATCCTCGCTTCCTACGGGTCTTCCCAGCGCAATCACCGGAATTCCCACCAGATTACTGCTGGCAGAGCTTCCCAGATCGACTGCTTTCGCCATGTGGACCGTGGTATCCTTCATTGCCGATTTATAAATAGAAATGATCGCATAACCGGTGTTTGCATCCTTCTTTTTGATGATCGCCTCATATTCCAGATCATCGGCAAAAGCAACCTTTAAGGAATCTGCATCTTTAATACTGTTGATATTTGCCAGTATCAGAAGCTCTCTCCCGTTATCTGCAACCACCACACCGGATACAACGCCTTCACTCTCATACACATTATCAAGCCATCCAATGTCCGATGTGACCCCTACAACACTTACAATGGATTTTTGTACCTCTTTTGCAACATCATTTAAACCGTTAATCAGAGAAAGATAATCCTCGGTTCCCAGCTTCATCTCTGACAGCACCTGCTCAATCTGCTTATCCTCCAGGGCAGGAGCTTCCGTAGGCTCCGGCTGCATCTGGGACTCATCAACGATCATATCCTCCGGAAGAATCTCATCTTCCACCGGTTCCTCCACAAAAACAATCTGATCCGGTTCCTCCTCCGGATAAAGCCGGTTGCTTATGACTGGCTCCAAAAGCAAAAAGGTAACACATGCCACCATACCAAAAATCACAGCCATAGCTGCTGTAATCAGCGTACGCCGGATTAATTTCTTCCTGTTCAGCGGCCTCTGTTTAATGGTTTCTCTCATAAAATCAGAATTGTTCTGATTCCGGTTATCTTCCATTCCTTCCTCCCCTAAAATATCCGTCAGATACAAAAACAGTCATCCTCCCATCGAAGATGACTATTTCCAGTCGGCGTGACAGGATTCGAACCTGCGGCCTCTACGTCCCGAACGTAGCGCTCTACCANGCTGAGCCNCACNCCGNNATTATTTNTCAAGACNATGTACATGATACNATTTTTACNACTNATTGTNNATGTTTGTACTATAATATTTTTTTCTCTCTGCTATAATATTTACTGCATGCAGTAAAAATGAAAGGCAAATGCTTATATGAAAACCAAAATAACCAATATGACCGAAGGGTCTCCTTCAAAATTAATTATAACCTTTGCCCTCCCCTTAATGGTCGGCAATATCTTCCAGCAGCTTTACACGGTTGTTGATACCATGGTCGTGGGACGGGCTCTGGGAGTGTCTGCCCTTGCCGCCTTAGGTGCCACCGATTGGCTGAACTGGCTGTTTTCCGGCCTGATTCAGGGCTTTGCACAGGGCTTTTCCATATTGATGGCTCAGGAATTCGGATCTGGAAATCATAAAAGGCTTCGAAAAGTTATTTTTAATTCTCTTATTCTTTCCGCCATCTGTTCCGTACTGATACTGATAATCAGTCAGGCATGTGCACAGCCGGTACTGACACTGCTCCATACCCCAAATGAAATTATGAACAATTCGCTTTTGTATCTGCGAATCATTTTTCTGGGTATGCCCGTGATCATGGCCTACAATCTCTCTGCCTCCATTCTGCGTTCCTTAGGTGACAGTCAGACCCCTCTGCATGCCATGATTGCAGCATCCATAACCAATATTGTTCTTGACCTTATTTTTGTTCTGCTGTTTCACTGGGGCATTGCAGGCGCTGCCATAGCAACCCTTCTGGCACAGCTTTTATCCAGTGTTTATTGCTTTTACTTTATCAAACGCATTGACATTCTGAAAACCTCACGGGATGAACTGGTCGTGGAAAATGAGCTCTGCGGCAGACTTCTCCTGCTCAGCTTTCCGGTCGCGTTTCAGAATATGGTGATTTTTATCGGCGGCATGATTGTACAATCGGTAGTGAACAGCTTCGGCGTTCTCTTTATTGCCGGCTTTACCGCCACCAATAAACTTTATGGGATCCTGGAATACGCTGCTACCTCCTATGGTCATTCCATGAGTACTTATGCCGGGCAGAATCTTGGTGCCGGAAACAGACAAAGAATACGAGCAGGTGTCCGCAGCGCCCTGTTGATTGCCCTGATCACCTCCCTGACGATCACCGTCGCCATGCTGCTTTTGGGCAGAAATATTTTAATGTGGTTTTTGTCCGGCGATCCTTCTGATATTCAAGTTACCTTGCAGATTGCCTATCACTACCTGTCCATCATGAGTATTTTTCTTTCTACCCTGTATTTGCTCTACATTATCCGTTCCACTCTGCAGGGAATTGGTGATACGATTATGCCGTTTATTTCCGGAATTGCCGAATTTATCATGCGGGTAGGGGCTGCACTGATCCTTCCCCGCTTCTTCGGACAGGAAGGAATCTTTTACGCAGAGATTCTTGCCTGGACGGGCGCTGATGTTATTTTACTTTCCGCCTATTTTTATCACATAACCGCATGGAAGAAGCTTTCTGCTTCAGAACCTGCTACAGCACCCGCTGAAACAGAAGATAAATCACTGTAAGGATCAATCCCGCACAGAACAGCAAAAGACCAAAAGAAAGGCTCCGCCCTATGATCGTGCTGTCCTCCGACCATTCCTCATGGATCAGCGCATATTTATGCCGATAATCCACCTCTTTCGGATTTTTGCGCCATATGGTAGCATTGGCAGCATATTTAAGACTATTGACGAAACTTCCTGCCGCATAAGTAATTGGCGTTCCTTCTTCCAGTTCCCTGGGAAGCTTACTGTCCTTATAAACCGTCTTTCGAAGCACAACAATAATAGTATCAACCATGCTATCCATAATTCTGCAGACTACCCCGAAAATGAAAGGAAGAGCCTGCAGAAGAATCGGCCGGTAGATCAGATTCTCCAAATCCAGATACGTATACCATCTGTTTATATAGACAACCATTCCATCTTTCTTTTTAGTCATCCAAAGCCGCACTACAATCAGATAAATCAATATTCCGATTCCAATGGAAATAAAGGCTCCTTTCAAGTTTTCTAACGAAAACCACTTCACAGCCTGAGCTTCCTGCTCTGCCAGCAGAAACCCTTGTCCCATATCCGCGATCCGGCCCATTACCTGTCCCGGCAAAAGCCCCATAACAGGGAGCAGAGTTGCACTGATAGTAAGTGCAATACTGCTTACGGTATTCATATAATTTCCCTTTTGGGAATCATATTTCTCCTGTATTGCCGCATCCCGATTCTTCTCTATAAAGATCGCCACATACAGCTTAGCCATGTACGCTATGGTCAGGCCTCCGCTGATTAAGAAAATCCATTCAATTCCTTTTGACGCAGATTCACTTAAAATTCCCTTTGCACCACTCTCCAGTAGCTCGGTATATTCCACGATCGCTTCATGAATCAAGGTTTTGCTTACATACCCATTCCAAAGAGGAATCCCTCCGATTCCAAGCGCTCCCATCAGAAAAATATAATTAAGCAACGGCTTCTTTCTTCCAAATCCCCGAATGTCGTTTAAATTCAACTTGTGAATATTCATATAGATCACCCCTGCTGCCAAAAACAATGTCAGCTTAATCAGGGAATGATTCACCATATGGAGCAGACTTCCCCGCGCAGCAAGTCCGTTTTCTTCTCCCAAAAGCCCGGACATACCAACTCCTACCAGAATAAATNCAATCTGAGATNCNGANGANCNGGCAANCGTCCTTTTCAAATTCACGGAAAATAATGCCAAAACAGCACCTAATACCATGGTACACACTCCGAGAATCAAAATCAGGGTTCCCCATCCCGCGCTTCCCGCAAACAGATAAAGGGTAAGTATCAGGATGCCAAACACACCGGTTTTGGTTAAAACACCGGACAGTAACGCCGAAGCAGGCGCAGGAGCTGCCGGATGCGCTTTCGGAAGCCAGACATGGAGCGGAAAGGCTCCCGCTTTTGCTCCAAACCCTGCCAACATACAGATTCCTGCTGCCAAGACTTTCTTTTCCGGAATCCCGCTGGAAGATGAACGGATAGTATTCTCATAGCAGCCAATCAGTTCTTCAAATTTCAAGGTTCTCGCCGCCTGATACAAAAGGAAGATTCCCATCAGCATTACCAGACCGCCGATCACCGCAATTCCAAGATAGGTCTGCGCCGCCCGAAGCGATTCTTTCTTTTCATCCTGCGCCACCCATACATAGGAGGTAAAAGACATCACCTCAAAGAAAATAAAGGTTGTATAAAAATCTGCTGACAAAAAGATACCGGACACAGCTCCCAAAGTAACCAACAGGAAGAAATAGTATCGATTCCGGTTTCGATACTTTATTAAATATTCTTTTGAGAACAAAGTACTTATCAACCACATAAATGCTGCAATACTTCCATATAGAACCCGGAATCCATCCAAAGTAAAGGAAAGACCCATGCCACAGACTCTCGGAATATTTAAGACAATGCTCTCTCTGCTTCCTCCGGTCACAAAAATAAGAAGTATCAGAAAGATAATAAACTCTGCTCCCGTCACTATATCTGCAAAATAATCCCTCATGCCTTTATTTTTTCTGCCTGCCAGATAAACGGCCACAGCAGAAATCATAGGGAAAAAAACCGTAAAACCAAGCATAAAGCTCATATCACTGCCTCCTCTTAATAAACACCGGCTGCTACATCACTGAAAAACTTTACAATTGTTTCGGAAAACAAACCAAATCCTATGATAAAAATGGTGAACACAAACAGCGGCACCAACATTTTCCAGCTGGGATCTTTGATCCCTGCCAGCGTGCTTACATCAAAATCTTTACCCGGAAAAAAAGCCCGAACCACGATTGTCATCATATAAATTGCGGTCAAAAGCGCCGAAATCAGAAGGCATACGATTCCCCAGCAGGCAAGCGTATTTCCGCTTTCCACTGCCGCAGATGCCAGATTCCATTTACTCACAAAACCGGCAAGCCCCGGTACACCCATAAGCGCTAAGGAAGAAACAGTAAATATCCCGAAAACACAGGGCATTCGGTACCCCATGCCATCCAGCTCATGGACATAATGCCGATCTGTCTGATACATAACGGCACCTGCACAGAAGAAAGAGGCAATCTTCATCACCGCATGAAACACCAGATGGGTAAGCGCTCCTACAAGGCCGAGAGGCGTCATAATTGTCACGCCGAACAAAATATAAGACAGGTTGCTGATGGTGGAATATGCCAGTCTTCTTTTCAGATGTGTCTCTTTTACTGCACGGCTACAGCCGTAAATAATCGTAAACATTACAACTGCCATCACCACATTCTGGGCCCATGTTCCCTTTATAAACTCTGTTCCAAAGCTGTAATAAGTAAGTCGAATGATGGCAAATGCACCGGATTTTACCACTGCCACTGCATGAAGCAGCGCTGTTACCGGAGTGGGCGCTACGCCTGCATCCGGAAGCCAGGAATTGAAGGGACAAAGGGCTGCCTTGACACCAAAACCTACAAAGGCAATCACATAGATCAACAAAAGAATATTGGTTCTGTCACCAATCTTTTCCGGCTCCAAAACACCGCCTAACACAAAATTCGTTGTGCTTCCGTAAATAATCACAAAAATCAGCCCGATAAATGCAAATGCTGCCCCGCCCAGCGAATAATACAAATATTTCCGGCTTGCCAGAATTGCTTCTCTGGTCAGCGTATGCATCACAAGCGGAACCGTCACAAGTGTTAACAGTTCATAAAAAAAGTACATGGTAAGCAGATTTGCCGCCATGGCAATACCAAGGGTCACCCCGTATGTCATGGTATAAAACATAAAAAAGGTTTTTTCATGTTCTTCCTTCGTCATATATTCAAAAGCATACAGTGTAGCTAAAGGCCATAAAGCCGACACAAGCCCTCCGAAAACCATGCTCATTCCATCTATCTTGAAGCTGACAGACAAGTTTCCCGTAAAATTTGCAAGCGTAAAAATGCTTTCGGAATGATGAACCAGCATATACCATACCAGCACACTGTTTATTATCACCATGGTCTCCAAGAAAATCTCCATATGGATTCTTTTCTTAAAGGGAATAAGAGGAATCAGTATACCGGTTAAAATGGGAATCAATATAATCAACATAATCATAACTGTACTCCTCCTTCCTAAACAATCTTCTCTATGATCTGCGTCAGATACCGAATCACTTCTTCCGGCATAAGACCTATAAGCACTGACAGCAGGGTGAGAAGAAGCACCGGAACCGTCATAAGAGGTGAGGGTTCCTTCTTTTGGAGTGCTCCATAATCATAATCTTCTACCGGAAAAAATCCCTGTATGGTAATGGGCAGCAGGTATCCTGCGGTAAGAAGTGCACTTACCAGCAGAATCACCGGTCCCAGCCAGTCAAATACAGGAATGCCGGAAGAGAGTGCTCCTATCGCCAAATGCCACTTGCTGACAAAGCCTCCCATAGGAGGAATACCGATGAGCCCCAGGGAAACGATTGTATAACAAATCATCAGCAGAGGCATTTCCTTTCCAATCCCGCGAAGTTCGTCTGCCCTTGTTTTTCCTGTCTGATAAATGACCGCACCTACACACAAAAACAGCACCGCTTTTATAAACCCATGGCACAGAACATGCAGAAGGCTTCCCGTTACCCCTTCTCCATTCATAACTGCAAGTCCGAACAAAATATAAGATATCTGACTGATAGTGGAATAAGCCAGCCGTTTTTTCAGCACTGGTTCCCGATAAGCCAGCATGGATCCCATAAAAACCGTCAAAAGTGTCAGCGTCAGCCATACGGTCTGCACCCAGCTTCCCCGAAGAAAGGAAGCACCGAATATATAATAAACCACCCGGATAATGCCAAGCACTCCCACCTTCACAATCATTGCTGAAAATACTGCCGATGCAGGTGCCGGCGCTGCCGGGTGTGCTGCCACAAGCCATGCATGAAGCGGAAACATTCCTGCCTTTACACCAAATCCCAAAATCATGAAAAAGGCTGCGAAAAGCAGAAACTCACCATGATCCGCAGCCACCTGCGCACTGATCACTCCGCCTGCGCTGAACGTCAACGTATTTCCATATCTTTCTACAAAGTAAAGGCCAAACAATACCATGTAAGCGCCGCACAAGGAATAAAACAGATATTTAAGTCCTGCCATAACCGCTTCCCTGCTTCTGTTATGAAGAACCAGCGGAAAAGAAGACAATGTCAGCATCTCATAAAACAAGTAAAAAGTAATCAGATTTCCTGCAAAACATAAAGCAATTAAAATTCCAAAAACGATCAAATAAAACCCGTAAAATCTCTTTTCCTTTTCTTCATGCTTCATATATTCAAAGGAAAATACNCNTGCACCTGAAAATATAATTGCCGCCATTANTNCAAAANCGACACTGACTCCATCCATTTTGAATAAAATAGGAAGCCTGTCTGTGAGGGAAAAAAGCGTATAGATGCTTTCTCCGCTTAAACAGACTGCAAGCATGATAAGTATGGACGTAACCGCCAAAAAAGTTCCTGTAGTTATCAAAAGTATTTTTCTGTTTTTGATTTCCTTCCCCACAAGGAGAGAAATTCCTGCCACAACAGGAAAGAAAACAGATAACAACATGTACTGCATAAAAAGAAACCTCCTTAAGAGAACATGGCAAGTCCCTGTTCAATCAGATTCACCACCGGCTGGGAACTTACTCCCAAAAAAACATTAAGTACCATAAAGCAGACCAATGTGACCGCATACAGTTTCATCTTCCCAAAAGTCACACTGTCATACCCCTGTTCATTCTCAACCGGTGTATAAATACGGATAACCGTCTTCATAAAGTAAATGGCATTCAAAATCGTACTGATTCCCAGAACGATCAACGCAGGCAGCATCTTTACATTATTTTGTACAGCCGCCTGAGCAAACAAGAGCTTACTGATAAAACCGGAAAACAGAGGCACACCTACCATGGACAAAGATCCTACTGCAAATCCTACGCCCGCCCATTTATTCCGGTACCCTGCACCCGTCAGTTCCAAAAACTTCCTGCTGCCTCCCGATACATCGGTGAGCCCGATAGCGGCAATGAATAAAAGGGACTTCGTGGCAGCATGAGTCAGAATATGAAATACACTTGCCGCCATACCTGCCTGTGTTCCCATACCGATACCCATATAGATATAACCGATCTGTGCCACGGAAGAATAAGCGATCATTCTTCTCACATCATTTTCCTTAATGGCGCTTAAGGAACCGAATATCATTCCCATAAGCCCAAATGCAAACAGCACATCAATGATCCGGCTTTCATCAAATATGTTCACTCCAATGACCCGGTAAATGATCTTGATCAGCANGAAANTGTNTCCCTTNGAAACCAGACTGGACAAAATAGCCGNTGAAGAAACCNTGGAATATNCATATAGNATCCGGAAGCCACNCATGGAAGGGAAACAGTGCACTTTTAATGGCAAGTCCCACGCTCATAAGCGCAATGGTCACCAACAGCGGAGTCCGGTATTCGCCGGATAAGGCAAGCGCTTCCACTTGCTCATGAATGTTGCTCATAAGTAAATGCCCTGTGAGATCATAAAGCATACAGATTCCCATCAAAAGCATACCGGAACCTAAAAGGCTCATGATCATGTAACGGACCGCCGCCTCAATGGTTCTTCCATTCTGCCTGATCATAATAAGGCCGCAGGCTGCAATTGTATTGATTTCCACAAACACGTAAGCAGTGAATAAGTCATTGGTATATACCAGAGCCAGCAGAGAGCTGAGCATTAAGTCCACCAGAATATAGTAAAGGCTATGCTTACTCTCTTCCACTTCTTCGTTCAGCTTCTTACGCCCGCCAAGCAGTGAAAGAAGCATAATAATGCAAAAAAACAAAGCCATTCCTGCTTCCAGAACACCTACCCGTATTTCGTTCCCCCAGGGTGCCGGAAAATGTCCCATCATATAAGTATAACTGTTTCCCGTTCCGATCACATAAAAAAGCAGAGTCAGAGAGAACGCCCCTACTAGACAGATCATAATGGTATTCACCCACCTGGCTGCTTTTCTGGGAAGCACCGAACTGATAATCCCTGAAAACATGGAAAGAATAATAGAGAAGAACGGAAAATTCTGTACAAAATCCATCACAATCCCTCCTTCCTGAGCCTTAAGGATATCTCATCTAAATCCAGTGTATGATAGCGCTTATACAAGCGGATGGTCAGGGAAAGCATCAGTGCGGACACCGAAACCGACACCACAATACCGGTAAGAACCAGACCGCTGGGAATCGGATTGATATACGCCTCCACGTCCTGAATGCCGTTTACAACAATAGGAACTGTCCTCCCATGAATATATCCCTTTTCCGCCAGAAACAAATAAACTGCGGAATCCATAATATTTAAACCAATAATCTTTTTAATAAGGTTCTTCTGCAGCAACAGATTCATAAATCCAATTACAAAAAGGATCATTGCCACTGCTTCACCATAATTCACAAACAAATTGGATCCCATGTTAAAAGTCTCCTTTACGAAACATTACGTAAAATGTATACATGGTGCAGGCAACCACCAGTCCCACGCAGATATTTAGCGGCAGAATCAATCCGCTGCTTAAAATATGCCCTGCTTTTCCTAGGGGAATATGACTGTCTATATGATTGGCACCGGTAAAAAACGAATAACTTTTTGCAAGACAATAAAAAGTAAGCGCTAAGCAGCAAACCACCTTGTAAGTCTTTTCTGTAAACATCTGCTCCGTCTTCTTAAAGCCAAATGCGTTTAAATACAGGATCAGCCCTGCACCGATAATGGCACCTCCCGAAAATCCCCCGCCGGGCGACAAATGTCCATTCAAAATAACATAAATTCCAAATATAATGATCACCGGCACTAGAATTGCCGCACTTGCCTGTAAAATAACATCATTTTTGGGTTCAAAAATCCGATCATTCTCTTCTCCCTGCTCCGTATGTTTTTTCTTTTGATGCAGCAGGATCAAAACCGTAATGGTGGCAATAAAAAGCACATTGGATTCCCCAAAGGTATCAAAAGCTCTGTAATCCAAAATCATACCGGTTACAATATTCACCGCTCCGGNCNNCTGAAGACCGCTTTCAATATACCGCTCCGGCACCTCATTGTNGGCGGGCNNGGAAGCATTCCCCACCTGAGGCAGGCAGGAAACTGTATATAATAAGAGTCCCGCAAGAATGATGGAAAAGAAAATAGCCGATACCACATAAAATTTATTGGATATGACCAGCATTTTGTTCTTTTCCGCATCGCAGATCTTGGCCCGTATCATCCGTCTCTCGTTCATTCTCTCTGAACTCCTAGACTCCGGGATCTCCACCTCCTTTGGATGTTTC
>WFLX010142441.1_pt1 | contig 13312 bp, 7 predicted proteins | sample 4967041 | NCBI WGS metagenome assembly WFLX01 (sample SAMN12857096, study PRJNA449069) | gut metagenome | isolation source: stool from male and female vole | host: Microtus ochrogaster | place: USA:Florida | collected 2017
GTCAGTCATGATGCCCGCATCATTCCTTCCTCAACTCGCGAAAATCACTCGCCCAAAACCGCCCCGGGGCTCTTAAAATCTTTATGAGACGGGGTCTAAGTGCATAATCTCCCTTAACAAGATAACGGAACACTCCGCAAAATAGTTGCGGAATGTTCCATTTCATTCTACATTGTTATCGGGCCTCTGTAGCGGATATTAGCCGCGGTGCTTGTGAGAGTTATCACATAGTCATTGCCGTCTATTTCCACCACAATAGTTCCATCTGTCACATTCACGCCCGACTCCTGACCATCGACACGGGTCATCCAAGCCGTACCCCAGTTCTTAAAGTCAATACCTATACCCCACAGGTCGCCCGGATCATAACCCATGGCGAAGTTGAATGGTTGCATGGCGGTGTTGTCTGCCGGTGTGTAGGTGCCTTGAGCCAGCGTACCGTCTGCAGAAAAAAGATCAATCTTCAGATAGTTGCCGTCGCCCGACACATCGGCACCTCCCCATGCATTTGGAGTCAATGATATTCCATCTGTTGCAAGTTGAAGCGAAAGAACTGATTCGTTGACTGAGGCAGAGAGGAAATTGCTTATTTCAATATATTCAACAGGAGTGTCGTCACCACCTTCACCGGGCATTCCTTCTATTGTGCCCTTGAATTCAAAGAAGATGCCATCCTTGTTGTAGGATATCGTATATTGGCCACCTTGACGTTCCACTTTGATATCGCCATCTTCTACATGCTTGGCAGATGTAGTACCATCAACAACAGTCCACCAGCAAGTGCCCCAATTTTCAAACATTATTCCGATTCCCCAGAGGTCTCCCGGATCCCAACCCTTACCGTAGGTCATAGAAGCCATGGCAGAGGCATCAGCTGCCGAATATACTCCCGGTTCAAGTGTTCCGTCGGTGCTGTAGAAATCAACTGCAAGGAAATTACCGTTGCCGGAATACTCTGTTTGGAATGTAGCCGGATTGAACGAAGAGCTGACATCAGCAGATGCAAGCACAAGGCTGATTGAATTGGTGCCGTTAGGATTATTATCACTATAGCTAAGACATTTAGTAAGGGCTATGGGTTCAGGATCCGGCTCATAGACCAATGTTCCACCACCATGAAGGCGGATCACATTCCCATCTTCAAGCCATGCCGTACCCGACAAAGTGTAATTGTCACCTTCCTTAGCCACAATCACCTGTCCTCGGCTGATTGCTTTGGGAGTCGAGCCGTTAGGTATGAATGATGAACCTCCATTGCCGATAATATAATTGCCTTTCTTTACTTCCCCTGCATTTGCCGGAGTGAACGCTGCTGCGGAAAGGAAATAAGAATCCCCTACAAATTTCATATTGAGCACATCACCATTGGAAGATGAGAAATTTACGTCAAACACGCGCAGGCCCTTTTCTATCTTTTCTACACTGATACTCTTGGCGGAATTGAACTGACAATCATCCGGTGCCTTATAGATACCTTGCAGGTCATCAATAGCACTCTCTGAGCATGATGCCGCCCCCAATAACAGCGTCATCAATATATATTGTATTTTTTTCATCTTATCTTTAGATTATATGATGAGACATTACCACCCTGGATTCTGGGTGATGTTTTTATTAAGACGAATTTCTGTGCCCGGATAAGGAAGGAGTTCATGCTTGCCCTGCTTGAAACCGAAATTGTTGGCATCAGTGTTGTATTTCACATAATTGACATTGCCATTTGAATCAAGCACCGGACACGACACTCCTTGATTCTTCAATCTATCGTAGGCTATTCCCCATCGGATCATGTCCTGATAACGGCACCCTTCTCCACAAAGCTCAAGGCGTTTCTCATCCTGGATATCCTTTAGTGTGCAACCTGACTTGGGAGTGAGACGTGCACGAGACCTGACCTCATTAAGATATCTGTCGGCCGATGTCTGGTCTCCGCTTGCGAGTGACGCCTCAGCTGCAAGAAGAAGCACCTCGGAATATCTCATCCAACGGGCATTTTGATGACAAACCATTCCCATAAATCCGGCAGCATCCGGCTCATAGCGCCATTTCCACATGAAGTAACCTTCATTGATGATTGTTGCACCTGTTTTGACCGATACGCCAAGGTCAAGAATCTGGTCGTAGGTCTTCATTGTCTGTGTCAAACGGTAACCGTCAGCTCCTTCCACTCTTACAAAGTCGTCATAAAGGTTCTGTTGCGGCACTAAGAATCCCCAGCCATTGCTATAGACCACATTCGAGGTTCCAAGTTCAAGTCTATCGGTACGCCAATTGATCATAACATAAAGCATATCAAAATTGTCCCATTCGTTATTGGGGTCGTTAACCCGGTTACTCTCGAACATTGATTCACAGTTATGTTTGTTGTTATACCCCCAGATGTCGCCATAGTCACCATCATACAGACGATATTTTCCGGAATTGATTACTTCCGCAAACTGATCTTTGGCATCTTTATTCTTTCCTTGCCAAAGATAGGCTTTCCCTAAAACCGCCTGGGCAAACTGCTTTGTGACACGCCATGTGTCACGATCATCGGCATTGGTCTTCTCAGAAAGATCTCCCGAAGATATAGCCTCTTTGAGATCAGTCTCCACTAATGTCCAAAGTTCCTCAGCAGTTCCATTGGGGCGGCTGTATTCACTCGCTTCCAGCTCATGATCAACCACAGGTGGATTACCCCAAAGTGTAGTGAGCTCAAAATAGCTCCAGGCCCTAAGCACCTTTGCCTCAGCAACTGCACGTTTTTTGATTGGACTTTCAGGACTGACATGGCCTAATATGACATTGGCTTTGTAAATTATCTGATAGTAACTTTCAAACATACCCTGAAGGAACTGCTGGTCGGTTCCGAAAGTGAATTCATTCAGCTGCTCAAGATCCGCATTGTCGTTTCGGCTTGCTCCACCAGCCCAGAAGTCATCTGTCAGCATATTCTTACCAAGAACATAATTATAGGATAGGCCACGCATTTGCAGATACATGGCAGCGGCTGCACACTCCGCCTCCTCATCCGTCTGATAATAGGTTTCATAGTTCAGAACCCCATGCTGGGCGATATCAAGCTTGTCCTCGCATGAACTGAATGTCATGCCCAATGCCAGAATCGGAAGTATATATGATATTTTTTTCATGATTGAAGATTTAGAAGGTTAAGTTAACACCGATAACCATTTTCTTTGATGTAGGATATGAGCCTTTGTCAACACCTAAGCCGGATCCGACACTTGTCACCTCCGGGTCAAATCCTTTGTATTTAGTGAAGGTGAAATAGTCCTCAAGCGAGAAATAAACTCGCAGATTGTCTATGTAGAATCTATTGAGAATGTTTCGTGGTATTGTATAACCAATCTGCAGTTGCTTGATCTTAAAATATGAGCCATCCATCACCGAAGCGGAAGATGTCATATATTTATCCATCGAATCCGCACCGGCTCGAGGCATTGTTCCATTAGGATTACTTTCCTTCCAACGGTTTTCTGTGAAATATGTCAATTTATTGAGGGCAAAATCCGAACGATTGAGGCAACTGTAGATGTCATTGCCTTGGGAGCCGGTGCCGAATGCTATGAAGTCTATACCCTTCCAGGCTGCTGTCAGTGTGACACCGTAGGTGAAATCAGGAAGACCGCTGCCTATCATGGTCTTGTCACCATCTGTAATGTCTCCGCTGCCATCAAGATCAGCAAATGTCGGATTGCCGGTCTTAGAGTCAATCCCGGTGTATTCATATCCATAGAAATACCATGCTGGCCGTCCTACCTCGAAGCGGGTTATGGCGCCGTAGGTATGGAATGTAGTTCCGTCGATAGCGTCAAGAGTGGGATGAATGTAAGTTACCTTGTTTTTCAATGTTGCAAGGTTTGNCNGGATGCCNNAGTTGAACTCCCCTACATGATCATTCCATCCAAGTTCAAATTCAAATCCTGAGTTCTTGATATTTCCGGCATTTACAGGAGATGCTGTGTTGCCCACAACTGTTGAAGGGGTGATACCGGTCACAATCAAGTCTTTTGTCTCCTTGTTGAACCAATCTACGGTCAATGTCAACCTGCTTCTGAGGAAACGGAAATCAAAACCTATGTTCGTCTGCTCCAAAGTCTCCCATTTCAACTCATTATTACCTGTGGAAGATGGAGCGTAGCCGGGCAGATAGTTGAAATTACCATCAATAGGATAATTACCTGTTGATCCAATTACGTTGGCATAGGAATAACCACCAAGCGAGGATGTGCTACCGTTGCGTCCCCAGCTGGCACGAAGTTTCATCATGTCGAGCCAATTGCGGGTGCTTTCCATGAAAGTTTCCTGAGAAACTACCCATCCGAGTGAGAAAGCAGGGAAGTAACCCCAACGTTTGTTGACAGGGAGCACCGACGAGTCGGCGGCATCAGCACGANGTGACACCTGCGCCAGATACTTGCCGTCATANTCATAATTAAGACGTCCGAAATATGCCAGTTTANGAAGATAAGATGANTTCGCCACCGCTGAGCGATTTTGATGCCGATGCATTGGCGTAGGCAAAATACCAAAATAAGGGGTCGTCTTGCTTGAAACCTATGTCATTATCATCTCCCTTCATAGAGCCGGAAACTCCGAAAGAGCGGCTTTGGCTGTAGCTCATGCCAAGCATGGCTCCAACGGTATGCTTTTCTGCAAAGGTCTGATTATAGTTAAGGAAGTTTTCCCATTGATAGTAGACCGGTGTTGATGCGCTCGCATTCACCTGAAGATAAGTCTGTTTTTGAGTTGAATTGCCATAGTAGTCGTGGCTCACTCCATAAGATTCATTACCCGACAGACGATAACCGAGGCGCGAGGTGACTGTCAGTTCCTTTATCGGTCGGAAATTGATGTAGGTGGTGCCGTTAATATTGAATCCTCTACTCTTTGAATCTGAACGATCTCGCATGATGAGTGGATTGGGATTCTCAGAAGTCACATAAGGAGAAATTCCGTAGTAATTGCCCTTACCATCATTCAGAAGATATCCATAGGCTGAGGAATCGAGCACACGGCGCATCTCATCGGTCATGTCGTCGATGGTATAAGTTGGCTTTGTTAGAGGATCCATAGTGAGTGCCGACAGCATGAAGCTTCCGTATTCATTTCCTTCTGCAACAGACTTAACATTGTAATATTCTATCTGGTTGTTGGTACCCACTTCAAGCCAGGGCTTGATATTCCAGTTTGCATTTATCATGCCGCTGAGTCGCTGGTAGGTGTCGGCATTGCCTCTGACCATACCGTTGTTGTCCATATATCCAAGCGAAAGATACAATGAATTGCCATCTTTACCGGCTTGAAACGTAAGATTGTGACGTTGCATGTGGGAAGTCTCAAATGCAGTGTCAATCCAATCTGTATTGGTCTTGAAATCCCAGTTATTGTAGATGATATCTTCCGAGATTAGTTTTGCCTCCGTGTAGTAGTCAATGTATTGTTCGGAGTTCATCACGTGTGGCACTTTGCCGAGTTTCTGGGAAGTCCACTGGAAGTCATAGGTGATCTTTCCATTGCCTTTTCCCTTTTTCGTGGTAATCAGGACGACACCATTTCCGGCAGCCGCACCGTAGATAGCAGCAGAAGCTCCGTCTTTCAAGACCTCCATAGATTCTATGTCGGAGGGATCAATGCCACCGATATCAGAAGCGATACGTCCATCCACCACATAAAGCGGATCGCATGAGCCATTGGAAGAAATACCGCGGATACGCACCGACGGGGACGCGCCCGGGCGGGCTGAGGCTGAGAATACGTTGACACCTGCTGTCTTTCCCTGAAGCGCCTGTTCGGCACGGGTTATGGTTCGGTTCTCCATGTCTTCAGCCTTCACCTGCGACACGGCTCCTGTGAGCGCGGCTTTCTTTTGCACGCCGTCGCCTACTACAACCACCTCATCGAAAAGAGCATTTTCATCGGTCAAGATGACATCCATCACATTGGAACTCACTTTCCTTTCCTCTGTCTTGCAGCCGATGTAGGTGAACACCAAGGTTTGACCTTTCTCTGCCATAATCTTGTAGCTCCCCTCAAGATCGGTAGCTGCTCCCTTGTTGGTTTCCTTGTTCAAGACGGTGGCGCCGATGAGTGGCTCACCACTGCTGTCGGTCACTTTTCCTGTGACCTCAATCTGCGTCTGTGCAAACACTGCCGGAATCATGGCAAGAAGGCACCNAATNAGCATTAGTNCGCGTTTGCAAATTAGTTTTGTCATAATGTNAGNTATNNGAGANTANAGTTTGGTATTTGTAAATCCGGACACGAATTCGAGCAAACGGCGGTCGTGGTTGTGCTTAACCTCCGGGGTGACATCCCACCACATAGTGGCGCCATTATCCTTTGTATATTGCGGCCAGCCTTGTCCCGGATTGCCAGTGCGGGCAAAATCAGTCCAGGCCTGGCTCATCTTGTCGGCCAGTTCGATTGCCTCGGGACTGCCGCCTGTCATCGATGCATGGACGTCCGCATTGTTGAATACGAAAGGAATCTCCATGCAGTGTGTGCTGCGGAGTGCTCCGTCGAGCACCGGTGATTGCCAAGCGAAGATGTAGACATAGACCGGTGCATCCCCCTGCTCTGCTTTTATATCGGCTTGCTTCACTGCTCCGGGACGGAACACAAAGTCAGTGTCAAGTAGATCCATATCTGTATGATTTGGATAAGCCTCGTCAAACGCAGCGATATATTCGCTGACTGAATCGCCATAGGTTCTTGTAAGCATCTCCTCCACTTTTTCCCGGCTCAGATTGCGTAGTTGCGGCACATAGACAGAAGCTGCAAACTCATTGAGCGTCGTACCGATTATCATCGGTACCTTGGCGCTTACTGCCGGTGCACCATTGATATAAGGTTGCTGAGGGATAACTTCTCCATCCATATTGGGTGACCACCCGAAAAGTAGTCCCGGGGTTTTCCCCGTCTCTTTTGCATAGTCTTCCTTTGCTTTGGCTATTGCCTTATTTCCGGCTTCGAGCAACTGCTCGTAAGGGATCTCGGAGAGTTTTTCAATATTAGAAGGGGATATGTTCAGTTCATCAAGAAGAGCCACCCCGATTTGGCGTGAATATTTCGGTTCGGTCACCTCGAGTGTTGAACCGCTCTGAACAATTGCCTTATGGAAAAGACCCTCTGCTGACGGCATTGCTGTCAACACCGAAACCTTGCCTCCGCCACCAGACTGTCCGAAAATTGTGACATTGTCGGGGTCTCCTCCAAAATTTGCAATATTATTCTTCACCCATTGGAGAGCCGCTACTATATCAAGCATACCGACATTACCTGATTGTGCATATTTTTCTCCATACGCCGACAGATCAAGGAATCCGAGCACATTGAGACGATGATTGAGAGTCACTACCACAACATCTCCTTTTTTAGATAGATTGGTACCCTCATACGATGGCAGCTCCTGACCGCTTCCCGCTTTATAGCCTCCTCCATGTAACCATACCATAACAGGTCGCTTCTTGCCGTCGTTGATACCGGGAGTCCATATATTGACGCGCTGGCAATCCTCACCGGGATAACCGTCGTCCCAATCAAAGGCAAATGCTGTTTCATCGCTTGCCCAGCCGGAACGCTTTTCCTGTGGAGCTGTAGGGCCGTAATGACGCGAACTTCGGATACCTTCCCATTTGTCCGGGGCTTGCGGAGGCATAAACCGTTCTGCCTTTGCATAAGGAATACCCTTGAACACTACGGTTCCGTCCTTAATATACCCGGCCACCTTTCCACATTCTGTCTCAACAATGGCATTAGATGCTGATGCCAGAATGTCTGACCCATCCTTTGTCGATGCTACATTCGATTTCGAGCCTGAACAGGAACTCATCAGCAGTGCTGTGACCGATACAATGAATAGAATTGATTTTTTCATGGTGTGTTGGTTGTGAGTTAGTCTTGGTTTTTTAGTTTTGTTTCTGTCGCAAAATTATCGTTAAGTCCACAACCATACGTTTCTTTTTTGTGCTAAAATATTTCGGAAATTCTCAAAAATAACTTTTTAAACAAACAGAAAACCCCTTTCAAATTTGTTCAATTTGTTTCGTATTTGTAAAATAATCACTTTTTATGCTTTTATTTGCAATAATTTACACATTCGTTTTATAATTTGAGAAATATTACCTATATTTGCAAATCGTTAATTTCCGCATCATGAAGAAATTGCTATCCATCCTGTGCCTGCTGGCAATCTTTCTTGATTCTTGCAACAAGAATCAGGAAAAACATTCCATTGATGACAACCCCTCCATGATTGTTGCTTCAGAATTGTCTAACCAGAGAATAAACGCATTCGCAGAAGATTCATTAGGGCGTATCTGGGTAGGCACGTTCAGAGGTTTGAACAGGTTTAATTCCATAGATTATCACCAATATTTCTGCACCGACAGTTGCATTGATCTTCCAGATAATCAGATTATTTCTCTTCTAAACGATTCGCGCAATCGTCTTTGGGTTGGCACGATTAATGGGATTTCCATTTACGACAACAATGATCATTTTCGTCCTATACCTAACAATAATCCCGCAACATCATACAATCCCATCCAGATTTTGGAATCCAGAGATAAAAGGATATTGGTAAACCATGGGACTCACCTTGATGTATACGATGAGGATAAAGGTGAGTTCATAACGGCAATCCCCTCCCTATCCGAAAACTTCATAACAAATTTGCAATGCTATTTCGATCGTCGTAATAAATTGTGGGTGATCGACAGCAAGAGCATTAGATGTTTTCGACCTGACACCTATCAACAAATTTTCTCCACCCCACTTCCGGCCCGGGTGCAGACCAACTATATGGATACCGACAACGACCGCCTCTGGCTTGGCGGTGATGGCTATCTCGGTATATTCGACCTTCGCAACAAAAAGATGGTTGCGCTGCCTGAAACTTTAGAAAAGCATCCATCTGTTTCTGACGCAAATATCACCCAGATCCACCGCTATGAAGAAGGCTACTGGCTATTCAATACGTCCAACAAAGGGCTTATCGTCTATAACTCCAATGCCGATCGCGTGTGGAAAGAAGCCGACCCCGGATTCCCCTTTAATCTACCTGATTTTAAAATCGAAAGGTTTTTCACNGATTCAAACAANANCTTNTGGGTCGGTTCCTNCGATCAGGGGATAGCTATTATCAATAATTACCGCCGGGAGTTTAATTCAAATATAGCCTTGCATAATTTCATAAGTCGCCGCTCAATCAACTCTATTGACAACGACAAAAATGGGAATATCTGGATGGCAACTCTTTTTAATGGTTTAGAGGTCTTCAATATCCTGACCGGAGACGCCGTCAGCGTTGAACTAAGTGGAATTTCCGATGGGAACAGGACACCGCCTGCAATCACACTGGTGAAGGTTAGCCGTGATGGACATCTGTGGCTTGCTTCGCTTCTAAAAAGCAAGGTTTGGCGTTGCAGCTGGAGCAACGGCAAGCTGAATGTTGAGAAAGAATATAATGTGCCGACACCAATATCGATTCTCGAAGATTCACGAGGCGCCCTATGGGTTGGATCGGGACAAAAATGGCTTTTGAGATATAATAATACCACCGATGTTTTCGACGCTGTTGAGATTGGTCATGGACCGGACAACTTGTGCTTTGTCTCAGGTCTTGCCGATGCCGGCGACAAGATTTACGTAGGCGCATATATGCGTCCGCTTATGCAGGCAAAATTTGAAAACAACAAGATAGTTGTCGACACTGTAAACATAACCGGTTGNGATAAAATGATATCATCGTNGCGCTTNNATGCNNTCAGATATGCTCCTCGACAGCTTTGGAGNNCTATGGATTGGGACAGTCGGCANTGGTCTTATCAGATATAACCCCGAAACCAAGCATTTGTCACACATATCACTTCCATGCACGGATATCGCAGCCATTGAGGAGGACAAGACCGGAAATATCTGGGTTTCAACCCAATACGGACTTTCGCGCATCATGCGAAATTCGGGACGCATCAAAACTTATTATGCAAGTGACGGCATTGGAGGCAATCAATTCTACGACCGTTCCTCAATGATATTGCCAAACGGTCATATTATGTTTGGAGGCACGCACGGTCTCACATCCTTCAACCCTATTGAAATAGGTATCAAACGCAAGGTGCCATTGGTACTTGAGGATTTAGAAGTTCACAATTCCCATATCGACCCTTTGAAAAATCCTGAAATAATTGAAAAGGAATTGGGTAATGCCAAGAAAATCAATTTAGGAGTGGGACAAAACAATTTCAGCATCTCATTTGCTGCTCTTGACTATGCTTCATTCGTCAAGCCGCGCTATTCATTCATGCTTGAAAACCATGACCCATATTGGATTGAAGGCCGGAATTCTAATGCTGTGAGCTATTCTAATCTGCCAAGCGGAGACTATATCTTGCATGTTCGTATATTAGACGATAGCGATACTGTCATTGGGGAGGAAATCTCAATTCCAATTCATGTGAAGGGAAACCCGTGGACTTCTTGGTGGGCGTGGACTATCTACATTTTGGCAATCTTGGCAATAATTTATTATGTTTTGATCCATGTCCAAGGATTGCATCTGAAATTCAAGTTGGAAAAGGCTACAGCAAAAGAGCCGGAAACATGCGAAACCGAACCGGCAACTCTCAGTGCCTCAGATCAGAAATTCCTGCATGAGTTGCAAGATCTGATGGAGACTGAGATAGCAAACCCAGACATCGACGTAAACCGGATAACAAAAATGATGCGAATATCGCGCACCAAACTCTATTATAAGGTGAAATCCCTTACCGGTCAGAATCCGTCAGCCTACTTTAAGAATTATAAACTTGAACATGCAGCCATATTGCTTAAAGAAGGGAAACATACCGTATGGGAAATTGCAGAAATGACAGGCTTCTCCACTACGGCCCATTTTTCAACAAGCTTCAAGAAGAAATTCGGCAAGACCCCTACCGAATTTTCCAAATAGGTTTCTGTTGCAGATAAGAGTGTTAAAACTACCTCCCAATAGCTCGTGATGATTTCTATAGCGGATTTCACTATATATTATATGAAGCCAACCATTTTGGGGTAAAGTCACATCTAATTTTTATTATTCCCCAAAAAATATTAATTTTGTAAAAAATTGGCTGTAATATGAGCAAATTAGATTTAGTGAGGCTTCGGAAAAGAGCAGGAATGAGTCAGCGTGAACTTGCAGACCTACTGCAGGTACGCCCAAGTTTTCTCTCTGCTATTGAGAATGGTAAAAGCCGGCTCCCCGATGAGAAATTAAGCAAGATAAAGGAAATCTTCGAAATAAACAATCTTGATGATTACATGATCGACGATTGGGCAGACACGGTTGTGCCTCCACATACTCATACTTCAGATGAAAGCGATGCAATAGCTCAGCTTCTAAATCATTTTCACGATCTTGCTCATCAACGTAATAAAGCAAACGGGACTTCCGATACGGAGATGGAAGCCCGTATTGATTATCTCACAAAAAGAAACGACCGCCTGTCGCAGCGTGTCGACGACCTCCGTGATGAAGTAGACTCTTTGCGTGTCGAAAACCTTAGACTCAAGGAACTCCTTGTTAAAAATGGTATTTCTTATTGAGCCAATCGTTGATTGTCAATCATGTGGAAGCCGGACTTCCACAATATACTCATCAGCAGTTGCAGCCAACACCTTGGCGCTGTAACCCCAACATTCCATCATTTCAGCCAATATGTGCGCAGGAGGGAGATGATCACTTTCCGACTTTCGCTCATGGTGGATATTGTTGATAAACTTCTCATCTGAAGGAAATGCTATGACAATTACACCATCCGGATTCATATTCATCTTGAAAAGCCAACCGATAGTATCTGCCGGAGCATGAAGATGCGGATAGACTGAATATAGCATAACAACATCATAGACTCCCGGAATCTGTTCCTCTTCAAAATCAATTTTCAGGAACTCTACATTCTTTAGGTTTCCATATTTTTCTATAGCACGCGAAAGCATACCTTCCGAAAGATCTATTGCTGTAACGTGGCCTTCAGGTCCGACCATTTCACTAAGATATGGAACAAGCACACCTGTACCGGTACCAAGATCCAGCACCTTCATTCCCTCTTTAATCTGTAACTTTCCAAGAATTGACCTGATCCGCTCCGGTATAGACCGGATTTCATTGGCATCCCATGAGGGGGCAAGTCTGTCAAAAAAGTCTATTTCAGATTGTGTCATTCCAAATAAAGTTATTTTTCAGTGAATTTTCCACAAAATTAACTAAATTTTACCAAATATTCAAAATATTTCATTAATTTTGTGGTCGATTTAATATTTTCAATATAACCCAAGATTATGAAGAGAGAATTATTCCATATCATTCCTCTGATAATAACTGCCGGGATGATGGAGGCGGCAGAGGTAAAAAGAGACACTGTCAATTTAAATGAGGTAGTTGTGACAGCACCGTTGAAGACTGACGTGGATTTGATTCCACTGAATGTCACACAGGTTACCGCCACTGAAATCGAGAAATCAGGTGAGAGCTCGTTGCTACCTGTATTGGTCAATAAAGTTCCGGGATTATTTGTAACTGAACGAGGCTTTGCCGGTTACGGCGTATCAGGAGGAAGCGCCGGTACTGTCAATATACGAGGTGTAGGCCAAGGCAACAAGGTGCTCTTCATGATCGACGGTCAACCACAATGGGCAGGTGTGTTCGGACATAGTCTCGCCGATACTTACGTAGCCAACGGAGTGGAGCGCGTAGAGGTGGTGAAGGGTCCCTCATCATTACTTTATGGCTCTAATGCGATGGGTGGATCTATCAATCTTGTCACCAATACACAGAAAAAGGATGGGTTGACAGGCCGTGCCCGCGCCATGTTCGGCTCCTATAGCACACAAAAATTCGCCCTATCCTCTGGCTACAAGAGAGGAAAGTTCTCCGCCACACTTTCCGGCCAGCTCGACCGCAGCAACGGAAACAGGGCAGGAAGCGCATTCTGGCTTGCCAACGAATTTGCTCAGATGAAATACGCAGCATCCAATCATTGGAATGTTGCCGGCATGCTCGACCTTACACAGAGCCACGCCAATAATCCCGGCACAATTCAGGATCCTTTGGAAAATATGTGGACTGATATTTCCCGTGGTACCGGTGGAATTTACATAAAGAACATCTACGACAAATGCGATGGCGGTGTACAGGGATACATAAACTGGGGGCGCCATAACGTTGACGACGGTAATGCCCCCGGCACTACCCCTAAGGATTATCTCTTTCATTCCACAGACTACAACATGGGCTTCACCGCTTATGAGTCGCTCTACCTTTGGA
>WFLX010376130.1_pt1 | contig 13312 bp, 11 predicted proteins | sample 4967041 | NCBI WGS metagenome assembly WFLX01 (sample SAMN12857096, study PRJNA449069) | gut metagenome | isolation source: stool from male and female vole | host: Microtus ochrogaster | place: USA:Florida | collected 2017
TGAGACACTTCCCACATACAGGAACACATAGAATATTACTAGAACTCAAAAACCGGATTCAGTGTAGTTAAACTCTCCTACTCAGTGAACTAACACCTTATAAATATTGATATAAAACGCTAGTCGAACAATATTACTATCAACAATGTAAAACTTGATATAAAACCTGTAAACAACGGATACTACTATTCGACAGTAAAAAAGTCTTCAGGAACTTTCAAGAATACAGATAAAGTATTCACTATTGAAAGTATATTCAAAGGAGATGATGCTGTCTACAGTGTTGCGATTCAGTGCAGGGAAAGCGACAGAAACAATTATGAAGATTCTATGCTTGAATGGCTGAAAAGTTTCAGGCTTAAATAATCAAAAGATACGGCTTTTAGCATTAAACTGTGATACAATGATTTTTCCTGTGTCAGAGTTTATTGCTAAAGCCGCTGCAAAACACTTTTTTTATTGGAGGCATTTTATGTTTGAAAATTACAGAACATTTGAAACTACCTATGCCGGCAGACCCCTTATCGTTGAAACCGGCAAGACCTGCGGTCTCTCAAACGGTTCATGCTGGGTAAGATATGGCGAAACTGTTGTTATGGCTAACGTTACAGCAAGTGCAAAACCAAGAGAGGGCATCGACTTTTTCCCACTCTCTGTTGACTATGAAGAAAGACTTTATTCAGTCGGAAAAATCCCTGGTTCTTTCACAAAGAGAGAGGGCAAGCCGTCTGAAAAGGCTATACTCACTTCAAGATGTGTTGACAGACCTATCAGACCGCTTTTCCCCAAGGACATGAGGAACGACGTTTCTGTTGTTATGACAGTCCTCGCAGTAGAACCCGACAATTCCCCCGAAATCGCCGGAATGATTGCTACTTCAATCGCTATTTCAATTTCTGATATTCCGTGGAATGGTCCTATTGCAGGTATCAATGTTGGTCTTGTTGACGGTGAAATAATTCTCAACCCTACACTTGAACAGCGTGCAAAAACAGACCTCACTCTTACAGTTGCCGGAACTGCTGAAAAAATCGTCATGATTGAAGCAGGTGCGAACGAAGTTCCGGAAGATACAATGCTTGAAGCTATTCTCAAAGGTCACGAAGAAATCAAGAAAATGGTTGCTTTCATAAATGATATTAAAAATCAGATTGGAAAGCCGAAGTTTACTTTTGAGTCTCAGGAAGTTGACCACGATATGTTTGACGCTATTGAGGAATTTGCCGCTGAACGTGTTAAATTCGCTCTTGATACAGATGACAAGACAGTCCGTGACGAGAGACTTTCTCCTATTGTTGACGATATTCACGCAAAGTTCGACGAAATTTATCCCGAACAGACTGCAATGATTGACGAGTGCATCTATAAGCTTCAGAAGAAAATCGTCCGTGAATGGCTCTACAACGGTAAACGTGTTGACGGCAGAGGTATCGACGAAATCCGTCCGCTTGCTGCTGAAGTAGGTCTGCTCCCACGAGTTCACGGCTCAGGTCTTTTCACAAGAGGTCAGACACAGGTTCTCACTATTGCAACCCTCGGACCTGTAAGCGATTCACAGAAAATTGACGGTCTCGATGAAGAAGAATCAAAGAGATATATGCACCAGTATAACTTCCCGTCATACTCAGTTGGCGAAACAAAGCCAAGCAGAGGTCCGGGACGACGTGAAATCGGTCACGGTGCATTGGCTGAAAGAGCTTTAGCACCTGTAATCCCGTCCGTTGAGGAATTTCCATACGCTTTCAGACTTGTTTCAGAAGTGCTTTCTTCAAACGGTTCTACTTCACAGGGTTCTATCTGTGGCTCTACTCTCGCACTTATGGACGCAGGTGTTCCGATTAAAGCACCCGTTGCAGGTATTTCATGCGGTCTTATCACTCTCCCCGACAGTGACGACTTCATGACTATGGTCGACATTCAGGGTCTTGAAGACTTCTTCGGTGATATGGACTTCAAAGTAGGTGGCACTCACAAAGGTATCACCGCTATTCAGGTTGATATCAAAGTTGACGGTCTTACTCCTGCTATCATCAGGGAAGCTTTTGAAAAGACAAGAAAAGCTCGTCTTTATATTCTTGACGAAATTATGCTTAAGGCTATCCCCGAGTCAAGACCTACTGTAAATAAGTATGCGCCCAAAATGCTCCAGACAAAAATTCCGGTAGACAAAATCCGTGAAGTTATCGGTCAGGGCGGTAAGGTTATACAGAAAATTTCCGCAGACTGTGAAGTTAAAATCGACATCAGCGACGACGGAAACGTATTTATAAGTGGTATTGACGGTGACAAGACTAAAAAGGCACTTCAGATTGTTCACACTATCGCAAATGACCCCGAAGTAGGTGCAATCTATAAGGGTAAAGTTGTAAGAATTATGGACTTTGGTGCGTTCGTTGAAATAGCTCCCGGAAAAGACGGTCTTGTAAACATTTCAAAACACGACAAGCAGAGAGTAGAAAAGGTTGAAGATGTTGTTTCAGTCGGTGACGAAATAGTTGTAAAGGTTCTTGAAATCGACAGACAGGGCAGAATAAATCTCTCACGCAAGGACGCTCTTGCTGAAATTGAAGCTAAAAAGAATAAGTAATATTAAAAAGTCACTCCTTTTGGGGGTGACTTTTTTGAAAGAATGATTGATGAAATGAATAAAATAATTTATATTATTCTCGATATATTTATGATAGTATACATTCATATATGCTGTATTTCACGCAGATATCCGAATGATAATTATTTCAGTGTGCCGAAATTTCTACATTTCATGATTCACCCTCATATACACAGCGGTTTTGACTTTTCAGACAACCACAGTATTACGCTTTATGAACTTCTATGTTTTATTTTTATAATAGTTCCGAACAATATAGCCTGTATTTCCGGAATTATCCTTATTATTTGCGGTAATCCACTTCATATTATTTTAATGAAATATGCTATGATGTATGTAATTCCTGCAATTTTTATCGCACCTATTTTAAAAGAAATTATAGACAAACTAAAGGGAAGCCGTTGACTTCCCTTTTTTATTCAGTGATAATTGTGACTTTGTTTCAGAACCATGTCCTTTACTTTCATTAATGACGTAGTTGTGTTACGTTCGTTTTCCGAAAGTTTCATAGTGATATATTTAATAGTTTCCTCATAGTCGGGAATCATGATATGTTCAAGTGCATTTACACGACGACGTGTTTTTTCAATTTCGTCTGCCATAAGCTGACACGCCTTTTCGACTTCCGCAAGACGTATCATTTTAGGAAAAATCTCACTCAACGCACTTACCGCACCGTCAAGGTCAGTTGACGTAAAAGCCGTACCATAGGAATATATGTCGTTTGCATCACTCGTCTTGTATTTTGTCTTAAACTCCGGAATACAAACACTCATGACATTCTTTTCACTCACTTCAAGTTCAACTTCCTGTTTCGGAATCATAAGTGCAGTTTCAAGTACTTCCCTCTGCATCACAGAACCAGCAACCGCCATATATTTATCAGCCTCCGCAATAGCCGTTTCGACTTCTGCACGCAACTGACGGTTTTCCTTAATTAAAATCATAAACTGTCTCATTAATTCGTCACGTTTGTCTTTGAGAAGCTTGTGACCCCGACGTGCCGACTGTAATTTTTTTTTCAGTTTACTGAGTTCCATTCTCGTGGGATTTACGTTAAGTCTTGCCAAAGCGTTCACCCCTCATAATATTTATCAAGATATTCTTCCCTGATTCGACGTAGTTCACTTCTTGNCAGGAATTNAAGAAGTTCCCAGCCCACAGAAAGCNTATCTTCAATAGTTCTNTCGTTGTCGANTCCCTGCGAAACGTATTTTTTCTCAAACTCGTCAGCAAATTTTGCATAAATCAGGTCTGTCGGGGTAAGTGCCGCCTCACCGAGTACAACCATTAATTCTTTAGCGTCCTTTCCTCTTGCGTATGCGGAAAAAAGCTGATTCATGGTGTCGGAATGGTCTGCACGGGTTTTGCCCTCGCCTATACCCTTATCTTTCAGACGTGAAAGCGACGGCAGAACATCAACAGGCGGATTTATACCCTTTCTGTAAAGTTNACGGGAAAGTATAATCTNNCCCTNTGTTATATATCCGGTAAGGTCGGGAATCGGGTGAGTTTTGTCGTCCTCCGGCATGGTAAGAATAGGTATCATTGTAATACTGCCGTCCTTGTCAGCCTGTCGTCCTGCACGCTCGTAAATCGTTGCAAGGTCGGTGTACATATATCCCGGATAACCACGTCTGCCCGGAACTTCCTTTCTTGCCGCCGAAACTTCACGGAGAGCGTCCGCATAGTTGGTAATATCTGTTAAAATAACAAGTACGTGCATACCCTTTTCAAAAGCAAGGTACTCTGCCGCCGTAAGAGCCATTTTAGGAGTTGCGATTCTCTCAATTGCAGAATCATTTGCAAGGTTCACAAAAAGCACAGTTCTGTCCAAAGCTCCTGTACTTCTGAAACTGTTTACAAAGTATTCTGATTCTTCAAAAGTAATTCCCATAGCCGCAAAAACCACCGCAAACTGTTCGTCAGTGCCACGTACTTTAGCCTGACGTGCTATCTGTGCCGCAAACTGTGCATGAGGCAAACCGCTTGCCGAAAAAATAGGCAACTTCTGACCTCTTACAAGTGTGTTCAGTCCGTCAATTGCGGAAACACCAGTCTGAATAAATTCCTGTGGATAACGGCGTGCAACCGGATTCATAGGCAGACCGTTAACGTCCATACGCATATCAGGAATAATTTCTGGACCGTCGTCGATAGGTCTGCCAAGACCGTCAAAAACCCTTCCTAGCATATCCTCAGACACACCGAGTTCCATCTGATGACCGGAAAATACTACACTGCTGTCGTGAAGATTTATTCCGGCTGCATTCTCAAAAAGCTGTACAAGAGCGTTTGTGCCGTCAACTTCGAGAACCCTGCAACGTCTTTTTTCGCCGTTTTTAAGTCTTATTTCAGCAAGTTCACCGTAAGTTGCACCCTCAACGTCCTTTACAAGCAACAAAGGTCCTGCTGCTTCTTCAATTGTTCTGTATTCTCTTGGCATCAGTTTTCCTCCCTGCTAAGTAGTTTATTGAGTGCGGATTCAGTTTCAACGGAAATCCTGTCAAATTCCGCATCTGTGTTTTCTTCGGGAACGTACTTGAAACGTCCTATTTTTTCACGGACTGCCAGTCCCGAAACTTCTTCAATATCTGCACCTTTTCCGACTGCTTCAATCGCCTTGTCGTTGAAATTCAGTATAAGTTTCATCATGTAAAGCTGTTTTTTAAGACTTGTATAGGTATCGACCTCATGGAAAGCAAGCTGATGCAGAAAATCTTCACGTATCGAACGAGCTGTTTCCATTTTAAGACGGTCGTTTGCTGAAAGTGCGTCCATACCTATAAGCTTTACAATTTCTTTAAGTTCAGCTTCGTCATGGAGAATTTCCATAAATCTCGCTCTTAATTTCGTCCACTCTGCCGAAACGTTATTATTGTACCAGTCTGCCAGTGAATCCACATAAAGCGAGTAACTTGTAAGCCAGTTTATCGCCGGAAAATGTCTCTGATAGGCAAGATTTGAGTCAAGTCCCCAGAAAACTTTTACAATTCTAAGAGTAGCCTGTGAAACGGGTTCAGAGATGTCTCCCCCCGGTGGCGAAACTGCTCCGATTACGGATAATGTTCCCTCTCTGCCGTCTGTACCGTTTGAGATAACACGCCCTGCACGTTCATAAAACTGTGCAAGACGACTTCCGAGATATGCGGGATACCCCTCATCACCGGGCATTTCTTCAAGTCGTCCGGACATTTCACGGAGAGCCTCTGCCCACCGTGAAGTTGAATCCGCCATAAGTGCAACAGAATATCCCATATCACGATAATATTCCGCAATCGTTATTCCCGTATAAACCGACGCTTCACGGGCTGCAACAGGCATATCAGACGTATTCGCAATCAAAACCGTTCTTTCCATAAGTGACTTGTTTGTGTGAGGGTCAATAAGTTCAGGGAACTCATTGAGAACGTCGGTCATTTCGTTGCCACGCTCGCCACAGCCTATATACACGATAATATCAGCGGCTGCCCACTTTGCAAGCTGATGCTGTGTAACCGTCTTGCCGCTTCCGAAAGGTCCGGGAATTGCCGCAACACCGCCCTTTGCTATCGGAAAAAGACAGTCAACAACTCTCTGTCCCGTAACCAACGGCATATCAGGAGATAATTTCTTTTTGTATGGTCTGCCACGTCGTACAGACCATTTCTGAAACAACGATAATTCAAGTTCACCCTTGTCGGTTTCAAGAATACAAACAGTGTCGTCAACATGAAATTCACCTGCTGAAATCTTTTTCACAACACCCTCAACGCTGTTCGGTACAAGAATTTTGTGAAGAACTATATCAGTTTCGGGAACTGTTCCGATTATATCGCCCCCTGTAACTCTGTCACCTTCTTTTACAGACGGTGTAAAATTCCACACCTTTTCCCTTTTAAGCGATGGAACTTCAACGCCTCTTTTAAGACTGTTTCCGCAGACTTTTTTAATATCGTCAAGAGGTCGCTGTATACCGTCGAAAATACTTCCGATAAGTCCCGGACCAAGTTCAACGCTCATCGGTTCACCTGTTGAAATGACTTCNTCTCCTNTACCAAGTCCNGCGGTTTCCTCGTAAACCTGTANTGATGCACGGTCGCCGTGCATTTCTATAATTTCGCCTATAAGTTTTTGCTGACTTACACGCACAACGTCAAACATATTAGCGTCTCTCATTCCCTCCGCAACTACAAGAGGACCTGAAATCTTTACAACTGTTCCTTTGCNGCTCATTTTATAAATCGCCTCAATTCTTCAATATATCAGAGCCTACCGCCTTTTCAACCGCTTCGTGTACAGCTCTCATTCCGTCGCCCGTATTTCCCTTTATAGCAGGAATAAGAACTATTGACGGAAGCCGGCTGTTCCGGTATTTGTTTATTGTATCGCTTACCAGTGCCGCCGCAGGTTCAGTAATATAAATTACTGCAAAATCATTTGCCGCAAGTCTTGTTATAAGCTTTGAAATTTTCTTGCTGTCGGTTTCACAGAAAACGGAAAGTCCGAGTGCTGCAAATCCGGAAACACTTGCACTGTCGCCGATTACTGCCGTTTTATACATATAATTTTCTCAACCTTTCCGTAATTGTCTCAATATCCGCACCGCTTTCCCTGCACACCGAAATTATACGCAGATTCTTGATTTCTGCTTCCTTTGCTATATAATAGGCAATAAGCGGTTCAACGCCAAAAGCCTGCATACGTGCATTTCCGGCAAGTTCCGTAATCATGTCGTCGCAGTATTTTTCAAACTGTGCAGGATTTTCCTTGAGAAGCCGTGCGGATTCGCTGTACTGTGTATGTTCAAGAAAACTAATCACGCTGTCTGTACCACCGAGTGACGCTCTTATCAGTGACTCTTTGTCAAGTCCGGTACTTCCGCACAAAGCAGTTTCAAGAAACGCCCTCGACTTGCCCATTTTACTGCATCTGTAAGCGGTTTTTATATCGGCAAAAACTGTTATAAGTTCCGCATATTTCTGCATGAACTCACCGCCAAACTCCTCCGCACTTTTCTGCATTTCCATAAGTGCCGACGAATCAATTAGTGAATCCGAAAGCTGACCGTCAAGTGTTCCTGTAAGAAGTTCATAAGCCTCCGAAGCCGTTTCACGCATATAATCGGGCAGAATATCGCTGTCCTTTGACCTGAACGCCTCTTTAAGTACATCAATGCCAACGTTTGAAGGTTCAATAAAATAATTCTCCGGTTCTCTGCCCGAAATCATCGCTTTCAGAACGGCTTTGAGATTGTGGAAATCGTTCCTGTAAAGGAGAATTTCAAGCTCACGGCTGTCCGGTGCATAGCTTTTCAGCATTTCCCACACATCAGCAAGCGTTTTATTTTCAGTTTCCTTTGCAGAAACAAGTGATTCAAATTCTGCATTTGTACGTGCATTAATAAGCTGTTCCATATCACTGTGGGTAAGCAGTGAGTTTTCCATTGCCTTTACCGCTGAAACCGCACTTGCATATTCTGCTTTTCCCATTCAATCACCTGCCCGAAAAAAGTTCTCTTGCGAGAGTATCACGTATACCGTCTTTTTCTGATTCAATAATTGCCCTGAAACTGCAATTTTCAGAAATAAGACCGTATTCAAGTATAAAACCGTCATTGATTTCGGCTGTCTTATCTGAAACAACAACCGTTCCGCCCTCTTTTTTTGCAAGAACTGTAAGTTTTTCCGCAAAGTCTGTCGGAAGTCTGCGGAGGTCATTTTCCCCGAAATAAATTATTCCGTCACCCTTATGAAGTTTACGTCCGGCAAGTTTAAGAATCATTTCAAAATATTCACTGTTCGGCAGTCCTCTGAGTTTTGCAATAATACTTTCTATTGCAGAATCAATAATTTCAACCTTGCATTTAAGAATTTTTCTTTTTGCCTCCGCATCTGCCGAGTTACAGGCATTTTTAAATTCTGTTTCAGACTGTGCAGAAGCCTTTTTCATGTAATCTTCATACGCCTTTTCAGCTTTTGTGTCACCCTCCGCCTTTACAGACTGTGCCTTGCTTTCCGCTGAACGTATTATATTATCTTCCGTAATTTTTTGCTGTCGATTAATTATATTAAGAATTTCGTCAAGTCCCGACATTTCTGTCCCTCCTTGCTTTGTTTATATAGTGATATTATAGATAAGAAGAATCGAAATAAGAAGTGCGAGAATTGCGTATGTTTCAACCATTGCCGCCATAATAATACCCTTTCCGTTGTGTTCGGGTTTTTTAGCGGTAATTCCTACACCTGCGGCTGCCGCACGTCCCTGAGCGATACCCGAAAAAAGTCCGACTATCGCAATCGGAAGTGATGCACCGAAAAACATAAGTCCCTGAGATAAAGTGAGTTCTGCGGCATTGCCGCCGATAATTCCGATTCTGCTGAGCATAAGAATTGCGGTAAGAAGTCCGTAAAGACCCTGCGTACCGGGCAGAAGCTGTAAAATAAGAACCTTGCTGAATTTGTTCGGGTCAACCGAAACTACTCCTGCGGCTGCCTCGCCGACAAGTCCGACACCCTTTGCCGAGCCTATTCCTGCGAAAAGAGCAGCAAACGCTGCACCTAAAATTGCCATTGCGATTCCCATACTATTCATTGTAATTTTCCTCCTTGAATCTGATATACTGAGTGTTTACCGTAAGCGGACTAAATTCACGTCCACCGCCTGTGTAGAACTTTGAAAACAGTTCAACAAACTGTAGTCTGTCCGTATGAACGTAAGCACCCAGAAGATTTATTGCAAGATTTGCTGTGTGACCGACTATGAAAACGACCACGAGCAGAATTGTCTTGACAACCATGTTTTCGGGCATTGTGCCTATGAGATTTATAACACCTGCAATACTTCCGGTAGCAAGACCGAGAGCAAGCAGTCGTGAATATGAAAGAATGTCGCTGNGATACCCCGTTGNAGTATTGTATAGGGNGTAAAGTCCACCGAAAAATTTTCCGAAAACTGATTTTGAATTTCTTCCCGAAGTCAGAACAATCAGCACAACTCCGGCTATCATGAGATAAGTTCCGACTGTTTTCAGTATTGACGGAANATCTGTCAATATTCCGGCTGCGAGAGGTGCAACGCCTAAAACAGTAAGATAAACCGGTACTGTATCAAGTACCGCATCAAGCTTTCTGCCGTCGTCCCACGCCATTTTGAACGATACTCCAACACCGAGAAACAGGTGAAGTATTCCGAGTGCAAACGAATAAAGCAAAAGTTTTATCGGGTCGTCCAACGGCTGAAACCATAGTGCGATGCTTCCTATTTCCCTGCCGAAATACTCACGTCCGACAACCTGCACTATATCGCCGAACCAGCTCCCGAATAACGCCCCCCATATCAGCGTTGATATTCCGCAGTTACGGAACATTGTCATAGTCTTTTTCATACTTGTGTCAAGTCTGAATTTTTTAAGAACTATTGTTGTGCCGATTAACATTAACAGACCGTAACCAGCGTCCGAAAGCATCATACCAAAAAACAGATAATAGAAAAATGACATTACAGGTGTCGGGTCAACGTCCGATTTTGATGGCATTGAATACATCTTTGTAATACTTTCAACAGGAGCGGAAAAACTGCTGTTTTCCAGTAAAACCGGAACATCTTCATCATCTGTCGGGTCTGTGAAAGTTATTGATGCTGTGTACTTTTTTTCAATCTCCTTACGGAGAGAATCAGCATACTTTTCGGGAATGTATCCCGTCAGCACAAATGTGCTTTCCGTAAAGCCCAGTGAACTTAGTGCATTATATTTGTCCTTACGCATTTGCAGATAGTCAACCGCAAATTTCAGTTTTTCACGGTGTTCGGCAAGTACGGCGATATGCTTTCCGAGTTCCTCGCACCGCCGTTCAAAAACCTTACGCTCATTTTTACAGCGTTCAATAATATTCTTTGGAGTTTCATTTTCAGTTTCGGATATCGGCACAAACGAACTTTTCCGGAGAAATTCTTCGGTCTTATCAGCCATTTCCTTACTACAGATTATAAATATATTTGTCTGTTCTTTGGACTTTGAAATTATTTCCGAATAACTTCCGTCAGGCATATTATTTTCAAGAAAAACGCCCGACGGTAAAGAACCGATAAAAGCCGTTGTAGTTGCCGTACCCTTGAAGTTAAGCGGAATATCAAGTTCAGCCCACTGTTTCAGAATATCGCATTTAATGTCAATCTGCGAAATACTCTTTTCAGCTTCCGCAATTTCCTGACTGCTATGGACAATATCTCCTGCAACAGACATGATTTTTTCCAATCGCATTGCACCCTTGCCAAAATCGTGTTTTTCGACTTCCGTCTTTCCACCGAACATATCAGTAACAGAAACTTTTTCAGGAGCATACTTTTCAAGTACGTCCAAAGACTGTGCAACTGTACTTCGGAACTTTTCAAACTCCCCTACTACTGCGGTAACGTTTGTGTTATCAAGTTCTTCGTCGTCATTTCGGGAAATTTCCACCACTCCACGACGCTGAAGAAGTTCGACAATTTTCTTACTGTCCGTCAGAAGTGCAATCAGTTCAATTTTTTTCATTCTGAGTTTCGCCAATTTACATCACTCTCCTTATAAGCAATTTTTTCAGAAAAACNNTTTAATCNCTGCATTAACTGCATTATCCATATTTTNCNNCGCCTGTATTCTGATATTCTCAATCTGCTTTATACAGTNNGCNTTNACTTTNTGAGCATGAATATCCGATTTTTTTCTGTATTCAGAACGGATTTTTTCAGACTCCGCAGATGCAGTACTGATTTTTTTCTGAATGGCGAGAGCGGAATATCTTTCGGCTTCAACAAGAATATCCTCACTGCGTTTTCTTGCGTCAGAATTTTTTCTGTTTGAGTCAGCCTCAGCAGAAAGAATTTTTTTTACTGCTTCAGATGCCATAATATCACCTCTTTCAATGGATAAAGTTCTTTTTTTCTTCAAATAAACAGAAAGAGAGCTATCCTACAGACAGCTCCCCTTTGAACATTATACTCATTTTAAATAAAATTTATACAAAAAATCAGATTTATTTACGTCAACAAAAGATAAAGAGAGCCAATCCCTACAGACAGCTCCCTTTAATGACGTATTTAATTCATGCAAATATTATACNCCACNAAAATACATTTGTCAAGTGTTTTTTGAATTTTCATATTTTTTAACAATTAATCTTCCTTAACNTTAACCTTGATTCCGAGAACAGAAAGACTTTCGTCGTCAACAACAGACGGACATTCCGACATCAGTTCACTTGCATTCTGAACTTTCGGGAATGCTGTAACGTCACGGAGACTGTCAGCCTTGCACATAATCATTGNGAGACGGTCAAGACCGATANCCATACCACCATGAGGAGGAGCAGCATAACGGTAAGCATCAACAAGGAATCCGAATTTAGCTTGAATTTCCTCGTCAGTCATACCGAGAGCCTCAAACATTCTCTGCTGGAGTTCAAAGTCAGTTATACGCATAGAACCGCTTGAAAGTTCCGTACCGTTAAGAACCAAATCCCATGCCTTTGCACGAACGTTTGCAGGGTCGGTGTCAAGATATTCAATGCACTCCTCCATAGGCATAGTGAACGGATGATGTGCGGCAACCCATGTATTATTTTCGTCGTCATGCTCAAAGAACGGCATTTCCGTAATCCAGAGGAAATTATAATTGTCCTCCGGAATAACATCAAGTCTCTTACCGCAGATAAGACGAATTGCACCGAGAGTTGAAAGAACAGTTTTATTTTTGTCTGCACAGATAAGAACAAGGTCGCCTTTTTCAGCGTTTACAGCGTCACAGATTTTTTCAAGCTGACCGTCACCGAGGAACTTTTTAAATGAACAGTTCGGCTCGTCTGCCCAGCGGATATATGCAAGACCCTTTGCACCAATACCCTTGGCGTGTTCAACAAGCTTATCGATTTCTTTTCTTGTGTAAGTACCTGCACCGTTCTTTACATTGATTGCACGTACAGAACCACCCTCGTCAAGAGCGTTTTTGAATACTACAAAATCAACGTCACTTACCGTTTCGGAAATATCCTGAATTTCAAAACCAAAACGTGTATCAGGCTTGTCAGAACCGTAACGGTTCATAGCGTCCGCAAAAGTAAGACGTGGCAGCGGAGTAGGAATATCAACATTCATTACTTCCTTAAAAACTCGCTGAACAAATCCCTCAACACATTCCTGAATATCTTCGGCATCAACAAAAGACATTTCAAGGTCTATCTGCGTAAATTCCGGCTGTCTGTCTGCACGCAAATCTTCGTCACGGAAACAGCGTGCAAGCTGAATATAACGGTCATATCCCGAAATCATAAGTAACTGCTTGTAAATCTGCGGGGACTGCGGAAGTGCATAAAATTTTCCCTGATGTACTCTTGACGGAATGAGATAGTCTCTTGCACCTTCCGGAGTAGATTTCATCATCATAGGAGTTTCAATTTCAATAAATCCGTTTTCATAGAAATACTCTCTTGTTACTTTTGCAATCTCGTGACGCATAATTATATTACGCTGGAGAGGTTCACGACGGAGGTCAAGAAAACGATATTTCAGACGCAGTTCCTCGTTTACGTTGGAGTCGCTTACAATTTCAAAAGGCGGTGTCTGAGCCTTTGCAAGTATCCGGAGGTCATCAACGAAAATTTCAACAAGACCCGTTTTTATTTTGTAGTTCTTGCTCTCACGCTCGCAGACTTTTCCCTTTGCCATAAGAACATATTCACTGTGACA
>WFLX010070931.1_pt1 | contig 13311 bp, 9 predicted proteins | sample 4967041 | NCBI WGS metagenome assembly WFLX01 (sample SAMN12857096, study PRJNA449069) | gut metagenome | isolation source: stool from male and female vole | host: Microtus ochrogaster | place: USA:Florida | collected 2017
TGTTCAATCCGAAATACCTGTCGGTGGCAGTTCCTTTCAGGGCGCAATGGCAGTCATCATACTGTGGAGAGGTGACAAGAATGGCGCACGGTAAGCCTGAAACATTGCACACTATGAACTGGTAACCGCCGGAAGCAGTGCGCTCTACGCGTGTAATGCCGTTGCCTGTATCCACTTCCTGAATAAGACGCCGCTCCGATTGCGGCACCTGCCTCATCCTGTCATGCAGCGACAGGCGGCACAACAAAGGCNCCTNGTCTGNCGANGGGCTCTTGAACGGNATGAGAGNGGACAGCAATGAGNCAAGTATCCCATCGCCTCCATCAGCCGTTATCACCACTTTATGACCGCCAATATTATAGTTCNTGAATCATTACGGCTTAACATTGTTGAAACGGAACGTCGTCTGACCGACATTCTTTATAAGGTATCCCCGCTTTTTCAGCTTCATAACCTGCTTCGTATAGCGCTTGTCGAGTTTCTTAATGCTGCCCGCATAGGTTACACTACTTATGCATCTGCCATTGCCTTCCTGCACGAGATAGTCGTGAAACTGCTTTGACAGCATGCTGCGTCCATAGAGAAACCTCGACTTATTATACATCACCGCACTGTCAAGGAGCAGTTCATCGGTCATATATACAACGGAATCTGACGGTGAGACGGCTACTCCGTATATGTATATCCGCTGCGTCTTCATCGTTTCGGCTTTGGATTGCCTTGTATTCTTTTTCTTGTTGCCCTGCGTCTGTTGCACCTTGCTACCGGCAGCACTGTCTTTCTCGGACTTTTTCGCTACCGTTCCGGCGAACGAAGAGGCCATAACCATTGTTGACAACAGTATCGTTAATATTCTGTTCATAATCTATACAGATAGCTATTCTTATATATATAAATAATGTATATTACGCATTCTTCTTCATAACACGGCGCATCTTCCGCTCAGCCGTTTTCCTTATCTGCCTCACACGCTCACGTTTCAATCCCCGTTCCGATGCTATCTCGGCCATTGTCTTGTGCCCTTCGGTGCCGATGCCATAGAAGTCGCATATTATTATCCGCTCCCTTTCGTTTAGAACCCTCAACGCCTGCATCAGGGCAAAACTTACTTCCTTGTCTTCAACGGCTTCATCGGTCATCGGTTTACCGGCTTTCAGCATATCGCCGAGGGTGTTTGTCTGTCCGGGATGCAACGGCGCATCGGTAGAGAAACGCCTTACATCGTGCGTTTCCGGCTTTGTATTCTTCGGCAAGGTTATCATTGTACCCTGCTCAGGCAATGCCTGTTCCATGGCTTTCCTTACCTCCCACACCGCATGGTTGACAAAACGCTCGCCGTCTTTGGGCTGCCATTTGCGGGCGGAAAGCATGAGNGCGATATTGCCCTNACTGATNAGGTCGNCCATACTCAATCCTTTTTCAGCATACTGACGGGCNATGCTGACCACGAACCGGAGGTTTGCGGNCACGAGTCGGTCANGGGCCACATCGTCACCGTTCTGGATTCTGACCGCCAACTCACGCTCTTCCGTGTCGGAAAGCGACGGTATATTATGTATATCCTGCCAATAGGCATCGAGAGTGTCATATTTCTGCATAATAAAAGCATTTAATGTTATATGGTCAGCCACTTGAAACACGGAGTGGTTACGGNGCTATCCGCAACGTAACACGCAACNACCGCGNAACGATTTACAACCAAAACTCAAACAGACGTGACAGCCATNCACGTGTTTTCTGCCATCTTGTACGCCATTGATTCCATTTCTCNGGANTCAGACGNAAACTCTTTGGCTTGTCAGCATCAAAAAGTCTCGACAGTTCCGCGGTGGTATTCTTGTCTATTATCACCGCATTGGCCTCGTAATCCCAACGCAACGACCGTGCGTCGAGGTTGCAACTGCCAACGGTACAGACTCTTCCGTCAACCATTATCACCTTAGTGTGATGAAAACCGCCTTGATATATATACACGTTCGCACCACGTTTCATCATCCAGTGCATGTGATAGAAAGAACAGTCCGGCGACATTGGGATGTCACTCTTCTCCGCTATCATTACATCCATCTTCACACCACGTTTCAAAGCCCTTTTTATCGCTTTCTTGACGGTACTCGTCAGCGTCATGTAAGGGTTGAGAATCTTTACGCTATCCTTTGCGTTGTCGAGGGCAGAGATGTAAAACTGCCTCATAATACGGTTCGATATATGCGGCTCACGGTTTATTATACCGACCATTTTGCGGTAAGCTGTGGCCGTGGTATCCGGCTTTAGCCCATGAAAATAGTCTGCCGGACGGTATCCTCTGAAGTATTTCGCACCGCTAACGTTTTGCCTTGCAGTCTTGTTCCATATACGCAAGAATATCCGTTGCAACGTATTTACCTCCTCTCCGTCTATGCGGCAGTGCATATCGTGCCACTCTCCCACCACCTCCGTGCCGTGGATGTAGTAGTCTGCCACGTTCATTCCACCGGTATATGCTATCTGTCCGTCTATAACCACAATCTTACGGTGGTCTCTATGAAACACATGGTTAATCCATGGGAAACGGACCGGGTCAAACTCGCATATCTCTATGCCGTACTCCCTTATCTTTTTCAGATGCTCTTCCTTCAAGGGACGGTTGTTGGACATATTGCCAAAGGCATCGAACAGAGCCCTTACCTCCACACCCTCCTTTACTTTCTGCGCCAGAATGTGTACCAATTCCTTTGTGATAGAATCGTTACGGAAGTTGAAATACTCCAGATGCACGCTGCTCTTGGCCTGCCTTATGGCTTGGAACATATCGTCAAACTTGGCCTGTCCGTTGTTGAACAGAACGACGCTATTGTCGTGCGAGAACGTTATGCCATGGCTTCTAAGGTCACGTACCACAAGAGAGTCAGCCGTTTCGACCTCATCCGGCGTTCCTGCAACGGTCACAAGCGATACCGTAAGCAACGCTATCAATAAACAACCTTTTCTCATTTCTCCTGAGGTGCATCGGCCTGCACCATGCTTCTGATATGAATATCCCTCTGCGGGAACGGTATTTCTATATTATTATCATTGAGGGTGTTGTAGATACACTCCAATATTATGCCGTCATCGGCATATTGTGTGAACACATTCACCCATACTATAACCTTCAGGACTAACGCAGAGTCACCCAATTCCTTCAGAACCACCTTGCAACCCTTTTGTTTGTCTATGCAATCCAGCTTGCCCACAGCGTCTATTATCAGCCGTTTCGCCTCACGGACATCTGTGCCGTAGGCGACGCCTACATCTAGAATATGCGACTCGTAGCCATGGTTGCGGGTCATGTTCTTATAGTTCTTTGTGAAGAGTTGCGAATTTTGGAACGCAATGACAGAGCCGTCAACGGTGTCTATCATTGTAGACGTGTAGGAAATGCTTGACACCGTACCCCTAATGCCGTCACATACTATCAGGTCTCCTATCTTTATACGACCCATCATCAGCGAAATGCCGTAATAGATGTTCTCCAATATATCCTTGGAGGCAAAGCCTATACCCGTAGACAAGCCGCCGGAGATAATGACAAGCCACTGACTTGATATGTCAAATATCGCCAACGACACAAGGAACCAAATACCCCAAATCAGCACCTGCACCACATTCTTGACCATCATGAACTGCTGTGCGGCATTGACAGCATCCCTTTGTTCGAGTATATATTTTGTGAAAGCCTTGGCGGTATGGTTCAAATAGTTGAAGACAAANCACAACACNACTACNATAGCAANACCAAAGNCACTCGCCTTGAAGTTAGGAGTATCAATAAAATACTTGGTAAACATACGAAGCGTGAGGTCTGTGAGATTGAACACATCAGCAGCCCAATACAAACTGAGCACAACAGNGCCGACANCTGCGGTAGGCAACCCTACCCAATAAATGATGTTATGGTACCATGTGTCCACAATAGGGCGCTCGGCAAGCCTGAGTTTTATCGCATATCCTTTGTACCAGTCGCGCAAACAGATAATGGTCAGGATGCACGTCAACTGCATTATCCACCATATCAGTATCTGAACCGACAGCAATGTATAGCCAACAATGGAGCAACACAATGAAACGACAAAGACAAACAGCGAGAATGTGGCGAAACCCTTGTCGCTACGCTCCACATCAGTCTTTAACCTGCGCAGCGTATGCCACTGCCACAGACAGCAGGCCAGCAACACCGGCGGAAAGACAAGATTGACAAGTGTATTGGGTATAAGCACCACACGGAAACTGATAACGATGAATCCGTTCACCAGCAGCGGCAAATAGATATAGAGTGTTTTCAGGGTCTTTGAGGCATCCACACGCAACAGCGTCGAGATGATTATGACACTCATGAGCCATGCGAACTGAACCAGCAGCGAGGATGCCATTATCAGGAAATCCTGCGTGGCCAAAGCCTGCACTATTCCCAACAGTATGGCAAAGGTAACCGCCGTGGATGCGAAGATAAAGGTTTTCCGCTTGGCANGGANCCACTGCCCGGCATCGCCAAGCATGCCTTTCTTTATCAACNTTGTTGNAAGNCATCTCACAATGAGCTGGTTAAGGGCCACGGCCACAAAAGCATAGAACAATATCACCACAAAGACGCCAAGCATCCACCGCGCGTCCCACTGTGACCTCAGTTTACTGTCGCTGCCATACTTCTCCCCTATCGTCTCTTTTGTCTCGGAATAGTAGTCTTTCAGCCTCGCCAATATGGAAAAGTAGTTGTCTCCGCCATTTCTGAAAATGCTGTTCTGCAATTCCCCATACTTGATATTGGCATAATCGCTGAGGTTCTTCAGCCTGCTCTCGGTCATTTTGTAGTAGGTGATGTACTCAGTCATCTGGTCCCTGTCCTCCACAACCATTCGCCTTGTGTTGACAGCCAGAGCCAAACAGACATTACGATCAGTCTTGCCACGCTCGTCAAGCATCACGACCGGCATGGATTTCAGACACTGTATCAGGCTGTCCATACGCGCCACCTCGCCGTTGCTTTTCTCTACAAGCGACGTAAAAGGCATCAGATGCTTCTCAAAGTCACGATATGCGCTTATGGCCTCATGACAGGCGTATGACAAATCAAACACATAGCCGTCCTTTTGCGAATAGAGCATCAGTGCATTCTGATTGCTATTCTGCATGGTCTGCATGAGGGTACGGAACACTCGCTGCTCCTCTTTCCTCATCAATTGCTGCCTCTCTCCATATTCATTATGGTATTTGGTAAGCTCACTACGCAAAATCTTCAGCGTATTGCCAAGACTGTCCTCCTTCAACACGGCAGAAGCCGGCGTAACGGTCAACAGCCCAAGCAGCAATAATATATATAATTGGATTTTAATCATCTAAAAATAATTTTGTGCAAAGTTATAGTTTTTTTTCCATATACACAAATTTTGATATAGGTTTTAGACGTTCCCACAGGGCTTTTAATGCCTTATTATTACCGCTACACAATAATGTCGGCATAACAAACGCGAGCATTACCGGCAAATTCACGTCCCGTCATTTACCACACCTTATAACTTTCTGAATTTTAATGTATTATAGATACCACTGTAATCACAGTGCGATTACAACACAATTGCATTGCGATTACGCTCCAATCGCAATGCTTTTACACTACAATTTGGGTGCGATTACAACACATTAGAACCACAGTTCATTACTATACGCCACCAAAGAAACGGGCATACGCATAACAAAAAGCCCGAAAGCGTATTGCTTTCGGGCTTTTATCGCATCAATTATCCGGATTGAAACCATCCATTTACGTCTATCTTAAAAGCATGTATAGGATGTTGCTCGGTTCCGAACTCCGTGAATTATTCCTCTGTCAGTTCCAGTTTTCGGTTGGAATTGTCGGCCAATACTTGGTTGACAATAGTGGTTATCTGCTCTTTCAACTCGTTTATGAACTGTGCGGCATCATACTTTCGGTGCTCTATGTCACGCAGTTTTTTCTCCCAAATGCCTGTCAGCTCAGGGCTCTTGATTAGGTCTTCGCGTATCAATCCTATCAGTTCCACTCCTGTTGTGGTGGCAACGATACGCTTTCGCTCCCTGCGTATGTAATGCCGCTTGAACAATGTCTCTATTATGGCGGCACGACTTGACGGCCGTCCGATGCCGTTCTCTTTCATAGCGGCTCTTAACTCATCGTTATCCACAAACTTTCCGGCCGTCTCCATTGCCCGCAACAATGTCGCTTCGGTATAATACGGTGGCGGAGTAGTCTGTTTCTCGGTCAATGTAGGCCTGTGAGGCCCGCTTTCTCCTTTCACAAACGCAGGCAACAACCCCTCTGTCGGCTCTTGCTTCTCTATATCATTGGCCTGCTGCTCGTTCCGTGTATCTTCAGGTTCGTCTTTCTTCTGCTTCTCAAACACTACACGATAACCGGGATTTAGTATCTCTTTACCGCTTGTCTTGAATTTAACCTCACCGGCTTTACCCTCCACTGTCGTTGTGGAAAACTTGCAATCGGGATAGAACACCGCAATGAAACGCCGCGCCACGAGGTCATACACATTACGCTCGCTGTCGGTTAGTCCTGCCGGAACTACACCGGTGGGTATTATGGCGTGGTGGTCTGTAACCTTTGAGTTGTCGAATACCTTCTTACTTTTGGTCAAAGGCTTCCCCCCCAACGGACGTATGAGGTCGGCGTATGGCGCTATGCCGGCTGTCTTTATCTTAAAAAGGCCGTTGAGTGTCTGCGGACACTTGGCGTATATGTCGTCTGTCAGATACTGGGTGTCTACACGAGGGTACGTGGTTACTTTCTTTTCGTACAGGCTTTGTATCAGCGAGAGGGTCATCTCGGCCGTATACGCAAACTTTTTATTGCACTCAACCTGCAGGGTTGTAAGGTCAAAAAGCTGAGGCGGCTTCTCCGTCCCGTTCTTTTTAGACACCGATGTCACCTCAAACGGCTTGTCCTGTATCTCCGTAAAGGCCGCCTCGCCTTCTTCTTTGGACGTGTATTTGCCCTTGGTTGCGGTAAAAAGAGTATCACGATAGACGGTAGACAGCACCCAATACGGCTCCGGTTTGAAGTTGTCTATCTCTTTTTGCCTATTCACTATCATCGCCAATGTGGGTGTCTGCACACGGCCTATGGACAAAACCGAACCGGCACCTACATTGCGATTGGCGCTGTCGCGGTATTTAAGTGTGTATAGTCTTGTCGCATTCATGCCAAGCAGCCAATCGCCTATGGCTCTTGACAGACCGGCCATATAGAGCGGCTCGTATTCTTTCTGGTCGTGAAGATTTTGGAATCCCTCCCTTATAGCCTCTTCCGTAAGCGATGATATCCACAAGCGCTTTACCGGACACGTTGCCTTGGCTTTCTGCATAACCCATCTTTGGATCAGTTCCCCTTCCTGTCCGGCATCACCGCAGTTTATTATCTCATCGGCTTCCTGCATGAGTTTCTCTATAATGGCAAATTGTGTCTTGATGCTTTGTTGGTCTATCAGCTTAATGCCGAACCGCTGTGGTATCATAGGCAGAGAGCCTAACCCCCACCGTTTCCACATCTCGGTGTAGTCGTGGGGCTCCTTCAACGTACACAGGTGGCCGTATGTCCACGTCACCCTGTATCCGTTACCCTCCATATATCCCTGTCTGGACGATGTGGCGCCTATGACATTTGCGATGTCACGCGCCACACTCGGTTTCTCCGCTATACAAACTGTCATTGTGATTACGCCATTTTTTTACCGCGTCCGCTCTATGAAGCGATCCATAAGCCATTGCTTTTGTTCAGCTATTGTCATGTTGCTATTGTCAAGGAGCAACGCATCATCGGCCTTTCTGAGCGGCGATACCTCACGAGTAGAGTCGAGTTCGTCGCGTTCCAGCACGTTTTTCAGAATATCTTCATAGTCTGCCGGCATGCCTTTGGCTTTCAGTTCATCGTATCTGCGCTGCGCCCTGACCTCAGCAGATGCCGTCACGAACACTTTCAACTCGGCATCAGGGAATACGGTTGTACCAATATCACGACCATCCATCACCACGCCTTTCTCCTTACCCATAAGCCTTTGCTGCTCTACCATTGCTTTACGAACGAACGGTATGGCTGCAACCTTGCTGACTTTGTTGGACACTTCTATCGAACGTATGACGTCTTCAACACGTTCTCCATTGAGATAGGCGTCGGGTCTGCCCGTTTCTGTGTTGAAACGGAATGAGATATTAATCTCCGGCAGTCTTTTNTGAAGCTGATCGACNAGNACCTCGCCGTCAANGGCAAAGAGGTTGTTACGCATACAGAACAAAGTGACAGTCCGGTACATTGCGCCGGTATCGACATATATATACCCTACTTCTCCGGCAAGGTCTTTTGCCATTGTACTTTTGCCACAAGAGGAGTGGCCATCTATAGCTATAGTGATTTTTTTCATTTGCAATTGTTGTTTCTTCAAATTATGGACTGTATCTTATCACGGCATTTTTCCATCAGCCATTTGGGTGTACTGGTGGCTCCGCAGATACCAACACTGTTGATGCCATGCAGCCATTGCGGATCAATCTCTTCCGGTCCTTCTATCAGATGCGTGTTGCTATTATGCTCAAGGCAGGCATTATACAGCACTCTTCCGTTACTGCTTTTCCGTCCACAGACAAATAGTATGAGGTCATGCTTTGTCGCAAAGAGACAAATATTGGGCATACGGTTAGCCACTTGGCGACATATCGTGTCGAAAGACATGAATGTTGCCTCCGGAGAGATATGCTTTTGACAATATTCTATTATGCGATGAAACTCGTCCAAAGACTTCGTTGTCTGCGAATACAGGTATATATCCCGTGTAAAATCTAACTTAGCGGCTTCCTCAGGGTGCTCTATAACAATAGCATTGCCCTCTGTCTGTCCCACAAGCCCAAGCACTTCGGCATGGCCGTTTTTCCCGAATATGACGATAGAACTTCTTGTTTTGTCCATCGNCTCATAGCGTTTCTNTATCCNTTTCTGCAANGCAAGCACCACAGGACAGGTAGCATCTATTATCGTTATACGGTTATTGCGTGCCACTTCGTATGTCTGTGGAGGCTCACCGTGTGCTCGTAACAGTACGGTAGCGTCATGAAGGCGTGAGAACTCATCGTGTCCAATGGTGTTAAGCCCCATGTTGCGAAGCCGTTCGCACTCCATCCCATTATGAACAATATCGCCAAGGCAACATAATTGCTGCCCGTCTTTAAGCGTCTCTTCTGCCTTTTCTATTGCCGTAGTAACTCCAAAGCAGAAGCCGGAGCCTTGGTCTATCTCGATAAACATAAATAATGGTAATGTTATATGACAAATTTCAGATTATGATTTGTCTCCTATAATGGTGTTGAAATACAATTTCATGAGGTCGGCGGCGGCCATAAAACTTGTTTTCTCGCCATGTTGCACGGCCTGCTCCATCTCCTCCAGCCTCTGTTTCACAACCGGGTTGTTATAGAACTGTCCTTTAAGTGAGTTGTCTATCGTCTCGTACATCCAGTATTTGTTCTGCTGTCGGCGACGATAGTCAAAATAACCGTTCTGTTTAACGAAATCAAAATATTCGTATATCATATCCCATACCTCCTTGATACCGTAGCCATAGAAGCCGGAATAGGTCATAACCTTTCTATCCCAACCGCTTTCTGACAACGGAAAGAAATGCAGGGCGTTGCGGAAATTCTGTGCGGCCATCTCACAACGCTTTACGTTATCGCCGTCACATTTGTTTATTACGATTCCATCTGAAATCTCCATAATCCCCCTTTTTATTCCTTGCAACTCGTCACCGGTGCCTGCCACCTGTATCAACAGGAAGAAATCGACCATGGAATGGCACGCCGTCTCACTCTGTCCGACACCCACAGTTTCTATAAAAATCTTGTCAAAGCCCGCCGCCTCGCACAAAATCACGGTCTCGCGTGTTTTTCTTGCCACTCCGCCCAAGCTCCCTGCAGACGGGCTGGGGCGTATGAATGCATCAGGATGTATNGCCAATTTCTCCATNCNTGTCTTNTCTCCGAGTATGGATNCCTTTGATCTTTCAGANGAAGGGTCTATGGCCAACACCGCCAGTTTACCTCCAAAACGCTCCAATACGTGCAGTCCGAATTCGTCAATTGAAGTTGACTTGCCCGCTCCCGGCACGCCGCTGATACCTATTCGCACCGATTTCCCGCTATAAGGCAGACAACGCTCTATCACTTCCTGAGCCTTTTGCTGGTGTTCAGGTATTACGCTCTCCACCAATGTGACGGCCTGTNACAGNNTTGTCATGTTGCCTGGAAATATGCCTTCCACCATTTCGTCTACGGTATATTGTTTGCGTGCAAAGCGTCTTCGGTTAAGATATGGATTGACTATGGACGGTTGTTGTACGCCACTGTTTACCGTCAGTCCCTTATATTCATCGTTATTTTCCGGATGTTCCATTGTGTTGTCTTGTTGATAGCACTGTTATGGCATTAATTATCTTGCAATATTATTTTCTTATCAGTATCACAACCTTCTGTTTGTCAGGGTCGTTTGTAATCATAAGAATACGCGGTCTGCGTTTGGTTTTGTTTATTTCCTTGGCTCTTGCTGTTACTTTCAGCCTGGTAGTCTCGCCAGGTTGCAACGTGGCCTTACCAAGTTGTACCTCCAATCCCGATGTAAACAGTTGCATTTTAGAGATCTCAAGAGTGGAAGAGCCGCTGTTAGTTATCTCGATCTCACCCTTTGCCTTCGCTTTTTTTGCTAATATCGTCATGTCTATCTCCTCCGCTGACAGCACTATCTTGGGCGCATTTTGGCGAGACGGCGCATCTAAAGCAACCGCCGGCGGCAACAATACAGCCGTCACTGATATTTCCTTGTCCTGCGTAACTTTGTCGGCAGGACTCTTTGCAAGGTAAAAAGAGGTCTGAGTCAGACCGTAATCACGCAAATCGCGAGACTTAAGCGTTACGTACATAATGCCCTTTTGCTTTGGTCCTATAACCTCCGGATAAGTCTTAACCTCAAGGTATGGCGGTAATCTGAGAGCCGTTGGCTGCACGTTTTGGCCTGTCGGATTCATGATATTTATCTCATGTATCATCCTTTGTCCTTTGTTTACATCGTCAAATTCAATGTTATCCACATCAGAAAACAACTCTCCAAGCTTGCAAGGATAGTCGCCTGAATAGTTTATCAGCTTAGTAACCACCTGCCCTCTGACATTTATCTCTGCCGGTGTTGTGTCTCCGGAATCGATTATACGCACCAGTCTAACAAAGTGTCCCAATTGCTTTGCATCGAAATTCAGCTTAACCTTTGTCGTGGTTCCGGGCATTATCTGTCCNCNATCATATTCTGCTACAGTACATCCGCANCCTGTATCGACACCCTTTNTTGTAACNGCCTGAGCCGTATTGTTTCTTAATTCCACCGTTATTGCAGCGGGATTACAGAACAATATCTGCCCGCAATCAATATCATTGAACACCGGTGTGAGGCTTTGCGCCGCCACTGTCGAGCATATTGTCAATAGTATAGCCGATATATTAAATCTCATTCTGTTCATTTATTTTACGTTTAACTTATACGCACCCTCCACTCCTCTGAACTCATTAGCGTATGCGCACACTGCTTTTGCAGTTCCTGAGACATATTCTCCCGTTCTGTCTATATAATATTCCGTTTCTATCGTGTGCGTACCTTTACGCATTTGGTTAAAGTGGTAAAGCGTAACATTGTCCTTTTGCTCCTTATAACACTGTCCTATATAACCGGATAGGCTTTCTACCGGTTCTAAACATGCTGCCTTGTTGTCCTCAACTGTAACAAAATCATAGTCTCTGTCGGCCGTTACCATGATTCGTACCGTTACCTTATCTCCAACTTTCAGAGTGCCGGGGGCTACGGTCTTGCCGTTGAAAAGAACCATTCTGCTGACAGACAAGCCTGTAGCTGCCTTACTAACCTGCCGTGCCTGTTGCTTATATGTGATATATGCCGCCGCCCATGACTCACAGTCAGTCTGCTTTCGCACTCTCACCACAGCGTTTTTAGGTTCTACCTCCTTATTCATCAGTATGGTATCACCTTTTATATCTTTAAGCACCGCCATGCTTCCGCCAAAGAAAGCGTGTACAGCATTAACGGTATTGTACGCATTATCCCATTCCTGTGTGCGCTTACTGCTTAGCAACCATCGTTGCATCTCGCCAATAGTACGGTTGTCTTGCGGTGTCACTGTGCGCAAAGCCTCTATCGCCAGCGTCTGTGTCGGTATGCGATAGTCACACCATGAATATGCGGCACAGTAAGAATCAAAGTAACGTCCCACGTCTTTGCGGTAAACAGTGTGTTCCTTTAAGGCATCCACGTAGCGTCGCGCGGCAGCCTTCCTGCCGTTATTATACAACACAATCGCCGCTATCGCTTTCTGTTCCATAGACGATTTGTTCATATCTTCCGCCACATGCCCTATAATCCAGTCTGCCGCCGCACCACCGTTACGCCTCTCCAACGTAAGTGCATAAAGCCATTCAAGATGCAATGTGCTTATAGCTACACTATGTTTTTTCTCCAATTGCCTCAGCTTGTTTACGTCTTCGCTTATCACTTTCCGCATATAGACAAACGCCTTGTCCATCATTTGGCGTGTATCTGCCTGTCGTCCACATAAAGTATTGAGTCTTGCAAGGGTCTTTATTACCGCCATTGTCATGTATGGCGAACCGCTCATGCCCTCCCACCACGAGAAAGAACCGTCGGCATTCTGCAAGTTATGCAATGCCGTGAGCACATTCTCAGACTTGTTTTCAGACCATTTCAGCATCGCCGCCACCCTATTGGCATACAGAGCATTCGACAATATTATCGCATTTTGGCTCTTCGGCTCTGCCATTTGCGGTAATGTCTCCATCATAAGCCACGCCGGATTATCCACATAATCAACTCTTACGTGTGCTTTACCTGCACCTTTCGGTATCATATCCGAGAATGTCAGCACGGTGTCCACCGGCGCATCAAACATATATGCCACGGTATTGGTTATCAGCTCCTCGTCAGACAACACCTGAAGCATCCTTTGCTCGCCGTCCGTATGTTTTGCACCGACAGCGGTAAAACGGCACACATACGCACCTTCCGTAACCTTTTTAGCCTCAACAGGGAACGTAACCACAGCTGTTTCGCCCGCCTTCACCACCACTTTCCGGCTGGCAACCATCACTTTCCGCTCCGTATTGGCATCCGTTATGGTCAGAGTTACACCCACGTTTTCATCCTGCTCAGACAAATTTGCCACAGTAGTCGTTATGGTAGCATTG
>WFLX010086683.1_pt1 | contig 13310 bp, 11 predicted proteins | sample 4967041 | NCBI WGS metagenome assembly WFLX01 (sample SAMN12857096, study PRJNA449069) | gut metagenome | isolation source: stool from male and female vole | host: Microtus ochrogaster | place: USA:Florida | collected 2017
CTCCAATCTCCACAGTTTTACCCTCATTGGAATCATTGGTCAGCTTCACAAATATATGGCCTTCATTGTCAGAATAAAAATAATCGCTGTCAATAATCCCTACAGTATTATTCATTTGAAGCCGGTATTTGAAGCCCAGACCGCTTCTGGGATACAGCTTAAGCACCCAATCTTCCTCCATCTCTACCCTGATTCCCGTGGGAATCTTAATGGTCTGACCCGGCGCCAACGAAAAGGCAAAGGGGGCATAAAAATCATAACCCGCGCTGCCCTTGGTGGCTCTTTTGGGAAGCTGAAGAGCCGCATACATTTTCTGCGCTTCCTCTTTCGTATATTGGGAAAAATCCTCTAATATGGCATCTATAAATTTGTCTTCGCTGACTTTATGGAACTTTGCTATTCTGCGCATTATTGCTCCTGTTATTTTCTTTACTCTAATTTCTCAATTGTCTGATTTGTAATCTCCACAGTGTAGAATGGGCATCTCCGGATTTTCACTATGCAAAGTTTTCTGTACATCAATAACTCTCTGGTTTTTGCTCCCTTTCCACAAAAGCTTTACATCACATTCTTCCACATGAAATTCTCCGTCCACCAGCACATCCACATACTGCATCACAGGATAGTTTTTGATATCCTCCCAGCTTGCGCCGGTGTAAAGCCAGATGGTTTTGTGGGGATATTTTTGCTTAATCTCGGCTGCCAATTCTCTTACATCCTGACGATTTCCGGCATACAAGGGATCACCCCCCGAAAAAGTAATGCCGGAAATATAGTCCTTATCCAACTGTTCAAAAATCNCCTGCCTNGCCGNCTCNTCAAACAAAAGCCCGCCATNNGGATNCCAAGTNACGGNNTNATNGNANNNCTNACNNCAATGANCACAGNCNGCCACCCANAGAACTACTCTTAATCCGTCTCCATTCCGCATATCATCCTTGGTAATATTGTGATATCTCATAATAATTTCACATATGTGAAACTTTGCGCTTTGCGCAAACATCATTCGCTACGGCTTTGGCTTCACATACTCTTCCTTTCTGCAATTTCAGCCATCTTGGCATCGTTGAGTCTGGTATTTCCGTGTACGCGGGAATAAGACAAATATCCATTCATTCGATCGATTTTTGTAAGGTTGCTGCTGCCGCATTTGGGGCACACATCCATCTCCAATTCCTGATGTCCGCAGTCATCGCAGTAAGCAAGGGACAGATTAACCCCTTCATAAAAGCCCAAATCCATGGCACGGCGAATCAGTGTCTTCACTGCCTCTATATTATAATCGATGGGATATTTCACATACTGAATCTTGCCGCCGTTGCTCAAATCCCAGAATCTGTTCTCCAAATCCTGTTTCTGGATGGGGGTGATATCCTCCGTCACATGGCAGTGGAAACTGTTGCTGACATATTCCCTGTCAGACACGCCCTCCACAATACCGTATTTCTTACGGAACTGCTTTACCTGAAGTCCGCAGAGACTCTCCGCCGGAGTTCCATAAATGGCATAAAGATTGCCGTCCTCTTCCTTAAATTCATTAATTTTCTGGTTGATATGGTCGAGCACCTCCACGGCAAAAGCTCCATCCTCCACCAGAGATTTCCCGTTATACAGCTCCTGCAGTTCATTTAAGGCAGTAATGCCAAAACTTGCGGTAGCCGACTTTAAAAGCGGTTTAATCTTGTCCGTAAGCTTTAAATTCCCTCCCAGAAATCCGCCTTCACAGTACGCCAAAGGATTAGTGGAAGCCCGCATCTCCCCCAGATATGCATAGGTACGAATGTGAAGCTGGCGAATCAGATTCAGATAATAGTCCAGCACTTCATAAAAATCCCTGCTCTCTTTTCTCGCCTTTGCCAAAATCATGGGAAGGTGCAGGGATACCGCTCCTATATTAAAACGCCCTACAAATACAGGCTCATCCTTATCATCTGCAGGATGCANGCCGCCCCNCNNATACCANGGGGANAAAAAGGCACGGCAGCCCATGGGTGAAATAACCTTGCCATACTGCTTATATATGCTTGCCACATATCCCTTTCCAGTGAGGCTCAGCCAATCCGGATACATGGACTTGGCAGAACACTCCACCCCTGCCTCAAACACATCCTCCAAAGGCTTTCCCGGTCCATGCAGATTCTCGTCATACAAAAATACAATCTTCGGAAACAGCACCGGTTTTTTGCATTCCTTCTTGCCCTGTCCATTTTTCCTCACATTTAACATGGTAATGGTGGCAAGCTTTGCAAATCTGCCCGTTCCGGTTCCTGCCGTCACGGTGATAAAGGGATAATCCCCCCTGCTGCTGGCCACTGTGTTAAATTTATACTCCCAGCCCTGAAAGCCCTGCTCAAACTCCTTTGTCACATCCTGATATGCCACTTCCTCAGCTTTTTCCCTGTCAATGCCAAGCCCCACATATTTTTCAATATTCCGCTTGTAGGATTTTTCTGCATAGGGCTCCAGAATCATATCCACGCTGGGCACGGTAAACCCTCCATACTGCTGGCTTGCGGCGCTTAACACAATATCGCCGATGACATCAAATGCCACATCCAGAGTCTTGGGCTCATTGTACCAGATATTGCCCATCTCAAAGCCGCCGGAGAGCACATTGTTGACATCAAAGAGACAGCAGTTCATGGTATCCCTTCTGGCAGACATATCATGCACATAAATATAGCCGTCCCTGCAAGCCTGAATCTCCTCCGTTGTCAAAAAGAACTTTTGGTATAACTCTTTATTTAACTGATTAAAAATCAAACTTCTCTTGGTAGATACCAGCGCCGAATCCGTGTTGGCATTTTCCTTATCTCCAATGTACATGATGGATTGGCTCTTTTTATAAACATCATCCAGCATCCGCACAAAGTCCTGCTTGTAATTGCGGTAATCCCTATAGCTCTTTGCCACCACCGGCTTTACCTGTTCCAAAGCGCTCTCCACAATATTGTGCATGATGGGAATAGGCACCTCGTCCGCATCCAATTCGTTTACCTTATCTATCACATATTGGCAGATATCACATTTCTCCTGCTCCGTAAACTTGGTCAACGCTCTGTATGCACTCTTGCCCACCGCATTGATAACCTTCTGCACATTAAAGGCTTCCACACTGCCATCCTTTTTGATGACAACCACCTTTCTGTCCGGCTTGTATCGCATACTGTAATCCACAACATCCTTGTCCGCCAAATCAAAATTACTGCTCATTTTAACCATTCCTCTCCTCAAATTAACATTGGTAGTATCTTGGCATGCATTGTACTATATATGGATGCTTTATCCTTTTGTAAAGCAACATATTGTGCCTTTACATATCAGTATATAAAAAGAAAGGGGGATTTGTCAATGTGGGAATCGATTAAAAAATAGCCAAAAAGACAGACTGAAATTTAGATATCTTTTTAATGGATTTCCTCTTGACTGCTTTTGATTTTCGAGAAACTGAGAGTTTTAATCTATTGACTTGTTTGGTCATTATTAAGAGTATTTTGTTGACCATTTAGGTCAATCTTATTTCATTAAATATGCTGTATTATGCATTCTGGTTNTTNACAATATCNATCAGCNACTGTNTATAGCTNTCCTTCACNGNTTNTGNTGCNGCNATTTTNGNTTCCTNCCCGATGCCGGCAAGCCAGCCAAAAAACTGTCCGCTGACTATCACCTTGGTGCGGATACGAAAACATCCGTCCTCCAACGGCCGGATATCCGCATCCTTGCCAAAACNGTCTAACACCACTCCGATAAAGCGGTTGGGAAATATCAGGGAGACCGTCTCCTCCTCTCCCCCAAACATTCCAAAAATGCGATTGGCATAAGATGCCACATCCGACTGTTCAAACTTTTTTACGCCTTCTCTTTCTTCCGTTGTCACAGTCACCTGTCCCATCTTGTCCACCCGGTAATGCTTGATAATATCGTCTTTACTGTCATATGCCGCCAGATAATAATTCTCTTCCCGCCAGATTAACACCCACGGACTGACTTTTCTTAAGCCTTCTTCTCTGGGAACCAGCTCCTTTTTCAGATTCCAATCCAGATAGGAAAAAGATATCTGCTTATTCTCTTGAATCGCCCTATGTATATTGTCTATATTATAATATATGCTTTCATTTTCTGTCTTAATGCGTCCCGCCACATATACCTGTCTCTGTAGTTTGCCCGCATCGTGCTTTCCTGCCTTCAGCTCTAATTTTCCTATTAATTCCCTTGATTTTCGGGTGGTGATAAAGCGGGATGCCTGCACGGCATCCACCAAAAGCTTCAGTTCCGGCAGCTCAAATTCTCTGGATGCCATATAATNACCGCCGCNCAGCCTGNTCTGCACCTGAATAATATCATATCCAANATCACACANTTTTTCTATATCATCATAGATACTCTTCCTCTCCGAATGAATCCCATAACCTTCCAACCGCTCAATCAGCTCCGCCGTACTCATGACATGGCTTTCATCCGTATTTTCTTCCAATATCTGCGCAATATATATAAGCTTTAATTTCTGTCCTGATGATTTTGGCATCCTTACGCCTCCTGTTCTTTCCACCACATACTCTATATGTCCGCAAATCCCAGCACTTCCCCAATCAAGTGCAAATTGCTTATCTCATAATCAGGCTTCCACGGAGATAAATTCTCCGTTCCCTCTGGGCGATACCAGCAAGTGGGAATCCCTGCCTGCACGCCGCCCTTGATGTCACTTGAAAGGGAATCTCCCACTAACAAGATTCTTCTTTTGTCATTTTCCTCTATATGTTCCAAGCAATAATCAAAAAATCCCTTCTGAGGCTTTGGCGCTCCAATGGACTCCGAAATAAAAAGCCCGTCCATAACATCATACAATCCGGAAAGTTTAAGCTTACTCAACTGAGTTTTGGTGACGCCGTTTGTCACCACATACTGTTTCATCCGGCCCTTAAGTTTTTTGCATATTTCCAGAGAATCATCTATCAAACAGNATANTTGCCCCAGATNTTCCTGATATTCCTCCGCCATAGCCTGGGCATCCACANCCTGCATTCCGCATTCCTCAAAGAGGGTCTNAAATCTCCCAANAAAAANTTCTTCCTTGGTGACTTCCCCAAGCTCCAGCCGTTNCCAATACCTGTCATTAATTTGTGTATAGCGTTCTAATATCTCCTCTGTAATTTCCTTTCCGATTGTTTCAAAACATTTCCTCATGGCATGCCTCTGCGCATACAAAAAATCCAAAAGCGTTCCGTCAACATCCCACAATATTGTGGTAAACTGCCCCATATTTTCCTCCATTTCCGCACATACATAAATCTCAAAATTAAAATTTTAAAAAAATGAGGCTGCCCCATTATGATCTTCCATCTGTCAATTCATAATGTAACAGCCCTGCTCTTACTCTCTGATTTTCTATTTACTGCGCCTGTTTTCCATCACTATCCATATCAGAACAACGGCGGGAATCCTCCNANTTCNCCNCTGCCNGNGCATCCGACGCNACAGGCTGAGACNCCTCTGCANCCTNAANGGAAGAATTCTTTGCNTTGCGAAGANTAATGCCGATAAAAACTCCAATGCCAGCTAATACCACAATTACTAATAACAGCATCAAATAAGATAAAAAAGCATTTGCAAATAATATTCCTTCCATATTTCAAACCTCTCCTTCTTTTTATAGTATACCTTTTCCAAATGCATTCCGTCAAGAAAAACATTTTTTACGAAAACTTTTTCACGAAATTTTTTTCGTTAGCTGCTCCGCCATATCAAAGGCTCTCTGTATAATTTCTTCCTCGTATCCCATGATTTCCAATAACCTGATGGCATTTCTGGTAGTGGATTTCCCATGCAGAAGCTGATAGGGAAATACTACATCCCCATCCCTGATTTCCTCTTCAAAGTGATAATTTTCATACACATCCTGCAAAAGTTCCGTAAGCTCAATATCATGGGTGGCAGCAAAACACAGCGTTCCTCTGTCATACAGACTCCGCAGTATCTGGGTGGATGCCGCAATTCTCTCAATGGTGTTGGTTCCCCTGAGAACCTCGTCCACAAAACAGATAACCGGCATGGTATTCTCCCTTGTACCGTCCAAAATCCGCTTAATGGCACGGATTTCCACCATATAATAGCTCTCGCCGCTCTGTATGTCATCCCTGAGACTCATGGAGGAATACACCCGATAAAGCGGCGCACTGTAATAGGATGCCATACAGGTGTGAAGCGTCTGCGCCAGAATCACATTAAGAGCCACTGTCTTTAAAAATGTGGACTTGCCCGAAGCATTGGAGCCGGTCAGCAAAATCCCTTTATTCGCCGTATCAATACTGTTTTTCACAGGTTCTTCAAGCAACGGATGATAGCTTTCCTTTAGGCAAATCCCCTTTACCCCGTCCTTGTCCGAAAATTCAGGAATACAATACCCATGCTTTAAAGAAGCACGAAATGCCCCAATGCAAATTGCCGTCTCCACATATCCTATCAGAGTTATCAACGTATCTGCCGCCTCCATATTATTTTGCAGCCTCTCAAGCATAGTATTAAACTGTATCAAATCCAAATGAAAGGTCATGCGCAGATAATCCACCAAAATATCAAGGGGATTGCCCGATGTGCTGTAACGGTTTTTAGAAAATACAAAATAAGAATNCCTGCTGATGTTTCTCAACCGTTCCAGACTTTCCTGCATTCTCTGCCATTCTTCCCTGCAGGGCGGCACTTCTATTTTTACCATTTTATCACAAGCGTTAAGCAGTCTCACCAAGTACGCAAAACTGATAATATAGGGTTCAATTTCTCCTTTTTCTTTAAAATAAGTTAATATATTATAGCAAATCAGAATAGAAATTCCACAGAGCGCCAGCGAGAGTTTAAACGGAGCCAGCAGAATAAGGGGCAAAAACATGATATCCAAAAAAATATGTTTTTTGTTGGAACGCTTTCCTAAAATATCCAAATTCTCCAGATATTCATAGAGGGAGTATTTTCCTGTATGCCCTAGTTTTGCCATCAGATATTGGATTTTTACACGCTCATCCGGATGCTCTGTAAAATATCCCACAACCTCTTCCAAATGCTCCAATTCTCTTTTGGAAACGCCAGCACTTCTAAGGGTATAATACAAATACTCTTCCNCCGATGCAGAAAAAGCATAATTCACCCTCTTAAAAATATCATCCATGTTCAAATCGTTCCAAGTGATGTCATCTATCAGACCGTCTTGCTTGTGCCTGCGAAAATAGCTGTCTATATGGGCATAACGCTCCAGAGTGTACTCTTTATTGGGAAGCTTGCCAAAATCGGCATACAGCTCCTGCACAAACTTCCGCTCCTTACAACGCGCCGTATATGCTTCCCTCACAAAGACTACTGCCACAAAGAGCACCAGCACCAATATGAAAACCAAATACTCCACTTATTCCCTCCTTGCAGCCTCTGTGGCATCTCACACTAGGCCACCAAAAAGAATTTAACCAGAAAAATTACCGACAACACATAAGTCAGCACGGAAACTTCCTTAGCCTTTCCGGTAAAGAGCTTCATCACAGAATATGCAATCAATCCAATACCGATAGCATGTCCGATAGAACCGGAAATCGGCATTGCAACCACCATCAGCGCAACAGGCACCGACTGATAAATATCCTCAAAATTCACATTCTTCAAGCCTGTAATCATAAGCACTCCCACATAAATCAATGCTGAGGAAGTAGCAGCTGCAGGAATAATCGCTGCAATGGGAGCAATAAACATACAAAGCAGGAACATAATGCCTGTGGTAAGCGCCGTCAGACCTGTGCGCCCGCCTGCCTCCACACCGGATGCAGACTCTATGAAAGTTGTCACCGTAGAAGTACCGGTAGCTGCCCCTGCCACAGTACCCACTGCATCCGAAAGCAGGGCTTCCTTCATCTTGGGCATCTTGCCGCTTTTGTCCAGCATTCCGGCACGGCTTGCAGTACCCACCAAAGTTCCGATAGTATCAAACATATCAATGATACAGAATGTAACAATCAGCGTTATCACGGTAAACCAGCCAATCTTCACAAAACCTCCGAAATTAAACTTAAACAGCGTGGTAGATACCATATCTCCCACAGGAGGAATAAAGGATGCAGAAGCCAGAGTTTCAAAAGGATTAATTTTGAGGAAAATTGCTTCTCCTGCCCAATAAATAATGCTTGCCGCCAGCATTCCCAAAATCACTGCCGCCTTGATGCCTTTCTGTGCCAGAATCACAATGACAAACAGGCCGATAAACATAGTTACCACCGTCAAAACCATAGCTGCATATCCGCTGCCCATGCTGGTCTTTGCAAGGCTGGGGGTCAAGGCGCCAAAGAAATCACGCATTACATAAAAAGGACCTCCCTCCTCAGAATAAACCCCCGCATTGGAACCAACTCCGATATTCAATAACATCAGACCGATAGCAGGCGCAATGCCCAGCCGTACCCCTAAGGGAATCGCCTCAACAATTTTCTCACGCACATTTAACACGGAAAGAATAATAAATACAATGCCTTCCACTAAAATAATGCAGAGTGCTGCCTGAAAAGATTCCACATAGCTTAAAGCGGTGAGATTGGCAATATTTGCCACCACAACGGCAAAAAAGCTGTTAAGTCCCATGCCGGGTGCCATTGCAAAGGGCTTGTTTGCCAGAAAAGCCATGGTAATGGTGCCCACTGCAGATGCAATACAGGTTGCCAGAAACACTCCGTTCCAGAGAGCCGGCGTCCCCTGCGACCCAAAGCCTGTGAGCAGATTGGGATTCAGTGCGATAATATAGGCCATAGTCATAAATGTGGTCAACCCGGCAATAATCTCCGTTCTGACGGTAGTGTTGTTTTCCTTAAGCTTAAATAATTTTTGTAACATNTTTTNCCTCCTTATTGTGCAGTCATCNTTTNCACTATCTTATTGCACTTTTNNTAGATANNTCCGGGGTCTNCCCCCANATTNTNCTNNCCCTTCCAANAGANAATCCTTCCTCCTATCATGGTCATTGCTACATTGGCTCTGCTGCCGCTGTAAACCAGATTATTGGGGATGTTGTGGATGGGCTGCATATTGGGCTGATTCAAATCAATCATAATAATATCCGCATACTTGCCTTTGGTAAGCGTATCCGCCCGGTGAAGCTTCATTGCTTTTGCGCCATGCACAGTTGCCATTCTAAGCACCCTGCCCGCACTCATGCTGGCGGCATCCTCTTCACGAACCTTGCTTAAACCTGATACCAAAAACATTTCCTTGAACATATCCAGACTATTATTGCTGGCCGGTCCGTCCGTGCCGATAGCTACAGGAATTTTGTGCCGTTCAAACTCTGCTATAGGTGCAATGCCGCTTGCAAGCTTCAGGTTGGAGGCAGGATTGGTAATGGCATACATACGCCTCATGCGAAGCACATCCATGTCCTCCTTCGTCATGTGTACACAGTGGAAGCCGCCGCCGCCAAATTCAAATATGCCCAGAGAGTCCAAATACATGGCCGGAGTCATGCCATAGTGTGCCTTACACTCCTCCACCTCTTGCCGTGTCTCTGCCAGATGAGTGTACACAGGCGCCCGAAATTCATGGGCAAGGGCTGCTATCTGGCATAGAAGTTCTTGGGAACAGGTATATTCTGCATGAAATCCTAATTGATAACTAATCAGGGAATTCTTTTTATTCCACTTCCGATATTCCTTCTCAACCTGCTTGATGGATGAAGTAAAATCATTCAACCCCGGCACCAGCACACAGCGCATACCCATGTCCATGCAGGCTTCCGCCACCGATTCCGGTGACAGATACATATCGCAGACTGCCGTAATTCCGGAAGAAAGATATTCCAGAATCGCCAATTTACTCAATTCATAAATATCCTCTGTGGTAAGAAGCTTCTCCATGGGAAAAATTTTCTCATTCAGCCACTGCTTCAAGGGCATATCATCCCCATAGGAGCGTAGGAAGGTCATTGCCGAATGGGTATGAGCATTCTTAAAGCCCGGCATCAGCAAATTGTTTTTACAATCCACCTCAATATCCCAATAAATCCTTGGAATATCCGTCTTATTCCAATCGCTGTCCAACTCTTCCACGCTTGCCACATAGGCAATTTTATCGTTTCTGACCCAGATTTCTCCACAGAAGACATCTCGGTTTTTCTCCATGGTAAGAATTCTTGCATTATACAGCCTGATATTCACCTTTCCGCTTCATCTCCCTTTCTTTTTCTTTCTTTTAAATAATTGTAAACCTCAACTATCTATCACTAGTTCTNTCCATTTTCAACAAAAATTTTTAGGCAAAAATTTACAGTGAAAATGCAAAAGGCAATATCTCTTCTAGTGTAAACTCCTTGGATTCTCCGGCATTTTTCACCAGAAATATCCGAAAATCCTTCCCGCAAAACTCATGCATTACCTGCCTGCAAATACCGCAGGGCGAAGCATAGTCTGCAGGATCCTCTCCCTCGGGGCCGCCGGCAATAGCAATCGCCACAAATTCTCTCTCTCCTTGGCTCACCGCCTTGAAAAACGCCGTCCTCTCCGCACAGTTGGTTGCGCCGAAGGAAGCATTTTCAATATTACAGCCCTCATAAATCTTACCCCCTGCCGTAAGGAGCGCAGCTCCCACCGCATAATGGGAATAAGGGGCATAAGCATGGTTTCTTGCCGCCAATGCCCGCCCCATCAATTCAAACTTATCATGCTCTTCCCTTTTGTCCATCCGCAAGCCTCTTAAAACCTTTCACCGACTCTGTTACCAATTCCTTGAAGACAGGCGCCGCCTTGTCCGCCGCCTCCTGCACTTCCCGATGGCTTAAAGAACGGTCTGAGATACCTGCCGCCTGATTACTGATACAGGATATACCGCAGACTTTCATTCCGCAGTGGCTTGCTGCAATAGCTTCTACCACAGTGCTCATGCCCACTGCATCACATCCAAGCGTTTGCAATAAGCGCACATCTGCCGGAGATTCAAAAGAAGGTCCTGTCACCTGAGCATAAACTCCTTCTTTTAGGGTAATCTTCTTTTCCTTTGCCTTATTGCGTATAATATTCTGCAACTTTCTATCATAAACATGGCTCATATCAGGAAATCTTGTCCCCAACTCCTCAATATTTTCTCCAATCAAAGGATTGGGTGCGAACAAAGAGATATGGTCTGTAATCAACATCAAATCCCCCGCCTGAAAAGATGAATTCACTCCTCCTGCAGCATTTGTCAAAAACAGAATATTGGCGCCCAAAAGCTTCATTAACCGAATGGGCAGCACCACATCCGTCACATCATACCCCTCATAATAGTGCACTCTGCCGCTCATGCAGACCACAGGAATGCCCCCGATAGTTCCAAAAATAAATTTACCTGCATGTCCAGCCACTGTGGACACGGGAAAATCTTTAATATCCTCATATGGAATCTNTTCTTCTACGCAGATACTTCCTGCATAANCNCCCAGACCAGAGCCAAGCACAATACCTATCTTGGGCTCAAAATCAGTCTTCTTTCTCACACTAGCATAACAATTTTGTAATTTTTCATATGCTGATACTGTTTTTACTGACGCTGTTTTTTCCATCCCTGCTATCTCCTCTCAGTGAATTCTTCTCTTTCGTTGCCTAAAAAACCTAGCCTCGTAATTATCTATCANTATACAANATTTCCATAANAAAAGCAATCCGTATTCACNANAAGNCCATGAAGAGCCATCCTTCGGATGCCTCCCCACNGGCCTGTGTATTGCTGTTGCGTTTTGGATTAAATAATAATGCAGACCATTCCTCCATTGCTGTCATTGACAATTTTCTGCATGGTTTCCTGAAGCTTCACCTGACTTTCCTCGCCAATGGAAGCAATCTTGGTTGTAATTCCGTCATTCACCAACTGTTCTACCGTTTTTCCAAAAATATTGGTGTCCCAGATTGCCTGTTCTCTGTCCGCCTGGTCGATATAGACAATTAAATCGTCCGCCTGCTCTTTTGTTCCTACAATGGGAGCAATTTCCGTCTCTATGTTTGCCCTTATCATATGTATGGAAGGGCTGCTGGCCTTGATTTTTACGCCAAATTTATTGCCATGCTTGATAATCTCCGGCTTGTCGAGAGTGATTTCCTCTTTCTCCGGCATCACCACACCGTATCCCCGGATTCGCACCATATTTACGGCATTTAATACTTTGTCGTACTCCTTCTTCATGACGGAAAACTCTTTCAGTTTACGAATCAGTTGGTACTCATCTGAGATTTCTTCTCCCACCATCTCTGTCAGCATCTCATAATAATAAGCGTCATCCACATCCAGCTGGACTTTTACAATTCCGTCATAAAGCCGTATACTGTCCATTTTACAGCGTTTTACATAATTGCTCTCCAGCAAAACTCCCTTATCCTGCACATCCCTTATNGTNTCATACTGTGTCATGAGCATCCGCACGCCGTCTATCATATCCTTCTTCNTATGANTGTCTGCAGGCAGCATTTCCACCCANTTAGGCATATAAAATTCCATNGAAGAAATGGGGAATTCATNCAAAATTCTNTCTAAAATCTGGTGGATATCATCTTTCTTCAACTGTTCACAGTTGACAGTAAGTACGGATACATCGTACTTTTCCTCAATTTGGGCTGCAACTCGTTTCGCCTCGTCAGAATGTGGCTTCTTACTGTTCACCAACACCAAGAATGGTTTGCCGGTCTTTTTTAATGCGAAAATCGTTTTTTCTTCCGCATCCAGATAATTCTCCCGTGGAATCTCCCCAATACTTCCGTCCGTTGTAATGACAAGCCCTATGGTGGAATGTTCCTTCATGACTCTGTCCGTACCGATTTCCGCAGCCTGAGTAAAAGGAATTTCATAGTCAAACCATGGTGTTTTCACCATACGCTCTTCCTCTTCCTCCAGATGTCCTGCGGCTCCTTCCACCATATAACCCACGCAGTCGATAAGACGCACGGACACATGGGTATCCTCATTTAATGCCACCTCTGCGGCATCATTGGGAATAAACTTGGGCTCCGTGGTAGTGATGGTGCGCCCGCCTGCGCTTTGAGGCATCTCATCCTGCGCTCTGGTCTTCTGATTTTCATCTTCCATGTAGGGCAGCACCAATTCCTCCATAAAACGCTTGATGAATGTGGACTTACCCGTTCTCACCGGTCCCAGCACACCTATGTATATTTCCCCTCCGGTGCGCTTCTGTATGTCATAATAGAGATCATATGTATCCACTGCATATTCCATATAACAATACCATCCCTTGCCATACCTCTGATATTACTGTTATATGAATATGCAGTGGAATCTCGCTTCATGCAGGCTATTTTAAGATAATA
>WFLX010022227.1_pt1 | contig 13309 bp, 13 predicted proteins | sample 4967041 | NCBI WGS metagenome assembly WFLX01 (sample SAMN12857096, study PRJNA449069) | gut metagenome | isolation source: stool from male and female vole | host: Microtus ochrogaster | place: USA:Florida | collected 2017
CCCGCAGCCACATCCACAACATTGTTGGGGTAGAAATAGAGCCCCACCACAGCATAGTTGGACCTGGGATGCTCCGGCTTCTCCTCTATGGAAAGGCAGTTGCCTTCCCGGTCGAATTCCGCGACCCCATACCGCTCCGGATCGTTGACCCAGTAGCCGAAGACGGTCGCCTTCCCCTCGTTTTCGGCATTGGAGACCGCGTCTCTCAGGACCTTGGAGAAGTTCGCCCCATGGAAGATGTTGTCGCCGAGCACGAGGCACACGGAGTCGTCTCCTATGAATTCCCTGCCTATGATGAAGGCCTGGGCAAGACCGTCGGGCGACGGCTGCTCGGCATAGCTGAAGTTCACACCGTAGTCGGAGCCGTCGCCGAGGAGCCTACGGAAGCCCGGCAGGTCCTGAGGGGTAGATATCACGAGTATATCCCTGATGCCGGCGAGCATCAGCGTGGAGATGGGGTAATACACCATCGGCTTGTCGTAGATGGGAAGCAGCTGCTTCGATACTCCCTTCGTGATGGGATATAACCTGGTGCCGGATCCTCCGGCCAATACTATTCCTTTCACCCTTAATCTAATGATGAATTGTTAATGATTATTTATTAACGATGTCAGGCAACGATTTTTAGTTGCAAATTGATGACGGGTCCTAAAAGCAAGGAGCACAATCTATCATTATATTTTTGAGTTAACCGTATGATTTCGAGACCAAGAAGAATACGCTAACTCAATCAATCTCAATGGATATCTAAATAAATCCATAAAATAGCCGCTAATGATACCATGCTTACGGAATGCCTGAAAGTGGTCGGCAATAATTTTCTTATGGCTCTCCAGTCCCCTTGTGGAAATACCACCCATACGCATTGTCACAAAATCGAAATCTAAATATTTGGTTTTAATTCGATGAATATAGATAACTCGTAAAAGATACTCAAAATCAGCCGCCATTCTAAACGACGTATCGTATAATCCATATTTATCATATACGCTCTTTCTACAATAAAGCGAAGGATGAGCCGGCTGATACCCCATACGCATCAGGCCTCTCCTGAAATACTTGGATGAGTAATATCTTACGCAAGTGTTAAGATCATCANTGACATAANGAATATCACCATAAACTGCATCAANGGAAGAGTCAGCCAAATTGTCTGCAACATTCAAAAGGACNNCGNCNGATGAATAANNATCATCGGAATTAAGGAANCCTATCACATCTCCATCAGCCATTGCAATACCTTTATTCATTGCATCATATATACCCTTGTCTTTCTCACTAATCCATTTTAATCGCCCATTGTATTTAGGTTCAAACTCCTTGATAATGCCCAGAGTATTATCCTTTGAATCGCCATCCACTATGATATGCTGCCAATCAGTATAGCTTTGCCTGAGTATACTGTTAATAGTGTCGCGTAGGGTTTGCTCACTATTATATGTGGTAGTAATGATGGTTATTTTCATATTTTATAATCAGCTTTCTGCTTATAAAAGCCTTAGCACTATTAATATTAGAAGTGACCAAGTCTTTGGATTACATATCCAATCTGGCTCAAACGATTCTTCAATTGCCTCATTCGCGAAAATGAACTCGTTTTAGAGGCAGACGAAGTCGTATCGCTATGTCTGCGAAATAAAATGCCTTTGAAGGGAATAAATACAAGCCTATACTTAAGATCGGCTATACATCCCATCCAATTATCTTGAAAAAAAGCTGTAGTTTGTGGAATTGGCAAGAAATCCCTGATCAAATCCTTTTTAAATGCCATACAGCATCCAAGATAGGTATTTTTGTAAATATTCTTCCAAAAGCCATTCCTGGATCCCCTTTCACAAAAAAATGAATTCCCGGTTATATTCAGGTGCTGATCAGTGATAATACAATCATGCACAACACAATCAGCATTTTCCAATGCTACCATACAAGCATTGACTTTCCCGGGCAACCACACATTATCCTGATCAGAAAGAAATATTATATCCCCGGAAGCACTTGCTATTGCATTCTCAAAATTTGCATTTACACCATGTCTACCTTCATTGACCAATATCCTTATTCGTTTATCGGAATAAGTATCTAAAATCGTTTTAGTAGAATCAGAAGACCCATCGTCAGATATAATAAGCTCATCTTCTTCATTAAGCTGAGCCAAAATGGAATCAACCTGCTCGCGCAAGTATTTCTCACCATTATATGTAGCCATGCAGACAGAAATCATACGTAGTAATAGAATGACGATTGGTTCTACTTTTATACTAATTCATTTTGACCTTGACCATTCAATACAAGATTTTTTCAGAGCAGCAGGTATTCCGGCATAAACGGAATTTGATTGAGATAGAACAGAACTAACTAACGAAGAGTGGCCTATTACGCATCCTGATGGAATAACCGAACCTTTAAGGACTGTCACCCCGGCTCCAATCCAAACATGTGTTCCAATCAGTATATTTTTACCTTTATTTATTCTATGGCCTTGCATATTGTAAATACCATGACTGTCTCCACTGCGAATATCAATGCCATAGCTGAGCATACAATCGTTTCCAATAGTGATTTCCGTTCCTTCACTCACAGCAATTGAGCCCCCTTCCATAGTGGTCTCTTCATCAATATATATTTTACCATGGTCATCTTCAATCCATAGTATGACATTGTTTAACCGGCAGTTCTCCTTGATAATTATCTTATTGTCATTTCCTATTATTGTTATACTACAGTTTTTCAATCTGCAATTATTACCGACCTCGATCCTATTGCCTCCGCCGTTAATTCTTACTGAATCACACTTAACGAACGCCTTTCTTATATCAATTATGCAGTTCTTCTTACAGATTATGGCCATTTTTGAAAAAAGAACATTGTATACAAAAGATACAAGCGTACGCAACAACCTGTTTCGCAACAACGATTTAATTCTTTGTTTCATCTATAAGTAAATCACTTATTGTGACCGCATAATTCATGATCAAGGCAGGCAATAAGCCAATATGACCATAATATCTTACGAAAGAGGATCTTAATTATTATTTTTTATTTTCTCGATACATTCCTTATTACGTTTCTTTCGTTTAGTATCGAAAAACCATCCCCACTTGTTAAAATATTTTATGATAGAAGTGATATGAAGCCTGAGCATCTTCTTATTTCCATAAGATCCCTTTGCATATTCATGATAAATCGACACATAGGGATAAAAGATAGTTGAAGCAATCTCTCCAATCCTACGACAAAGGTCAACATCTTCAGCATATACAAAATACCTTTCATCGAAATCTCCGGTTTTCTTTATAACGTCACATCTAAGCATCATGAAACAACCGGAAAGAATGGGGACCTCCATAATCTTGTCATAGCCTGACCAATGCATCTCATAGACATAGTCATGTTTCTCCACCCAATTTTTAATATTTACAAACCTGCGTATAATCAAATCTTTTGGAGAAGGGACAAGCTTGCACAGATATTGTGTATTTCCATTCGGATATAAAACTTTCGGCATTATCAGACCGCACTCCGGGTGGGCGTCCATATACCTTAATAATTCTTCAACTACATTATCACTCCAAAATATATCAGGATTCAATATGATATGGTAAGCTGCGCCCAATTCAATAGATTTTCGGATACCTATATTATGCGCCGCTCCATAACCTATATTATTGTTAGGTATATAAACAACATTGGCATATCCGGAGACAATTTCACGCAACTCATCATCAGAAGAGTTGTCAATGATGAAAAGCTTCTCTACAGAAGACTTCATCACACAGTCAATCACTCTCTTTAATTCATTACGCTTTGTATGGTATGTAACGATTGATGCTGTTATCATAAAAAATCAACACTTAACCCATTTTTTGTTACTACTATCCCAATACCTTATTACTTTAGCAGGAGAACCTACTGCAATTGAATTTTGGGGGATATCAGAAGAAACTATTGCATGAGCGCCAATGACAGCGCCATCTCCAATAGTTACACCCGGTAATATTATTACACCTTCTCCCAGCCATACTCTATCACCTATCTTAACAGGAGCTACATAATAAGGACGTTTAATCGGCACAATATCGGGTGAGATATCGTTTTCAGACCCTTTATAACTCCCATGACTGTTGTCTGAAATATAGACATTCGATGCAACCAAAACATCATTGCCAATTTCGACAGAATATAAAGAGGAGATATGCACATTATCATTTATTTGAACTCTATCTCCAAACTTAATTTTTTTTCTATTGTCGTCACCCGTAAGAAAAGCTTCTATCCGACAATTTTTACCGGTAGTGAGATGCGTTCCCAAGTCTACCATCCGTTTTCCTCTTAAATCAAATCCATGCCGGATGATACGAGCATTCTTATACCTTATTTTCGTCTTAATAAGGCACCAAAACAATTCCAGTTTGTCAGATAGAGAATATTCCGGTTTAATTTTATCTATCATTGTCATCATAACAATGGCTTATAACCAAGCAGCTTTATTGATTTAAAACTCAAAAAGAATAGAGTCTTTGATTTAGCTAACACAGCAAGATACCGAGTTAATTTTTTCAAAAATCCACGATTTCTTATTGAATTGAATTTTGCAAAGTCGTCTTGTAACATCTGCAAATCATACAATTTTGAGAAATCTGAATATGATGCCATTAAGGCTGTTCGATAAAGGTTAGTAAGCATCACCCTTAGCTTAAACGAATCAACATATTCTTGCGCAGACAAATCTGTTATTGCTTCATCCACATATTTGTGCTCAGTGCTGTAGACAATATCCTTTCTTGAAGCACTACCTTCCCTAACTCTTATATTATAAACCGGAATTGATGTCAGGTAAACGATTTTAGCCTTATCAAGAGCTTTCATTGTAAAGATACCATCTTCACCGATTTTTTCATTTTCATTAAATGTTAGAATCTCATCAAAGATGATATTTCGTTTATATAAAGAAGCCCAAACTGTAGAAGGTATGTNTCTTCCACACAAAAAATTTTTTATTACCTCTTCTTTTTTATATTGTTTCTCCTCCAGAATATGANATCTCTTTATTTTGCGTATAGGATCACACCAAATAAACGAACCTTTAACAATTTCAGCACCANACTGACGAGCAATCGNAAACAACTGCAAGATTGAATCACTTTCGAGCCAGTCATCACCGTCAACAAACATTATGTATTGACCTGTTGCATACTTGATTCCCACGTTTCTTGCTCTCGAAACGCCACAGTTATCTTGTTCAATTAACTTAATTCTCGCATCACTTTCACAAAAATGCCTGATAATCTCCCTTGAATTGTCAGTAGAACCATCATCAATCACAATTATTTCCAGATTATCATAAGACTGATGAAGTACCGAATTAATACATTCAGCAACATAATCCTCAATATTATAAACCGGAATGATTACTGAAATTAATGGATACATAGTTCAATTTAACAAGCTGATATCAATCATTTATATAAGTGAATGGATCTTGCCGATACACCTTTCGATATAAGAAGCAATATACTGATCACAATTCCAAGCAAGACCATCAATTTACCATCCAGTAAATCAAATTTCATTGTAAATGGAATGATTTTAGCAACCGGTCGGGATAAGTATGTAATAAAAAGAAATAAGGAATAATATATTAAAGTGAGAGCCCACAATATCTTTCTATTGATCAACTTAATCTCTTTACATCTCAATATCAATGGAATTAAAATGATCATAGCTATCTCATAGTAGTATGACATCCTAATGACAAGTTGCGAAGTAGGAAAAGCAACCAGCATCCACATTCCAATTGTACTCATTGAAAGAATAAAGTTTGAAAACTTATCCTTTGCAATTTTTTTCCATACACTTTTTAAATAAATCAACATAAAGAGAGGGAACAGCATGCGGATGTAAGAAAATATATTACCACTTCCTACTGCATATTTTATAAACTCGCTGTCGGCATAAGCCGTTTTAAAAGGGAGATGCAAAACCACAAACTGTGCTACCTTGGTCGAGATTGGAGATAAAAATATTCCTGAAATTATCAAAAAACTTAAAAAGTTTTTCTTTATAGAATACTTAGTTAGAAAATAGGCAGGAATAACTACAACTGATGATAAATGGAGCAACATGGCTATAACAAGCCACTTGATAAAAGATTTAAAATTTCCGGCAATTATATATTGCCATGAATATAAGGATATGGCAACGGCGCAGAACTGCCTGACAGTGTTAAGGGAATCAAAAAAGAATCCCATGAAGATAAATAGGATAAAAGATTTCAGGGGTGAAGGGGAATAAAGATAAATTGCTTTACTTGTAAAGAACAATGTCACAATTGCCATTATCCATATCCAATACCGACTGTCAAAATACCCAAAGCTACGTAGTATAATGTTCATTCCCAAATTAATTGGCTCAAGCCTCAAGGGATTCCCATTACCATTTATATCATCACTAAACGACTCATAATACGACATCCAATCAATACCGACATCCCATCTGAATCCGGCAAGAAAAGCCAAAATCACAAAAAAAAGGATGCAACAACGTGCTCGTTTAAAATTGGAGACAGTCATATCATTATTAAGAATTGACTCTATCCTATATTTATCGTTTTGTCAAATATCTTTTAATGACGCCCAATCGCTGACGCACTTTAAGAAATTGTATATAGATAGGAGAAACATTATTACCAATTATATTAATAAACTCTTTATAATTTTGTTTGTAATTACGTTTAGATAAGCCCTCGTCTGTCTGATCAAATACAGATATAGGAATCTCCAATTTCTGAAATTTCACATGATCGACATTATATGCTTTATAAAAGAAATTGAAATCTGCCAAAACCTTATAATTGAGGTCGAATATATTATTTTTATGATAATCCAGTCTTACAAATGCTGACTGATGACAAAATATACCCATGTAAGAAAGTTTCTCAACAGCAAGTGCTTTTTGCAACCTATATGTGGATTTTGTTTTAAAGATAGTATCACCATAAATAACTGATGATTCCGGATCCAAGGAGGCGGCCACCTTTTCTATAACGTTACAATCAACTAATTTATCACCGGCATTCATAAAGCCTATATATTCACCCGTTGCAATGTCAATTCCTTTATTCATTGCGTCGTACACGCCATTATCTGATTCGGATATAAAATAATCCACTCTATCAGCGTACTTACTTATTACATCGATTGTCCCATCATTAGAGTTACCATCGACAATGATATATTCAATATTATCGTAAGTCTGGTCTAATACAGATTTAATAGTCTCCTCAATTGTGTCAACTGCATTGTAACATACCGTCACAATTGAAAATCTATATTTGTTACTGCATTTCATTAAGAAATATCTAATTTAAAATAGACTTATACAGATTATATACTTGCGCAACATTCACTTGAGAAGAAAATTTAGACAAAGCTATACAATATCCTTCATGCGCAAAACTTTTAATACATTCTTTATTTTGAATCAAATACTTCATTTTTTTTGCTAATTCCCGATAATCACCTACCGGGTATATTAGACCTGACCTTCCATCTTCCACTATTTCTTGATTTGCACCTCCATCAGATGCTATAACAGCAAGACCATTCATCATGTATTCTACAGTCACCCTTCCAAACGCCTCATTATGTGAAGCCATGATCCCCACGTGCATCTTATTAAGTACTTCACTTACATCCTTGAGATAACCTGTAAAAGACACATAAGAAGACAAATTATTTTGGGTTACAAACCTTTTTAATTGTGAAACAGTCTCTTTATTTCCATCGCCAACAATAGTAAGATGAAATTTATCTATTCTCAGATGATTAACAAGATAATCAACTGCCTTTAATACGTCAAGCTGCCCTTTGTTTTCATGTATAAAACCGACGATACATAATTGAACAGGATCATTCCAAATCTTTTTTCTTTCTTCCTGCGCAACTATACTGTCATAGATTAAATGAATATCCCGGCCTTTAATGTAAGGTAAAAAATGTTGTCTAATTTTTTGTGAAATAGCTACAAAATTATTATTACCCCTATAAATTACACGTTGAAAGTATTTACAGAACGGGGTCTTCATTTTATAATCTAAATCGCCAAATTCTCTCAAATGCCAAATATGCTTTGCTCCAATTTTTTTTGATAATAAATATCCTATATTAATCACACTTGTATTAGAATGGACAATATCGAACTTATATTCTTTTAATTGCCTTAATGCGCAATAATTTAAAAAATTAGCATATAAATAATTGAGAAAAAGTTTCATAAAATGAGGATGCTTTATTTGGCGTATAGGAGCTTCAATAAATTTGATTTTATTGTCTATTAGAGCAGATTTTAATCCCCCTAACTCTTTTTTTATAGGATAAGGCAACAAAACAGTGGGGTTTACTCCTTTTTCCCTTAAGTCTAAAATCAACTCGAGCATCGCACGGTTTGCACCCAGCATTGCAGTATAATGCGTAACAAATAGAACGTTCATCAATAAATCCTTTTATCTCATTTTATAACAAAACGATAATACAATCCAAAATTTCTAATAGCTTGATACACCCAAGTTTTTGATATTTCTATATGGCTAATTGGGTATTCAAAATCTGATAATTTTTTTTAAAATAAGGTAAAAGAAGAATGTCAATATACAAAATAAAGGATGAGGATAGGATTTTTTCCACACATTTAGAACTGATTTTTTTATTTCTTTGTCAAGTGAGACATTATAAATCATATAATAACCACTACCGGCAATGACCGGCTTCATTTTTTTTCCAATCAATCCACATGAAACCAAAATATCAACGATTTTTTTTCTTTCAAGAATCATTAATCCACTCTTTAGAGCTTTTGGACTAACCTTATTTGAATGAATGCGAAATTTGTTGAGCTTCATGGAATGCCAAACAACTGATTCACTTTTCATTAGCATTCTAATCCAACACAACCAATCACCACTTGATTTAAACCTTACAAAATCATGGTCAATAAGATTCCAAAGTCTTCTTTTGAACAATACTGCACTGGCATTATACATAAAACATTCAAAAATCATGAAGGATTTCAGAAAATCCTCTGCATTGAACTTATGGAATTCCTCATTTCCAGATAGTCTTCTTCTAAGGGCTGTATCCTTATCCTCAGGCAAGAGTTTTGAATCGGCATCAATCAAACTTGAGCCACAAAAAACCAAATCAGCGGAGTCTTCTTTCACCAACGGAACCAACGTTGACAAGAATTCCAGATCAGCTACGTCATCACTTTCTGCAATCCAAATGATTTCCCCCTTAGCTAAATTAATTCCTTTTTCCCATTGTTTGAACGTAGATCCACTATTCTCATCATTATAGACGATATTAGAGATTTTGGGATTGGACCTGTATCGCTCAATAACTTTCCTGCTGTTATCGGAAGAGTTATCATCTAAGATAATGACTTCAAACGCTTCATAAGTTTGATTCAACACACTCTCAATCCTTTCCTTAAGAAAGGGAGCATGATTGTAATTTGGAATGATTACAGAAACAGTCTGAGTCATATCAATTTGGGGTCTGGCCAACGTGAAAAGAAAAATATGAAACTGTTCCTCGTGGCATATAAAACAGTGTCCTCTATAAATTGCGAGTGAAATAAAACTGTTGGTAACTAAGATTAGCAATCATCAACAATCTTAACCTTTGAATCAACGGAAGATGTTTCATCTTTAAGATGTATTTATCAGCTTCGCTGTAAAGATTTTTCCAATGATTATAATTATCCTCAGAATCAATTGGGTACAAGGTGGTCTTTACTGTTACTTTTAAACTTGNAATNATNTTTTTTGCAATTGNATCANATGTGNANATTGAATTGAAGTAGTCAGATAAAAATTCAATAACTTTAATCTGACTATGAGGATATTTCCCAATGTCGGTAACACAAATACTCTCTCTGGGAGCACAATAATAATGATATAGAGGTTTATTAACAATTACTGTTTTTTTACTGTGAAAACGTAATCGTGCAGTCACCACCAGATCTTCCCACATTCTGACTCCATCAACAAACCGGATATCGTATTTCTCATATAATTCCCTTTTTACCAGTTTATTACAAACGGAGGAATATTGTTGTTCCACCCTATAGATTTCTGAATGAGGCTCAAATTTTTCATAAGGATAAAGACGAGAAATCTTATTCCCATGGTCGTAATCTTCATAGAACCCACACGCGGCAATATCGGCATCTTCTTCAAGTGCCCTATCAAAAAGTTCTTGAAGAATATTATTATCAACCCAATCATCAGAATCAAAATGAATTATCCAATTTCCAGATGCTTTTTCCATTCCCGTATTTCTGGCAGAGGAACTACCTCGATTAGGAGTGTCGATGACGATAATCCGAGAATCGTTTTTTTCATATTCCTTACAAATCTTCAATGAGTTATCCTTACTACCATCGTTAACCAATATTAGCTGGAAATCCTTAAATGTCTGATTCAACACTGAATCAATACAACGGTGAAGGTAATTCTCCGAATTGTATACAGGAATGATAACTGAAACTTTTGTCTCATTCATAGTCCATATTTATGCTGGAATAAGACCTCGTCTTAAATTCATAACGTTTTTTGTGTTTTTCAATGCGTATAATGTTGCAAAAATTTTATTGACTATTTCATAATCATTTGCAACAAAAATACACTTGCGTCTCAATTTATTTAAATACGGGACTGTCTTTATTATATGAGACAGTTCAGTTTTAAGTTCCTTATAAGAAAAAGTTCTCACTAAAAATAGCTCCCTGATATATAAAAATGAGACTAATTCTCTAATACCTTTAGATTTTTCAGGATGCTTATCAATAAAATACGATCTTATGGCAAAAGCACTATTTCTAAATGCGACCCAACGTTTGTATTGTTTTTCATTAAAATGTGATAAAGAATTCGAAAGCACCCTATATGCTACACATTCTCCATTAAGATAATGTATCTTTGAATTTACAGAAAACCACAGATTAAGCGGCAAATCCTCCATCAGCCACTTTTTAGATACAGGATTAACCTCCTCTACGAATTGATTAATCAAACTTAATCTATAACAGATAGAACAAGCCGGAGCGCAATTTGATACTAATAGACTCTCGAAAGATGTGTCTTCTTTACAATGCATATAACCGATTCTCTCTCCATTTTCATCTATGGTAATAGCATCACCTGTGCATGCTCCTATTTCTGGATGTGAATCCAGAAAGGCAATTTGCTTTTCAACCTTTCCCGNAAGCCAATAATCANCACCGGCACAAATCANAAGATATTCACNGTTACACCTTGAGACAGCGTCAAAATAATTTGCAATCAGGCCTATATTCTTATTTCTTGTTACAGGAACAATCACTTTATTCCGCTCAGCATACTCCATGATAATCTGTGGGGTCCGATCTTGAGAGGCATCGTCACACACAATCAGTTCGTAAGAATAATCATGATTCTGTAATAATATGCTGTCGAGTGTTTCTTTGATATATTTCTCTTGATTATAGGACACTACAATTACTGATAACTTNATATCTCNCATAAANCAGTGNCTAATAATCTTTCTAAATGCGNANAGCATTGCNAANGNGNATAANATATAATTAACTAAATATNCTTGAGTAANGCCTANGATTCCATTTAGTTTCACAAATATCAGTCCTAAGGCCAGATATATTAGAGAAAATATAATTTCAGTAGAAATAAACAACTTAGACATTGCTTTTGCAACCATAAGATATGCAAGCAACCAGCTGCATATCTTGAAGAAATCACCTGCCATCTGCCAAATAAACAACCGAGTCATCGGCATGAATTCAGGAGTATACAGTACCCTCACGATAAAAAACCGCAATAAATATACAAGCGTGAATCCTGCCAACAGCATTGGAATAATCACCTTATAGGATTTGAATATCTCATGCCTAAGTTCCAATCTATCGTGGATTTCACTCAGTCTCGGCAGATAGTATACACTGAATGAACTTGTGATGACCATAAGATACATATTGGATATCCTGTTCATTGCTTCCCACCAGCCCGCTTCTTCTTCGGAAATTTCAACCATCACATAGCCTCTGAGCAACATTTGTGTCACCGGAACAGTCATGGCTGAAGTAAGGGTCATCAAGGAGAATTTGAAATACTTAGACGCAATGGCTTTTTTGAATTTCCCTATAAAAAACTCTTTGTTAAGCCATTTAAGTTTTCTGAGCATCAAAACTGAGACCACAATCATCAGGCTCTGAAAAGTAACGCCTGAAACCAATGCTCCCGGAAGACCCCATAATAACACAAAGCACACCGTGTATGCAACACCAAAAATACTCCCGACGATATTTACCTTTACATATTTATTAAATTGCTTGTAACCATTTACAATGGATACAAGCAAATTATTCATTCCGTAAAATATAATAGTGAAACCCAAGATAGCAAATACATACCAATATTCCGGAGTAAGCATAATAAGCCTACTAAAGAACCTGCATCCAATCAGAAGGAAAATTCCGACGATTATCGAACATGACGCAACAATCTTAAATGCAGTCGATATATATTCCTTTACAACGGCGTCATTTTCCTTATACTCTGCAACATATTTCGTCACTCCGGAGTTTATTCCTCCTGATGCAAGTGACAGTGCTATTGTAGAGAAATTATTAAGCTGCCCGACAAGTGCCACACCGGCAGGCCCGATGATAGAGGCTACAACCTTAACGCTGACGAGACCGGTACACATCCTCACCAATGTAGATATAGAGGTAAGCGAGAATACCTTTATGATATCAGCCTTGGCAACCCTTATCGTGAAATCTTTTGCCCGGTGGATCAATCCAGCCATTCGTTGATAATTCGGATAACTTCATTTACTTCCTCGTCTGTCATGACCGGAGACATAGGAAGAGAGAGTTCTTCAGATGCAATATGTTCTGTAATGGGATAACTGAGACCGTTCCACTCCTTGTAACATTCCTGCTTGTGCGGTGGGATCGGATAGTGAATTATTGTCTGCACACCATTCCGTTCAAGATAGGCACGCAACTCATCGCGTTTCCTCGTGCGGATTGGGAAAATATGGAATACATTTGCATCCCAGTCCTTCACATACGGAAGAATAATTGCAGGGTTTGTTATTCCCTCGATATATCTTCTTGCTACTTCCTTACGTTTACTGTTATCGGAATCAAGATATTTCAGCTTGACATCAAGCACAGCTGCCTGAATCTCGTCAAGACGTAAGTTCCTGCCTAAGTATTTGAACGCGTATGTCCTTGTCGAGCCATAGTTTCA
>WFLX010006047.1_pt1 | contig 13300 bp, 8 predicted proteins | sample 4967041 | NCBI WGS metagenome assembly WFLX01 (sample SAMN12857096, study PRJNA449069) | gut metagenome | isolation source: stool from male and female vole | host: Microtus ochrogaster | place: USA:Florida | collected 2017
ATAATTTTGCTCCGCAAGGCAATTTCCACCGTCTGGATGGCTGAAAACAGCAAAGACCGTAGCTCTTTATCGAAATAATAGAGGTTCAACGCCTTGTCAAACGAACTGTTAGGCTTGAAAACGTGGTTTTTCTTGTCGGATTCCAGCGGATGGAGATAGTTGACAAAACGAAAGTACCCAATCTTGGAGAGTTGGTTCCGGGCAAACGGAATATCCCCGATGACAAGCCCCCGGTTCTGGAGAATGGAAAGCTGTTCATCAATAGAAAGTGGGGGTTTTGTATATTCCATGAGGATATAAAAAAAGTTCCGCCCTGGTACGCATCGTTGAGAGGCGTGGCGGAATCTGTTGATGCAAAGGTATAAATATTTTCCATTCCGACAAATAAATTTTTAACTTTGTCGTTGTCTACTTGATTTCGAGGTATGAAACATAATCCTGTTCTTCAACGGCAGATTGCCGAGCTTTCGCCCGAAAGCGTTGCCTTGTCGCAACTCTCTTTTGATGTGGCCGACCGGATTGCGGAGATTAAAAAAAACCTTGCCGCCATTTCGGTGTATCTGCAAGAACCTATCCTGTCGGTCGTAAAAAACACTGAATAATACCTGTTTACCTCACCCGGCCGAACATGATGCCGAAAAAGAGTTTGGGGCCGAGGGGAAAGTCCTGCTGCGGGCGGGAGACGTTGAAGAGGCAATCGGCCTTGACCACCAGGGCGATTTTGTCCGTGAGGGGTATGTCGGCGCCGATATAAGGCGTTACAGCCATGAAAGCGTATTTGCGGTAGCCAATCTTGGTTTCGGTGACAAAATCGACGGGACAGTCCTCAAAAAGCGCGATATGGCGCATGTTGCCCCCTCCTATCACAGCTCCTGCGAACAGGCGGAACTTGGGGAAAGGAAGCACGCCCTCGACCAACAGGCCGCCCCAGCCCACATTCGCGTGGCTCTTGTGCTTGCCGTAGGTGAGCCGCGTCACATAACCCTCGCCGCCCACGCGCAGATGCTTGCCGAAAGCCACTTTCAGGGCTCCGCCCAAGCCTACGGGCACGCCCGCCATTTTCTGCGTGAAAGTCTGCGGAGAACCGTTGGCCGTAAANGTCACATTTCCGGCGGTGAGATAGCCGGCGTGGATCATCATCCCCCCTGTAAANCCCCCGTATGCCATAGACGGCTTTTCCTTGGGCGCAGCCTCGCGCGGGGACGTTTCCGAACCTCTTGCAAAAGCCTGTGCAAAGCACACGTTTATAAAGAAATAAAGCGCGATGACCGCGCTCCGACAAATTCCGGTTTTCATTGTACCTCGGACGGGAATTGAACCCGTACGGCCTCATCGGCCACAGGATTTTAAGTCCTGCGTGTCTACCTATTCCACCACCGAGGCATCGGCGGATTCCGCCGCCATCCGCAAACAGCGGAACGGAAACCCCTGTCAAAAAAAAATCCCGATGTCTTGCAACGCCGGGATTTTTGAGCGGAAAACGAGGTTCGAACTCGCGACCTCAACCTTGGCAAGGTTGCGCTCTACCAGCTGAGCTACTTCCGCAGAATGGGACGGCAAAGATACGCAGTTTTTTTAAAAAACAAAACTTTTTTGCCGCCTCCCCTATTTTTTTCTTCCCAAAAGTTTCTTGATTTCGTCTAACTTATTGAGTGCCTGTATCGGAGTNAGTGTATCGAGCTCCAAATCCAAAATCTCGTCCCGGATTTTTTCGAGCAAAGGATCGTCGAGTTGGATAAAGCTGAGTTGNTAGGGTTTATGTGTTTCGTTTTCAGTGGTTTCATTTGCCTGCNAACCCCCTTTTGAGGCCTTTTTGACCGCAGGAGATTTCGATACAGCTTCCGAAGCCGTCCCGAGCTCCGCTACATNCGNCCCATTTTCGCGTTCCTTTTCCAGAATTTCGAGAATTTCCTTCGCCCGNCGCACCACATATTTCGGCATACCGGCCATTTCGGCGACATGGATACCGAAACTGTGTTCGGATCCTCCTTCCTCCAAGGTGCGCAGAAAAATCACGCGGTCGTCCACCTCCTTGACCTTGACGTGGAAGTTGCGGATATGCGGGTAATGGGAAGCCATTTGGTTGAGCTCGTGGTAGTGGGTGGCGAACAGGACCTTGCAGCCTTTTTGGGGCGCCTCGTGCAGATATTCGGCAATGGCGCGGGCGATGGAGATGCCGTCGTAGGTGCTGGTGCCCCGTCCGATTTCGTCGAGAAGCACCAACGAACGCTCGGTCAAGTTATTGATAATGTTCGCNGTCTCGTTCATCTCGACCATGAANGTACTTTCGCCCGAAGCGATGTTGTCGCTGGCGCCCACGCGCGTGAAAATCTTGTCGACCAAGCCGATACGCGCCGAAACCGCCGGCACGAAACAGCCCGCCTGCGCCAGCAGCACAATCAGCGCCGTCTGCCGCAGCACCGCCGACTTACCCGACATATTGGGGCCGGTAATCATCATGATGTGGCAGCCGTCCTTCGAAAAACGTATGTCGTTCGGCACGTATTCCTTCCCCGATTCCATATTCCGTTCGATGACGGGATGCCGTCCTTGGATAATCTCGAAATCGTAGTCGTTTTCCAAGACGGGACGGTGGTAGCCGTACTCTCTCGACACCCGTGCAAACGAATTGATAACATCCATATAGGCAAGCGATTGAACCGTTGCCTGAATACGTTTTATATAGGTGCAACTCTCCCGAAGCACCGTTTGATAAAGCGTATTCTCGAGCTCCTCGATTTTCTGCTGGGCGTCCAGCACTTTTTCTTCATAGGAACGCAATTCCTGTGTGGTGTATCTTTCGCCCGTGGTGAGGGTCTGTTTACGTATCCATTCGGAGGGCACTTTGTCGCGGTTGGAGCGGGTCACCTCCAAATAATAGCCGTAGACATTGTTGAAGCCTAATTTGAGGTTGGCGATGCCGCTTTTTTCGGTTTCTTTTTTCAGTAAATCAGCCAGATACTCTTTTCCCGAAAAGGCGATTCTACGCAATTCGTCGAGGTTGGGGTCGGCGCCCGGGGCAATCACATTGCCTTTGTTGAACACGGCGGGCGCCTCGGGATGAATCCAGGTGGCGATATATCGAGCCAGTTCGGGGCAGGCGTCCAGGGATTTGGCGCGGGCGGCGAAAGCCGCGGAGGGGGTCGCGAAGGGGTGCGAGGCGATCTTCGCCACGGCTTCGAGGGCGTTCCTGAGNTGCAACAGTTCGCGCGGCTGCACCCGATAGGCCGCCACTTTCGACAGAAGACGCTCCAAATCGCCCACCGAAGAAAGCGTATCAAAAAGAAAATCTGAATCTTCCGANTTCNTNAACANAAATTCCACGTCNTCGAGGCGGCGGTTTATCGCGCCGGTATCTTTGAGCGGCATCGTCAGAAACCGCCGCAAAAGCCTGGCGCCCATAGGAGTACACGTCTTGTTGACCACCGCGTAGAGCGAATCCTGACGGTTCCCGACCGCTCCGTTCACGAAATGGGCCGGTTCCAGCACCTCCAAATTGCGCAGCGTAAAGGCGTCCATCCACACGTACTCGCTCTCCTCCACTTTCTGTATGGAGGCGATGTGCGACACCTTTTCGTGCTTGCTTTCAGAGAGATAGTAGAGGCAGGAGGCCGCCGCGACCTGGGCGAGAATCAGATTCTCCACGCCGAAGCCTTTGAGCGAATGGGTGCCGAAATGTTTGAGCAGGGTTTCGCGGGCAAAAGCGGGTTTGAAAACCCAATCCTCGAACACCGTGATATAGTAGCGGTTACCGAATTCCGCGCAGAATCCGTCGCGGTAGGCCTTGGGCATCACCACCTCGGCCGGAGCGAAATCGTCCATCAGTTTGCGGATATAGTCCGCCGTGCCCTCGGCCACATAAAATTCGCCCGTACTGATATCCAGAAAGGCCACGCCCACCGCCGTGCCCTTGGGAGCGTTCACCTTGCCGGCATAAGCCAGCGGGCAGAGGCCGCAGAGAAAATTGTTCTTCCCTCTTTCCAACAACTTATCGTTGAACGAGATACCGGGAGTGATGAGTTCGGTGACGCCTCTTTTCACCAACTTTTTGGTCAGCTTGGGGTCTTCCAGCTGCTCGCAGATGGCCACTTTCTTGCCCGCCCGCACCAGTTTGTGCAGATAGGAGTCGAGCGCATGATAGGGAATGCCCGCCAGTTCGACAAAGTTCCCCGCCCCGCCGGCCTTGCGCGTCAGCACAATATCCAGAGCCTTGGCGGTAAAGACAGCGTCCTGCCCGAAGGTTTCATAGAAATCGCCCACCCGGAACAGCAGAATCGCATCGGGATGCTTCTGTTTGATCTCGGCGTATTGCCGCATCAGGGGGCTTTCGGCCGGAGCCTTCTCTTTCTTGCTCACCATTACGTTTGCTATTTGTTCAACCACACCAAAAGTACGGAAATATCGGCAGGTGACACACCCGGAATGCGCGAGGCCTGTCCCAAGGTGGCCGGACGCAGGCGGCCCAGCTTTTCCCTTGCCTCGAACGAGAGCGACTTGATGGACGTATAGTCGAAATCGGGTTTGAGGGGCAGGTTTTCGTATTTGGAAAGCCGGGCGGCGTTCTCCTCCTCCTTTTTGATATAGGAATCGTACTTGATAGAGATTTCCACCTCCTCCCGCAGTTCTTCGTAAAAAGCGTTGTCGCGATACGTTTCCGTATAGTGTCTGAACGCCTCGCTCATCCCTTCCAAATCTTCCAAAAACACCTGTGGACGTTGCAGGAGTGCTGCCAAGGAGGTTTTCTGTTCCAAGGGCGACGTACCCGATTTTTCCAAATGGGCGTTGGCTTCTTCGGGCGTAATCTTATGGGTGTCGAGATAATTTTTCCAGTGTCCGATATCGTGGTATTTCCGGTCCAGACGCTTCATACGTTTTTCGTCCGCAAGACCGAGTTTATAGGAGAGGGGCGTGAGCCTTTCATCGGCATTGTCTTGACGTAGGAGAATGCGGTGCTCGGCGCGGGAGGTGAACATACGGTAGGGTTCGTCCACGCCCTTGGTGATAAGGTCGTCGATAAGCACGCCGATATAGGCCTGCGAGCGGTTCAGGATGAAAGGATCCTTGCCTTGCAGTTTGAGGTGGGCGTTGATGCCAGCCATAAAACCCTGCCCGGCCGCCTCCTCGTAGCCCGTGGTGCCGTTTACCTGTCCTGCCAGATAGAGATACGGTATTATCTTGCTCTCCAAGGTGGCGTAAAGTTGAAGCGGATCGAAAAAATCGTACTCGATAGCATANCCGGGACGGTATACGTTCGCTNTCTCGAAACCCCGTATTTTGTGCAGGGCCGCCACCTGNACCTCTTCGGGGAGGGAGGAGGAGAATCCGTTGAGATAATATTCGTGACTGTCGCGACCGCAAGGCTCCACAAAAAGCTGGTGACGGTCTTTGTCGGCAAAGCGGTCTATCTTGTCCTCGATAGAGGGACAGTAGCGGGGNCCCCGTCCTTTGATGCGGCCCGCGAACATGGGCGACCTGTCGAAACCCGTGCGGAGAATATCGTGCACCTCGGTATCGGTGTAGGCGATATAGCAGGGCATCTGATTCTCCACTTTCGGGGTGTCGGTGAAAGAGAATTTGGAGGGATTTTCGTCGCCCTTCTGTATGGAGAGCACCGAAAAATCGATCGTACGGGCGTCCACCCGCACCGGCGTTCCGGTTTTAAGACTCTGCACCTTGATGCCGAACGCCTGCAGCTGTTCGCTCAATCCATAGGAGGCCGCCTCTCCGATGCGCCCTCCGGCATACGCATGTTCGCCGATATGAATCTTGCCGTTCAAGAAAGTACCGCCCGTCAGGATCACCGCCCGCGCGCGGATTTCGGCGCCGCTCATCGTCTTTACCCCTTGCAGGTTCGTATGGTCGTCGAACAACAATTCCGTGACGGTGTCCTGCCGCAAATCCAGATGGGGCACCTGTTCGACCATGCGGCGCCATTCTGCCGAAAAGCGCCACATGTCGCATTGCGCGCGCGGGCTCCACATAGCCGGCCCTTTGGAACGGTTGAGCATACGGAATTGCAGGGTCGACCTGTCGGTCACGATACCCGAATAGCCGCCCATAGCGTCAATCTCGCGCACAATCTGCCCTTTGGCCACACCGCCCATAGCCGGATTGCACGACATATAGGCCAGGCGGTCTATCTGCATACTCACCAGCAGCACGCGGCTCCCCAAATGGGCGGCCGCGCAGGCGGCTTCGCAGCCCGCGTGGCCGCCCCCCACTACAATAATATCATAGTTCAATCCCATACTCTACTCCTGCCAAGCATACCCCTCGAAACAAGAGGCAAGCATTTTATCTTCCATTTTATGCATCAAGGCCTCCTCCTTCGGCGTCTTGTCCTTATAGCCCGCCAAGTGCAGAAGCCCGTGCACCAACACCCGATTCAATTCGTCGATTTGTTTCACGTGAAACAATTTTGCGTTTTCCTTAATCCGGGGAACACTGATGTAAATATCTCCCGAAAGTCGGTTCTTCGCTTTTTTCCCTTTCACCCCTTCTTCGGCAAATCCAAACCCCTCCCCTGCCAAATCGTTTTCCGAGTAGGCAAAAGTAATAATATCCGTGTATGTATCGTGGTTGAGATATTGACGGTTTATCTTCAACAGATATTTGTCCGAACAAAAAATATAGTTGACCGTGCCAGGCTCAAAACCCAAAGTTTCCAACACCCGCCGCAAACTTTCGCGGGCGGTTCTGCGTTTCAGAAACGGCACCTTTACGTCCTGTTCGTTGAATGTGATATTCTCCATACAAAATCCATTTTTGTTTTTTTGTGTTCCACGTGGAACATAGCCGTGAAATTTCGCGTCAATTTTCCGAACGTTCCACGTGGAACATCGTCAAAATCCTCCGTTCTAAAACATATACTCCCGTACTTTCTCCCTGTAAAAAGGTTTCAATTCGGGGGTCTTTCGCAGGAGGATTTCCCGCAAAACTTCGTTCTTTTCGGCATTGTCCTGTAAACTGTCCAGGACAGGCGGCGCGAATATACGGCCTTTTTTAGACTCTCTCCTATCGTCTTTTTCGCGCCGCAATTCGGCGTTCTCGGCTTCGAGCAAACGGGTCTCTATACTCTTTTGCCGTTGCAAAAGTTGCGGATTGAGCACCTTGTTCACCAAATCCTTTTCCGTGCGTTCCATATCGCCCAGCACGGAATTGTATAGACCCGCCGCCTGACCCGAGTTTTTTTCCTGCGCCATTTTCTCCTGCATCATGCGCCGTATCATTTCCTGACGGGCGGCAGCTCGGGCAAAAGCCTCTGAAATCTGTTCCTCGCTTATCGATTCACCCCCTGCCCCGCTCGCTCCTTTCTGCGGTTTTCCCGTCTCGCCCTGTTTCTGTCCTTGGGCGTCTTGGGCCGCTTTTTCCTCCAACATCTTTTTCAAAGCCTCGATCTGTTTGTTCAAGGCCTCCTGCATTTCTTGGAGCGATTTTCCTTTTTCCTTGCCCGATTTGGGTTTTCCTTGCGGAGACGGAAACTGCATATCCGACGGTTTCTGTCCGTTTCCGGGCGAAGGGCACGACATCTGCGGCTGTCCCTTTTTCTTTTTCGACGAAGACGAGGAGCCCTTCATGTTCATTTTCATCTGCATCTTGTCGAGCGATTCCGACAAAAGCAAGGCCAGATCGTTCAAGGCGGTCATGGTGTATTGCTGCCGGGTCAGCGCCCAACTGTTGGCCACCGAATAACGCTGATAGTAGACGTTGTTCATCCCCAACAGATAGTCGAGGCTTTCCTTGCTGTTCCTTTCCAATTCGCGCAAAGCCTGGCGCGTCACCACCGCCACCTGCGGCTGCCGCTTCGAAATGGCNCGCACGCTGTCGGCCACAAANNNNATTTCCACATTCAGCGCCGACTGCCGGCGGATTAAATCGGCATAGCGTGCCTCATCTACCCGTGTTTTTTCGAGCGTGGTCATCAAATCCTCCTGCTCCAACGAAACCCGCAGCACGCCTTTCAGCAAAAGCCGTATGAAATCGGCATCCTCGGCATCNTTTTCCTCCTCGATGCGCTGCTTCTGCCCTTGNAAATCCTCCGCCAAATCCTCTAATTTTTCCTGCGTGCGGTCGTGACTTTTCTTCGCTTCCCCGTTCTCGCCTTTCTCCATTTTCCGCGAAGTCTGTTCCATCTGTTTCTCCAAAGCCTGCATCAAGCTATCGGGTGTCTTGAANCCATTGGGTTTTTCCAGACTTTCATCCAACTTTTTCAAATCGTCCAGGTCTTTCTTCAACGCCTCCAAATCCTTCTTCAATGCCTCATGTTTCGCTTTCAGGCTATCCGATTGCTTCGCCAAAACTTTGTCGTTTTTGCCGGCCCATTCCTCTTTCAATTCCTCGCCCTTGCGCACCAACTCGCGCGAAGCCTCCACCACCGCGTCCATCTTCAATTCAAACTCCATCTGCCAATAGAGCTCCCTGTTCCTCTCCAAGTCTTTGAACATCTCCTTCTGCTGCATCTTCAAGTCTTCCAGAGCCTCCATCACCTTGTCCTGTCCCGCCTGCTTCTCCAACAACGACTGCAACTCCTGCAACTTCTCCAAAGTCTTGTCGTCTAAAAGTTTATCTAACAATTCCTGCAACTGACGCTGTTTTTCCTGCAATTCCGCGTTCTCCTGTCCCGCCTCGGCCTCCCATTCCCGCTTCTGCTGCAATTCTTCGGAAAGCGATTGATAACGCTCCCGCAACTCTTTCTGCTGTTCGATAAGGAGTTCCACGTTTTTCCGGTCCTGCCACGAGAACTGTTGCTTGGACAGCAGATCCTGCACCAGCTTTTCAAAATCGTCCTGCATACTGCGGCTCTGCTGCAACGAAATCGAAAACTCACGGTCCATGCCCGCCGAAGCCGCATTCAATCTTTCGCGCAACTCCTCCCGCGACAGTTTCCTGTATGTCTCCTCGGGCGAATAGACGGTTTTGTAGGGATAGAACGGGTCGTTGTCGCTCAGGGCGAAACCATAGGTGAGTTCGTCGCCTGCCTGCAACGCATAGCGTGCCAAGTCGAGGAAATAGGTAAAGTTCTGTTCGCGCGAGGCGGCCAACAGCAAGGTATCGGTTTCTTCCCAACGCGTTCCCGTAGAGGCGTTTACACAGCNCACNGAGAANACAAGCAGATGAAATCCGTAATCGTCTGATATAAAACCTTGATAATAGGTTTGAAGCGGGTGAACGCTGTCGCGCAGCGGAACCACCTGCAGACGCGGATAGGCATCGGGGCGCACCCCTACCGAAAAACGCAGGCTGTCACNGCNNATGCCGTTCTGCGCAATAGGCACCAAGGTATAGTGAAAGTTCTCGAAAGCCTGCTTGCCGAAGCCGAAGAGAGGCTTCCGCGAACCGTCCGCCGCAAGTTCCGAAACGGCCTGTGTCTTATCCTCGCAGAACATCACCTGCAACTGACGGGTATGGTCCATTTTGAGCTCCCATTCGATGCGGGTTCCGTAAGGCACGTCCAGATCGAGCGTATGTGTCACGGCCTCCGGTTTGAGCCCCGTATAGGAGGGATAGCGCAACAAGGCGCGCATGGACGAAAGCAGAGGCTTGTAGTCCACCTGCAAGCGATAATTTTCGCTTCTGTATCGGCCTGTCTGCAAAACAAATTCCACATTCTGCCGCACTTTCCTGAAAGTATGGGTAAAATGATTGGCGTCCTGCCGCTGTAAAAGCATTTTCCGCTCGCCCTCCACCAAATATATCTCGGCAGGGAGCCGGCTCCCCTCCACTTCCACATGCAGGATAAAATCTTCTTCATAAGGCACTTGCAGGCAAGAATCGGTGATATGAACCGTGAAGGGAAACATAGGCGCGAACTCCTCGTTGTAGCGCACCACCTGCACGGTCGATTTCACCACNGCGGGACGGAACAGCGCCACCGCCGCAAACACGACGCAGAGCAGCGCAAAAGCATANAGATACGGCAGAACGGGACGCAGACGCACTGCCTTCTCGAACCTGTACGCCACAAATCCCTGGCTGATTTGCTCGATGGCGGCTTGCAACAGCGAGTATGAACCCTCGTCCGAAGCTTTCAGTTCCAAAACGTTATACAACCTGTCGCCCAATTCGGGAAAACGCTCGGCCAGATAATGCGCCGCCTGCATCCGGCTCATGCGCCTCACCACGCCCCGGCTCTGCAACCAGGGCCACAACACGAAGATTCCCGCCACCGCGAGCAGAACCCCCGCCGCCGTATAGAACAGCACGGCCCGCACCTTTCCCGGACTGAAAGTGAGCGACTGCACCACACCGAGAAGCAGCGCCAACATCAGGAACAGAGCCAAGAACGCAAGCAACCCCTTGAACGCCTTGTTCTGATAGTAGCGTCTGAGGAATACATCCAGTCGGGTCGTATAGTCTTTAAATCCGTCCATCGGGAAAATCTCCAATCTCACAAATTTACATCAAATTTAAAGGCGTGGCTCCAAACTTTATCAACACGCTTGTTTTGTTGAATATAAATTAATTTAAATATAAAGAAAACTCAATAGTAACCCACAATAAGCCTGTGCATAATGTTGATATTTTTCCGAGCCGTTTTTTATCAACTCGCTTCAACAGGTAAGTAAAGGTTTATCCACGGGTTCATCAACTCACAACGGTATGGATATAAGGATACAAAGCCTTTTTTTCAACAAAACGGAGGTCATTTTTCAACAGGGTTTATCAACAGCGGAGATTTTAACATCCGTTAACTTAAAATTCCTTAAAACGGCGGGAAAAAATGTTAAGAAATGTTAATTTCCTTCCGCGTTTCCGGCTTTCCACAAAAACGGCAGGATTTATCAACATCTTTCAACAACTTTCCAACAATTTTTTCCACAAATTGTTAAATTTGCTGTCTATTAAAGGAAACTTAGAGAGATATGGCAGACCTTACGATAGGAATAGGAAACGACCACGCCGGCTTTCCGCTCAAGAAACATCTTGTCCGCTACCTTGCCCAAAAAGGCTATCAGGTAAAGGACTACGGCACCGACAGCGAAGAGAGCGTCGACTANACCGACTACGCCCACCCGCTGGCCGAGGACATATCGTCGGGCAAGCTCGGAAGAGGCATCCTCATCTGCGGCTCGGGCAACGGCATCTCCATGACCGCCAACAAGCACCCGCACGTGCGCTGCGCCCTCTGCTGGACCGAGGAGATATGCCGTCTGGCGCGGCAGCACAACAACGCCAACATCCTTTCGCTCCCCGGGCGCTTCGTCTCCGAGAAAGAAGCCGAAAAAATCGTCGACGCCTTTCTCTCCACCGACTTCGAGGGCGGCCGTCATCAGAAGAGAATCGACAAAATCGACTTATAAACACGCGCCATGTCCGACTTGTACAAACAGGCTTTTCTGAGAGGTTTTTCCGACAACCCCAACCAAAAGGAGGATTTTTCCCTTTTTGAGTCGATGGGCGAATTTTTTGAAAGGAACGTGTCGGACGCCAAGAACTTCTTTGCCCGTTTCCAGACCGTGCGCGACCGGGTGGCCTATTATAAAAGCAAGGTGATGGCCGACCTGGCCAATCATCTCATCGACTTCGAGTCGCGGCTCGGCGCGCAGGGAGGCAAGGTAATCTACGCCGAAGACGCCGCCCACGCCCTGGCCGAGATAGAAAAACTCATTTCCTCCACCGACAGCCTCTTTCTCTCCCAATCCGAACTTCTGCACGAGATAGGGCTGAAAGCGTTTCTGAAAGGCCGCAAACAGACGTTTTTCCTGTCNGACCTGCAAAGCCTCCCCTATCCCCTTCTGCCCGAACCCTCCGACAAGATTCTGTCGGAATTGATACAGGCCTATACCTTGGAGGATTACAAGCCCTCCAAAGAGGATGTGATGTTTCTCTACAAGAAGCATCTCATCAACCGGCTCTATTCGAACTCCACGGTNATCACGAGCGCCGACTTCCTCATCTCCGATATGGGAGCGGCGGTGATTTCCGACCAAGGCGGCCTCAACACGCTCTACACCTCCTTCTGCCGCAAACACATCGTGGTGGCGGGCATCGACAGGATCATCCCCTCGCTTTCCGAAGCCGACTACTTCACCTCCATGCGCGCGGCCTGTTCGATGGGACGCAACCATGCGTGGAACGAAATGATTGTGAGCGGGCCGCGCGCGGGCGAGGAAATCGACGGCCCGGAAGAATTCTATGTGATCTTGATCGACAACGGCCGCACCGAGCTTTTGAGCCAGGTGCACCAGAGGAGCGTGTTCAACTGCATCCATTGCCAGGCCTGTCAGGCGCTCTGCCCTGTTTTCAAGTTCACCAACCGTCTCGACGGCCTGTCGGTGAAAGGCCCCCTCAACTGCATCAAGGACCCCATCTGCAAAGGTTTCGAAGACAATGCCTATCTGGCTTTCGCCTGCACCCTCTGCGGAAAGTGCAACGAAGTGTGCCCCGCCAAGATAGATCTGCAGGAACTCATCCTCTACAACCGCAAGGAAGCGGTGGAGAGGGAGATGTATTTCTCGATAGAGCGCAAGCAGATGAAGCTGCTCAAGAAGATGCTCCTGAGACAGAAATCCTTGGATTCGGGCTTCAACCGCCTTTCCATTAAGATGAAATTCAAGAAGATGTACGGCACGCAGAAAGAATTTCCCGATTTCGGAAAAAAGGGATTCCGTCTGCAGTGGCAGGAAAATATGAAAANCAANAAANCATAGAATCATGAAGATAGAAGAAGTACAGAGCCGCATCGCGGAATTGCTCAGACAGGACGTGCCTTTCACCCAAAAGGAAATGTGCGCCAAGATGCTTTCGTTCATCGACCTCACCACGCTCGACGGCATGGACACGAAAAAGAAGGTGGCCGACCTCTGCCAAAAGGCCAAGGACTACCGCACCGCCGCCGTGTGCGTCTATCCTTTCTACGCCGCGCAGGTCAAGGAAGCCTTGCAGGGAAGCGGCATACAGACCGCCTGTGTGGCGGGCGGCTTTCCCGCCTCGCAGCTGCCTCTGCGCACCAAACTGTTCGAGGTGGAGCAGACCCTGGCCGACGGCGCGGACGAAATCGATATGGTGATTTCGCAGGGTGCGTTTTTAGAGGGTGATTACAAGCGGGTTGGCGATGAGGTGAGGGCTATCAAGGACCTTTGCGGCCCGCGCCGTCTGAAAGTGATTTTGGAGACGGGCAACCTCGGCACGCCCGACAATATCGACAAAGCCTCGTGCATATCCATCGACAACGGCGCCGACTTCATCAAGACCTCCACGGGAAAGACTGCGGTTTCGGCCACGTTGGAAGCGTTTTATGTGATGCTCGATGTGGTGAAGCGCTACGCCGCGCAAGGCCGTATCGTGAGCGTGAAGCCCG
>WFLX010168655.1_pt1 | contig 13296 bp, 11 predicted proteins | sample 4967041 | NCBI WGS metagenome assembly WFLX01 (sample SAMN12857096, study PRJNA449069) | gut metagenome | isolation source: stool from male and female vole | host: Microtus ochrogaster | place: USA:Florida | collected 2017
ACTCTGAATCCTCTCCAGATGGAAAGTGCAGATATCCTTGCTGACGGCGTAATCACTTACTCAGACGCTGCATTCCTCAGAAAATATATCCTCGGTCAAATCACACAGCTTCCAGTATCATTATTCTGAAAAAAATAAAAAAAATTAAAAATCAATATAAAATCACATCAGACGGCTGTAAAAAATCAGCCGTCTTTCTTTTTATATTGACAAAAAAATATATCTGTGTTAAACTTGATTATAAAAGATGGGGAGGATTTATATGGACAGATTGAAACTTACAGACAAAATTGAAAACGGAAAACAAGTCGGAGTTCTGGGAATTATCGAACATGACGGCAGAGAGTTTGCATATACATATGCCATACAGAAAATAAAAGACAAGTATGTTGCATACACTGAGGGATATTATCTTGATGAAGCGTACTTTTATGAACTTGAACACAATCAGTTCAATGAACATATTGAGGTATATGAAAGCCTGCCGGAAGTTTTTGAAAAATTTGAACATCAATATAGTATACTTCCCGAAGATATGAACACGTCGAGAGGTAATAAATTCTTTTGGGACAATCAGATAAAACTTGTCCGATATACTGGCGAAACTATTTCCCTTACTCTTACGCACAATAAAATATATAATGTTATCTGTACTGAAAAGAAATGGTTTCGTATTGTGGACGACAGCGGTGAGGATTATCTATATCCGCCAGAATATTTTGAAAAAATATAAGGAGAACCATATGTTAAAAACAGTTAAGCCATTTATAAAATGGGCAGGAGGTAAAAGTCAGCTATTAAACATAATCAGGGACAAATACCCCGAAAATATAAAAAAATATTGTGAACCATTTGTCGGTGGTGGAGCCGTATTGTTTGATATTTTGACAAACTTTCAACCGGAAGAAATTTTAATAAATGACATAAATCGTGAATTGATTAATACCTATATTCATATACGTGACAATGCTGAAGATATAATAAACTGTCTGTTTGATATGCAGGAAATATTTTGGTGCATGGACAACAACCAACGAAAAGAATATTTTTATATACAGCGTGATAAGTTCAACGAAGGAATTAAAAATAACATTAATGATGTATCTATGGCTGTACTATTTATATTTCTGAACAAGACTTGTTTTAATGGTCTTTATCGTGTAAACAGTAAAGGATTATATAACGTTCCCATAGGTTCATATAAAAAACCGCTTATATGTGATTCTGATAATCTCAGGGTTATAAGCAATTTGCTTCAAAATATAATAATAAAGTGCGGTGATTACAGTAATTGTACGGATTTCATTGACAGCAACACTTTTGTATATATTGACCCTCCGTACAGACCATTAAATGAAACATCTTCTTTTAATTCCTATTCTAAAACAGTATTCGGTGACGAACAGCAGATACAGCTTTCTAAGTTTACAGAATGTATGTCTGAAAAAGGTGCTAAAATACTGGCAAGTAATTCAGACCCTAAGAATACAAACGAAAATGATAATTTCTTTGATGATATTTATAGAAATTTCAATATAACCAGAGTTAAAGCTTCAAGAATGATTAATAGCAAAGGCTTAGGACGTGGAACTTTAAACGAATTATTAATCAGTAATTTTTAAGGAGGATACAATGAAACGTAATTTTACCGAATGGCTTTCTAAATTTAAGGAAAGTATAGCTACATACAACTATTATATTGATTTTGATAAAGTTCACAAAAATGTTGACAGTATAAAGATAGAACTGAATATCTTGAATTCTCTCATAGGCTCAAAAAATATAGAAGAAGATTTTGAAACTATAATAACAAAATATCCTGAAACTCTTAAATGTATACCATTATTGATTGCAGTACGGGCAAACGAAATAGTTGTTATTGACACTAATGGAGAATTAAAATATAATTTCAAGAAAATGAATTATTCAACTGAACAGTATAAAATATTCATGCGTGAAACAGGTTTGTTTGATTTGCTTGAAAACAGAATAATCGGAAGTCTTATTGATTATGTAACAGGCGTTGAAACTGGTCTTGACTCAAACGGCAGAAAGAACCGTGGAGGTCATCTTATAGAAGATTTAGTAGAAAGTTTCATAATAAAAGCTGGTTATGTTAAAAATAAAAATTATTTTAAAGAAATGTATATACATCAAATAACAGAAAAATGGGGCATTGATTTATCTGCTATTTCAAATAAAGGTAAAACTGAAAAACGTTTTGATTTCGTTATCAGAACAGATAATATGATTTATGGCATTGAAACAAACTTTTATACAAGCGGTGGTTCTAAACTCAACGAAACANCGAGGAGTTATAAACAAATAGCTCAAGAATCNGGTACAATAAGNGGATNTACTTTTGTNNGGATTACAGACGGCAAAGGCTGGATAAGTGCAAGACATAATCTTGAAGAAACTTTTGATGTATTAGAAACAATTTATTCTATCAAAGATTTGGAAAATGGTATATTAGAAAAACTTTGAAAAACTCCGGACGGAGTTTAACTGGTATACAGACGTAATTGACTGTAATTCTTTCAGTACGCAGGACTTATATTATGCAACACATTAACAGAGGTGAAAATTATGGACAATAAAAAAATAATTATGGTAGACTCCAATTCTGTCAATAGTTACGGGCAGTACAGACTATTGAATCATGATGCTGAATACTTCGCACTAACAGACAAAACAGAAATTATTGCATATGACGGTGAAGATGTATGGAAGGCGACCGTTCACTATAATCCATCGGCTGACTATGACGAACAATGGGGGATTGAATTAGGTGAAACCATACAGATTCTTACTAAAGAAGAAATCAAATGGGCATGGGCTGGATATCATAATGGTGAAAGTGCTGGAGGATTTTTTACAGAAATTGAAGTTGCCGGAAAACTTTTTGATTATGGAATGGAAATTTACGATATACAGAAAATAGTGAATATAGATAAAGACCGTTTATACAGAATGAAATATCTGAAACTGATAGAAAAGTTTAAAGAAAAGATTATTTCCGACGGCGGAAAGTTTCAACCGAAACATTTTGACGCTGACTTATCGATGAATCCTCAACTCTGCAAGTGCAATAATAAGGCTTTTCATATGTTTCTGAACTACGTTTCAAAAGCAGAATCCGCTGACAGTTCGGCATGGTTTCTTTGTATGTCCGACTATGAAAGTACAAATAATACAGACGGTTTTGCATGGAACGAATTTGAAAAAATGTCCCTTGAAAGTGCAGAATCCGACAGTGAAAAAGAAGAAATCAAAAAATGGTGGGAATGTCACTTACCTGTTGCGATGTCCGTAAAAGGAGATTATAGTTTTCTTGCAATCGACCTTAACAATAATAATATAGTACAGGGTTATACACCGGATTTTGAAGATACGGAAGTTGTGGCTGAAAACTTTGAAGAACTTATAAAAATGATTATTTCCGGAAAATTCACATGGATATAAATTGTTGACTTTTGTCGGAAAATGGTGTATAATTGCAGTAAAGGAAGTGGTATGTTGTGAATGACAATGAACTAAAGATAATCCGCAACAGGTGTGAAAGAGCTACAGGTGGAAAATGGACTGCCTATATAGAGGGCATAGATATTGAATGTGGTTCAAGTTTTATTCAGACTGCTGGTAATGATTTGGAAATAATTGGAGCTACCGTAGCAGACTATGACTTCATTGCACACGCCAAACAAGACATAATAACACTTCTTGACGAAATCGAAAGATTACGCAGCCAGCTTTAAAGGAGCATATTAATATGACCGAATACCTTACAGCCTACATGAATACCGTTTCAGAACATCTTGACAACTGTCGGACAAAAGACGAATTATCTGTTATTCTTTCCGAACATATGGACAAAATCGCTTTCATGCAACACGAAAGAATAGTACATTTTCTTGTGACAATGATGTTTGCAGTAGTGCTTGCCATATTCATGGTCGGAATGTTGCTCACAGACAATATGATGTTGCTGGTACTTGTAACTATAATAACGGTACTGCTGGCATTCTACATAAAACACTATTATTTTCTTGAAAACACTGTACAGAAAATGTATAAAGTCTATGACAGAATTTTAAAAATGCAAAAGGAGGTTTCAGAATGAATAAAAAGGAAATCGCAGAACTTGCAATAGCCGAACTCGAAAAACTCTATCCTGATATAGAATGTTCGCTGAAATATAAAAAGCCGTATGAACTTATGTTTGCCACAAGACTTGCGGCACAGTGTACAGATGCACGGGTAAATGTGGTCACGAAAACACTTTTTGAAAAATATCCCGACCTTGAATCTTTTGCAAACGCCGATATTGAAGAACTTGAACAGTATGTCAAGCCATGCGGACTTTATCACATGAAAGCGAAAAGTCTCAAAGAGATGTCACGGCAGTTGCTGGACAATTTCGGCGGTGAAGTTCCCGACAATATGGACGATTTGCTTACACTGTCAGGAATAGGACGTAAAACCGCTAACCTTGTACTCGGTGACGTTTTCGGAAAACCTGCTGTTGTTACAGATACTCACTGTATACGTATCACCGGACGGCTCGGACTTACCGAAAACAAAGAACCTGCCAAAGTCGAAAAAGACCTTGTTAAAATTCTTCCTCCTGAGGTCTCAAACCGTTTCTGTCATCAGACGGTGCAGTTCGGACGTGACGTATGCTGTGCAAGAAATCCGAAGTGTGAAAAATGCACACTTAACTATTTTTGCAGGTATTACGCAGAAAGCATTAAATAAAATAAAAAGCTGTATTCCGGAGAATACAGCTTTTATTATTATTCCTGTGAAAGAATTTCCTTATAAAATTCGGAGTAATCCTTTCTCTTGTCGTTTGTGAACTGAATAGCAGTTCTCGGGTGCTGATTAAGGAGACCAGTCATAAGGTACTGTAAATCATATCCCCAGACAATATCGTCCTCACGGAGTTTTGTCATATGTTCTTCAATGAACTGCAATACGGGGTAAACGTTATACTTAGGATTCTTGAGGAAACCGAGAAGAAGTTCCATAGCACAGTTGCCTGCACCTCTGCCCATTTCGGAGTATGTAGCATCAAGCCAGTCAACGCCGTCGCCTACTGCTTCAATAGTATTAGCAAAAGCAAGCTGCTGATTGTTATGAGCGTGAATACCCACTTTCTTTCCGTACTTTGCAGCGATATTGCAGTACATATCAGCAATTCTTGCAATCTGTTCGGGATAGAGAGAACCGAAACTGTCAACGATATAGAAAACGTCAACAGGAGATTTTCCGAGAATGTCAAGAGCAGCCTTGATGTCACCTTCCTGAGCGTTTGAAATAGCCATGATATTACAGCTTACTTCATAACCCTTGCTCTTTGCGTTTTCAATCATGTCAACTGCTGTCGGAATCTGATGAATATATGTAGCCACACGGATAAGGTCAACCGGACTTTCAGCACGGTCATGAATATCCTGCTTGTAGTTACAACGACCTACATCAGCCATAACGGCAATTTTAAGGTCTGTGTTGTTTTCGCCAACAATTGACCTGATATAGTCATCATCACAGAATTTACAAGGTCCGAACTTTGTCTCATCGAACATTTCACGGTCTGCCTTGTAACCAAATTCCATATAGTCAACACCTGCTCTGAGGTTGGCATTGTAGAGATGCTTTACAAAATCATCACTGAAACGAAATTCATTTACAAGACCGCCATCTCTGAGAGTAGCGTCGATAACTTTGATATCAGGTCTGTAATCCATTAATTTTGAAATTTCCTTCATAAAAAACAATCCTTTCGATAATATAGCATTTTAACGCTTTATGCTGTAACGCTTTAAAGCAGAANACAGAACANTGCATATAGTATATCANAAAAANTCTGATTTGTCAAATACTTTTTTGAAATTTTCCGAAAATCATTTTTTACACACCTTAATTTTAAAAAAACGCAGTTAAAGAATATAACCTATATATGTAATAAAGCATGGGCTTTCATATCATTTATCATCTTTGGAATTAATAATTCCTGATAGGCAATTCTCTTATCTATAGTGATTAAATCAGAAATCTCTTTTAAATAAGAAGATTTAATTTTTAGTAATTTTTTTAGTCGTTGCTCACTTATTTTATCGTCTGACTTTTCAATACTAAAGTAATCATCACAGCTCATTCTCCAGATATGAAATTTGTCAGAATTATACCTGCAAAAAAGTTTATCAGCAATTTGAATACCTTCGGGGTCAAAATCTCCTGCATAATATATATCGCAATTATTGTTTACAAGCATATCTATAAGTTTAAGACCTACAGTTTTTACCTGTCCGGAAGTACAAATAATGCTTAAGTGACATTCAGAAGCTACTTCAGCTAAAGCAGAAAAAACCATTTGATTTTCTACAATGTACACTGTTTTTGTATCCGAGTCAGCATATTTAATATTTATGAGATTAGCTTCTGATATAAGACACATTTCACTCTTATCTGCAAATATTTTATATGCAGGATGTTCAGACTTATCACTGTAATAAATTCTTATTCCAACTGTAGCTGTTGCACTCGAAATTGAATCAGGTTCAATGGAAAAAACAGAGTATATTTCCTTGATTTTTTCAGCACTATTGTATTCCCGTATTTCCGATAAAAAAGCAAGAGCATGAATAAGCAGTTTTCCGGCAGAAGTATTTCTGTCAAAATAATGAGAATTTCCGGTTATGTTTGCACTAAAAACAGCAATCCGAATTGGTTCAGATATTTTATCATATCTTGAATTAACCGCCTGACATACATAATCAAGAAGTTTCTGAGCCTGTACGGTTGATTTTGAATACTCTTTCATTACTGTCTTATATCCGTATTTATATTCAGAAAACATAGCCTTAATCCATTTGATACATGGAGAATCATTATATTGCCTTATAAACAAATCCTGAAATTCATGCTTATCACGTTCTTCTGTAAGCCTGTGCTGTTTGTTAGATATGATTTTCTTATGAAAGTATATTTCAAGAATTTCTTTTAAATCAGCATCAGCATATCTTGTGTTATGTATACCATTTTCAAAATCACTCATTCTGAATTTAAGTAATGGAGGAGAAAACGGCTTCTTGGGAGATATTATTGAATTAACAGCATCGCATTCGCTTGCTTCTGCATTTTTGATTATAATATTCCCTTTAACTTCTCCGTATTTTTCAAAGTTGTATAAAAGAGCCTTCATTATTCGGTCATAGTTTTTGTTGGCTTTGAAATATGCTGATAGATTTTTAGAGTCGGTCAAATTATACCTCCCAAAAATTGGTCATCTAATATTTTTTTCTTTCCGTTCCNTTCATAATAAATAACAGTTATCATATCGCTGTTTTTTTCATGACAAAGTTNAGCAATNNCGAGAGCAGGAACAGTATCATAGCAACCCCAAAGAGNCNNAGAANTNACAATATATCCAAAGCCAAGCTTTTCAAGAAGACCGAACATCTCGCTGATATTACTTTCGTCAACTCCTGCAAACGCTTCATCAAGAGCAAGAATCATCGGAGCTTCATTTCCGGCTTTTTTATATTGAGCAGCAACGGCGGCAAAAAGCGGTATATAAAGCGATAAAGCACGTTCGCCTCCACTAAAGGTATTAAAACGACTATTTGTAAGCTCCCTTGTTTTAGGATTTCCGGCATCCTTATAATGAATTTTAAACTCAAACCAGTTTCTAAAATCCATAACATTTTTCACAAGTTCAGTATAATTTATTTCTAATCCCTGTTCTTCAGAAATAAGCCTTTCATGTTCTATTTTACTCCTAAAATGGTCTGAAAGACGGTCAAAATCGTCAGCACTAATCAACTCTCCTTTATTTAGCAGCTTATGAAGTTCATCAAATTGCATTTCATTTTCGCCCGTATCTTTTTTTGCTTTCCAGCTTAGTGAAAATACCAATCCCATAGATGTATTGATTCCCTGCATAAGAGACGACATTTCTTCGACCCATTTTCTACTTTCATTTATGCGGTTATATAGCTTTTTACTGATAGTGTTAAGAAGAATATTTTTAAACATTTCTTCTTCACTTCTTTTTATCAAAAGCTTATCATGTTCAATAGTACTACTTATTTCGGTTTCAAATTCTTTTGGAGGGATTTGTTTACCTCCCCATGTAAGAGTAATGTTATGGCGTGCTCTTACACAGTCTGAATCCGAATCAGTAAATATCATGTTCTGCATTGGTCGGTAATCTGCTGAAAGGGCGTTGCTATTCTGACGGTATACCCTTTCAAGTCTGTTTGATATTTCCTGAATACTTCTTTTGCTGTCTTCCTCAGCTACTATTTTAAGTGCAGTTTCAGCATTTTTTTTCAATGATGAATTTTGGTCATTAAATACAAAACCAAGTTCAAGTTCTTCTTTAAAATATTCTTCAAGAGTAATTTTTTCAGTAATAAGATTTTCAAGCTTACTTTTTAAATCGGATTGTTCTTTTCTGTAGTGTTTTATATCGTTATCACATATAATTACTTTTTCAGAACATTCTTTAATCTGTTTATTCAGTTCATTAATCGAATCATCAATTTCCTTTGCACGCTTTGCCTTGTCAGCGATTTCAGGGTTTTCAAGAAATTCATTACATAGTCTGATTGTTTCTGTATATTCGTGAATATCACGGTTTATAGCTTTTAAGTCTAAATCGGCAGTATCCAAATCCAGTTCAAGTTCTTCAATTTGTTCTTTATTAATCTTTAGAATATCCTGTCCGGATTTTATATCCTTAAGTATGTCAATAATTGAAAAGAGCGTTGAATAATAATCGTCAACTGCTTCAATGACTTCATTGTAAAATTCCACCGTTTTTTCATACTGCTGGAACTCACGACATAAGCTGTCTGCACCTGCCGAAGCTTTATTAAATTCACTGTCTGCAACTCTATAGATTTCCTCATTCTTTATGTATATTTCTTCTGCGACTTTCAGTTCCTTAGAAGTATTAATCAGCATATTAAATGCCATATTCAAATCTGTAAATTCAGGCAATTTCGAATATTCGTCATTAATTTTCTGCAAACGATTATTTACAGAATCAAGCTGTGCCTTTGCATTATTGTACTCAGATTCAGCATTATTGGTATCAGCAGTAAGTTTTTCAATTTGTTTCTGACGAAATTTTCTTCTTCTTTCTGCTCCGATGAAACACGCATTATCCTTTCCCGAAACGTGTCCGGCAAGTATGCCGTTTCTGTAAAAACCGTCTGTTCCGAGCGTTGTTTTTTCTTCAAAGAGAGCTATGATATTTTTAACCTCTGATTTTAATTCATCTGGAGCATTAATAGTAAAGAATTTATTTTCGGAGAAAGTTTTGTTTACATCAGTAATGATATAGCTGTCTGAATAACTACTAAGAAGATGTATTGTGTCATTGCGCTGTGATTCAGAAATAACAAGTGCGTCAAGAAGTCCCATATCTGCAAGTTCGGCTTCAATAACAGCACATTCCTGCTGACTGAGTTCTTCTCTGAAATCTATACATTCATAGAAAGAACGATAGTTTATTCCCTTTTCTGTAAGAATACTTCTGTAAAGTTCCCGTTCCTTAGTACGCTCCGGAACAGGGTCAGATGTATTTTTCAACTCTGTAAGCTGTCGTGAGAGTTCTTCGAATTTTTGCTTTGTCAGCAATTCCTGATGTTTAGCCTTAGCTAAAAGTTCCTGTAATCCGGCATAAAGCCTGTCTCTTTGTTTCTGTAATAAATTACTTATGTTACGGGCAGCTCCCTGACCTTCATACTCACTTACAGCAACTTCTATTTGCTCAAGTATGTCCTCATCAATTATAAATTCAGTATTTCTATGAGACGCAGTATAGAAAGCTTCAATTATTTTATCTTTTTCTTCATTAAATTCGTTTTCCACTAAAACATACTCATCATTTTTTTGTTTAGTGTTTTCTTTGTTTTCGTAAAGAGTTCGGGCTGCTGCTTCACGTTTTTCACGTTTGCTTNCAAGTNNAGTANGTTTAACTGATATTTTTTTTAAACGTCCTGACAGAGCAGCCTGTTCCTGTCTGCATTGAGCAGACCTTTCATGAAATTCACTGTTCATTTTGATTTCACGGATATAGTTCTCATGCAGAGGAAAGGAGTATTCCGCATAATCGCTTAATTCACGCAAAAGTTTACCTTTTTCATTCTCCAAAGATTCAATTTTATCTGTTACTTCAATNTTTTCTGAATATCTTCTTTNTATTTTATTATTTTTGNCNTCTATACNTTTTTGTTTTTCTTNCTGTTTTTTTCTGGCATATTGCAACTTGTTGGAGGCATTTGTTCTTTTTTGTAGCTGTTGTTCAATATCTGTAATATTGAGACTTTCATTTTCACGTATAAGGTCATCAATTTTAAGCTGAGACTGTTCTTTTATATGTATAGCATTTTCTTTATTTTCTTCAGCATTTTTTATATCTTTTTCTTTAGTTTCAAGATTAATCTGAGCTTTGTTTACATGATTGGATTTATCAAGATACGAACTGGCTTTCTTCCACAGCATATATCTATTATACTTATCGTATTCAACAGCCAACTGATGAACTTCTGCAAGAGCTTTCTCAGCATCTTCAATTTTGTTATGAGTATCTTCTATTTTATTCATTGCGTCAGCCATAGGTCTCAAATCATCGTCAGATAACGTCTGAAGCGATTCATTAAGTATGTTATATAGCTGTGCCGGCTTGAGGTTATCTTTTGAAAGTTTTGAAGAACGGGTTTTTATAAGAATATTCGTAAGCTGTTCAAAAACATTAATATTTTCTTTCTTTATTCCGAAAATGTGTTCAGCTACCATTTCTTTGTATTCTGACGGTTTTTCAACAAATATATTTCTTGTACCAAGTTCTTTTTTCAGTCTGGAAATATCATGGGGAATAAAAGCAGAGCCTGCTTCTCTGTAAAGATAGAAATCAATACCAACTCTTCTTCCGTCCATGAGACAAAAGCCCCATGTTTTCATTGTGCCACCCTTTTTAGCATTCATACCAATACCGATTGTTCTGAATTTTTTGCATTCAGGCTTAATAAATTCAAGATACAGATATGCAGTACTTTCTTCTTTTCCATTTTCAGGGTCACCAAGAAGATACCAGCTCATTTTTCTGTCTTTGCTTCCAAAAGGGTCAAGTCTCGAAGGTTGTCTGTCACCGTCAAGAATATAGGGTATAAAACTTTGTGTAGTAATTGATTTACCTGAACCATTTGTACCCCTTAATAAAATTTTACCATCTTTAAGAGGAAATACATCTGTATCATATAGCCAGAAATTTACGAAACCAAGACGGTTCATCTGCCATCGTTCCATTATAAGCTCTCCTTTTCCTTGAAATCTTCCGGATACTTACCGGATGTTTTAAAAGCTCCGTCACATATATAATAACCGTCATTATATTCTTCTATCATCATCCAACATATCATATATTCAGAAATAACTTTAATAAGCTTTTCGTCAGGCATTTCACGAAATTCTTTACTTAATCCACGTTTAAATTCATTTCTGCAATTTAATATAAATTCTCCGAAGTTTTCTTTTTCAATAAAAAAACGAGAATTATTTGGTATAAGCGAAGTATTAAGAATATGTGATTTAATTTTACTGCATAAAAGTGCCGTAAAACCGGAAATCATTTTCTCTGAGGGGTGAATATTGCCGAAACTGTTTTCTTCATTCAGCATATAGAATGCTGAACCATTATGAATATCAAGTCTTCCTTCAATGTATTTATCCATACGGTTTGCTATAGTATTCCTCTGATTTTTTACATATAAACTATCCATATCATCTTTTGAATTCCAGTACATAGCAGGCTGCAATAATAAACGTCTATATACTCTGCTTGTTCGCAGATACCCCTTTTCTTTGTCAGAATATAACAATTCATTATTTTCAAAATCCTTATAACTCTCAAATGAAGAAAAATCCATATCATGATGTATAGAAAAATATCCTGATAATCCGGTATTTTCATATAGGATTTCTTTTTCCCGATTGTTTTCAACTTGTTCAAGTGAACCTTCCGAGATTTTTAAAAGTCCTATGTTCTGTGCAAATTTAAGCATACGGATAAGAGATTTTCTGTCAGTAAAACGGGTAAAATCCATATTTACTGTACCAGATATTATTTTTTCAATATTCTCAATCAATTCAGTGAGAAGAAATTGTTCACCCTCATATTTATCATCAAGATAGAACAGTAATGCACACAAAAGACAGTAATCATTTTTGCTTTCAAATTCCTGAATTCCCATAAACGAGTGTGCCTCAGCAGGAATTTTTTCAAGTTTTATGAGTTTATTATTTATAATGAGCTTCCAGCCGGTAAAATCGCTTATAAAACGTTTCATTAAATTATCAACAGCATATTTTATTCTGACATAATCAGATTTTCTTTCATCACGTACTATCCAGAAATTTTCCAGCAGTTCGATAAACTCATTCATTTGATTTCACCTCAAACTCAAAAATATAGACAGGCATTATAAGCTCCCCGTCTTCACAGTGAAGTACAGTCGTTCCGTTTTCACGTATCAAAGTAAACTTTCTGCCAAATTCTGTAGTTCCGGTATGTTTCCTGTTCTGACTGGCAAATGCTATCCATTTAAGCAGTGTAATACGGAATTGTACAGGAACTATCGTATTTGAGAGGTCGCTTACATTAATACGATTGTCTTTTATGTACCCCTCTATCATACCCTGTTCCCGTTTTATTTCTGCAATTCTTTCATTTCTCTTGGCATCTTTTTTCCATAATTTATTTTCAAAACCCTCGGTCTTGACTTTAGGTTTATAAATTCTTGTACGTGGTCTTATTTCAAATTCCTGCGGATTTAAATTATATGCTTCTTCATATATGCTGTCAGTATCACGTGAGGAATTATATTTATAATGTAACACGTTCATTGAGCCGAAAACATAAGAAGACAGGCAATGTGCCTCATTGATATCAGAACAATCTGCAAACATCTGCATAAATTTACTGTAATCCCGTTTTTTGCTTATACCGGAATTTTGCAGTTGCATCAGCATAACAGCATTATTCAGAATTTTTCTTATAATATCATTTGTATACTCCATAGCCATATTGCATACAGATTCCCGACCGTTTTCAGAAACAAACCATTTATATAGAGAGTCCCATTGTCCGTTAATCCTTTCCTCAATATTTTCCTTATCTACAGGTTCCGAAGTGGTTCGAGGAAGAACTGATTCACTGAGTATAACTCGGTCTATTAAGTCAGTTTTAATTGAGGCATCTATTCTTAAAAGACTATTTTCAAT
>WFLX010132125.1_pt1 | contig 13294 bp, 15 predicted proteins | sample 4967041 | NCBI WGS metagenome assembly WFLX01 (sample SAMN12857096, study PRJNA449069) | gut metagenome | isolation source: stool from male and female vole | host: Microtus ochrogaster | place: USA:Florida | collected 2017
GCACCGCGCTCTCCGGCAGGCTCGCCGCGATGGTGAGCCATGCCAAGTCCAACGGGCAGTGGAGGCAGCAGTTTATGACCTGGGAGCAGGAGATGAAGGAGCAGGCGAAAGACCTGGCGCAAGAATTAGCGGAAGAGATTGCACAGGAACGTGCGCAGGAAATTGCGGAAGAACTGGCACAGGAACGGGCGCAGAAGATTGCGGAGGAAATCGCACAGGAACGTGCGGAAGAAGCCGTGGCGGAAGCTCGTAAAGAAGCCCGCAAAGAGATACGGGCGAAAGTCGCCGTTGAGACGGCACGGAAGATGCTAGACGAAGCTCTTCCCCTAGAGACAGTCGCACGATGTACGGGACTGCCGCTTGACCAAGTGGAGCGGTTACGGCAGGAAGCCGCCGCCGCCGAGGCATAGCAGGTTTGCTGTCGCAGCCCGCACGACGCGAGAATCTTTGGGGCGGGGCGCAGTTCATGCCGTTCTGTTCTTTCCGCACCGTATCTTTTCATGGCGGTGCGGTTTTATTATAATAGAAACTACATGCTGCCCGTGCGGCAGCGGACAAAAGACGAGGGTACTATGATAGAAGTTGCGCACTTGTCCCGGCAGTTTGGGACATTTCGTGCGGTGGACGACATCAGTTTTTCCATTCCGACGGGGCAGATTGTCGGTCTGCTCGGTCCGAACGGAGCGGGAAAGACGACCACCATGCGCATGATCACCGGTTTCCTGTCGCCGACGGCAGGAAGCATTTCAGTTGACGGCACGGATATTTCCGAAAATCCCGTGGAGGCAAAGCGGAAAATCGGCTATATGCCCGAAAGCGCGCCGCTCTACAGCGACATGATCGTGGACGACTACCTGCGCTACGTGGCGCAGGTGCAGGGCGTGGACGCGGACGAGAAAGTGCCCGCGCTGTGCGAGACGTGCGGGCTGAAAGAGGTGATGCACAAGAACATCGCCGACCTGTCGCGCGGATACCGCCAGCGCGTGGGGCTTGCGCACGCGCTCATGAACGACCCGGAAATCCTCATCCTTGACGAGCCGACGAGCGGGCTTGACCCCAACCAAATCCAGGACGTGCGCGATGTTATCAAGGAAATCGGAAAGACGCGCACGGTCATCATCTCCACGCATATCCTGGGCGAAGTGGAGATGCTCTGCGCGCGCGTCATCATCATCGCCAAAGGAAAAATCGTGGCGGACAGTCCTACGGACGAACTGCGCGAGAAATACGGACACGCGGCGAGCGTCTTTGTGCAGGCGGCGGGATGCTCGTATGACGAGCTGTCTGCCGCAGTGATCGGGGCTGCCGGGGTGGCAGGCTGCACGAAAGAGACCGCTGAAACGGTGGAAGGCGTACAGACGGCCGCGCTGCTGGCGCATGCCAAAGACGATGCCGAAATCCGCCCCGCCGTGTTCAAGACCGTCGCCGAAAAAGGCTGGACGCTGTACGAACTTTCTCTCCGGCGCAACAGCCTTGAGGACGTGTTCCATGCGCTCACGCAGAGCGACGCGGCACAAGGAGAAGCACAATGAACGCACCAAAAAAAACACATCCCGCGCTCATCATCATGCGGCGCGAGCTTGCCGCCTATTTTGCCAGCCCGGTAGCCTATATCGTGACGGGGCTGTTCCTGATCGTGTCGGGCGTATTCTTCTTTATGACGTTCTTCCTGGCGAACCGCGCCGAGCTGCGCGACTTCTTTTCGCTGCTGCCGATAACGCTGTCGTTCTTCATTCCCGCGCTCACCATGCGTATGCTCGCGGAGGAGAAGCGCAGCGGGTCGATTGAGACGCTGCTCACCCTGCCCATCACTGCGCTTGACGTGACGATCGGCAAATTCCTCGCGGCGTTCGTGAGCGGGGCGGCAATGCTCGTTCCCTCGCTCGCCTACGTCGTCACCTGCGTCATCTTCGGCGCGCCGGATGCCGGCCCGATTGTGGGCGGGTACGTCGGCACATTCTTCCTGATCGCGGCGTTCAGCGCGATCGGCTTGTTCGCCACCAGCCTGACGAAAAACCAGATCGTCGCGTTCTTCATCGCCTGTCCGATCTGCCTGGCGTTTTCGTTGCTCGGCGGATTCCTGGTGTTCCTGCCCGCCTGGCTGGTCAACATCTGCTCGTACTTTTCCGCGTACAGCCATTTCGTCTCTATTTCACGGGGCATCATCGACACGCGCGACCTGCTCTATTTCATCTCGCTGACGGCGATATTCCTTGCGCTCACCGTGGAAATCCTGAAAGGAGGCAGCCGAAAATGAAAAAACTGCTCGATTATCTCAAGTCACCCCGCAGCGACATCGTGCTGTTCGCGATTTTCCTGCTGCTGCTCAACCTGGTCGCCTACCGCGCGTTCTTCCGCATCGATCTGACCGCGCCGCGCTCGTACTCGCTGTCCAAGGCGAGCATTCAGACCGTGCGCACGCTCGAAGAGCCGCTGAGCGTGAAGGTGTTCTTCTCAAAGAACCTGCCCGCGCCCTACAACAGCGTGGAGCAGTACGTGCGCGACCTGCTCACCGAATACAAGGGCAAGGCGAACCGCTATTTCTCCTATGAATTCTTCGACATGTCCAAGCCCGACAACGAGCGGATTGCCCGCAACTACCGGCTGAACCAGATGCAGATACGCGAGGTCAAGAACAACGAGGTCGGCTTCAAGCAGGTGTGGATGGGCATGGTATTCACCTATGCCGACACGGTGGAAATCCTTGACGGCATCGCCTCGGAAGAGGGGCTGGAGTACAAAATCACCACGACGATCAGCACGATGATTGCCACGACGAACACGCTNGCCGGGCTGAACGGAACGGTCGCGCTCACGCTCTACAAGACCGATGCCATGCGCGACCTGGGAATCCAGGGCTTTGGTGAGATGGAGACGGAAATCCGCCGTGCCTATACGGTGGTCAACGCAAAGAACCAGGACAAAATNNCCTTTTCGGTGGTTGAGCCGACGTATGAGGAGGCCATGCCGGTCGTGCAGCAGTACGGCATTCAGGCAATCAACTGGGACAACGGCGAGCAGCACGGCGTGCTCGGCCTGGTACTCTCCTACGGCGATTCGTTCCGCACGTTGCCCGTCCGCCTTGCGCGCGACTTCTTCGGGCGCAACTACATTGCGGGGCTGGACACGCTTCAGGACNANCTTGCCGAAAGCCTCAAAAGCCTGGTGTCAAAATCCGTGGAGATCGGCTATATCCGGGGACACGGCGAGTGGGATCCCACCGACGACGAGAACGGAGCGGCCGCGCTCGCAGAACTGCTCAAGGACCGCTATTCGTTCAAGCTGCTCGACCTGCGCACCGACGACATCACGCCGAACCTGACGAGCGTCATCATCAACGGNCCAAAGCGCGCCTTTACCGACGAGGAATTGTACAAGCTCGACCAGTACCTGCTGCGCGGCGGAAACCTCATGCTGTTCATCGATCCCGTGGACGAAGTGCTTCCGACCGGGGAAATGGCATACTACCAGCAGCCCAGCTACAATGAGATCGACCTGGGGCTGGAACGGATTTTGGACAGCTACGGCATTGCGTTCGGCAAGAATTATGTGCTTGACGAACGTTGCTACCGACAGCAGAGCCAGGGCTACGGCGCGATGCCGATTTATTTCATTCCCGAACTGCAAAAGCAGAACATGAACCAAAAGAACGTCATCAGCAAGAACCTGGGCTACGTCTACTTTATGCAGAACAGCTCGATTGACGTGAGCGGGGCGCAGGAGGCAGACGGCAAAAAAGTGACCGTGCTTGCCAAGTCGTCGCCGCACAGCTGGCTGATGAGCGGATCATTCCACACGAATCCCACGTACCTGCGCGTACCGGCGGATAAAAGCCAGCTCAAGAGCGAGGANCTTGCCGTCCTGGTCGAGGGCAGGTTTACCAGCGCGTTCGATGCGAAGCCTGCGGACGACGGTGCGGGCGACGCTTCGCTTTCGGTAAGCGACCATTTGAGCGAAAGCATTCAAAGCGGAAAGATTTTCGCGGTCGGATCGTCCAAGCTGACGCGCCCGCAGCTGCTCGTGAATGACGAGCAGCCCGTCGCGATATTCGTGCGCAATGCCGTGGATTATATGAACGGCGAGGCGGATTTATGCGCGATGCGCACCAAAGGCCTTTCGCTCAACACGCTCAAAACGAAGACCGGCAAGGCGGTGAGCGCGGCAAAATACGGCAACACCTACGGACTGGTAGTGCTCGTGGCGGTCATCGGGCTGATCGTATGGCAGCGTCGCAACGCACGCCGCAAGACAATCCGCATGACCTATAATCCCCACGACAGCCGCGAAGCCAATGACGGCGCAAAGGAGGACACCAAATGACAAAACGGAAACTACTGCTGCTGGCGGGAATCGGCGTACTGCTGTGCGTCTCCATCGTCCAGACAATCAACGCGCACCGCTCGCCCGTCAAGGAGTTCACGCTCAAGGNCGAGCCGGACACGATTACGATTACGTCCGCCGCAAACGGCACGGTGACGCTCACCAAGGACGGCGACGCATGGCTTGTGGACGGGCTGCCCGCAGAAGAGAACCAAATCTATCTCCTGACGAACGCGCTCAAAAGCATCAAGACGCTGGGGACGGTATCCCGCTCCAACGCGGATCGCGACGTGCAACGCTACGGGCTGGACGACATGAGCAACATCACCGTGAGCGCGACCAAAGACGGCACGACGCTGCGCACACTCACGCTCGGAAAGACTGCCGTCAATGCCGACCAGACGTATATCCGCGTAGACGGCGGGGCGGAGACGCTCATCGCAAGCGGCAACCTGCGCGGTCAGTTTGACGTGACTGCCGAAGACCTTGCCGCAGAGCCGGAAACAGACGAGGCGGACGAGGTGGCAGAAGCCGAATCAACATACCCCGACGCAGAGCATCGGGATATGTTGTTCTCATAAGGTATCGCAGTCGGGTTTTATACCCTTTATTACGACGCTATTCGCAACGCAGTTTCCAGCGGAGCGTCGGGGTATAAAACCCTCCGCACGAATAACACGGCAAGAAAAAAAAATCCTGCGGCGAACAACCGCAGGATTTTTTTGCGCTATTGCATCAGCTTTGCGTATTTCTGCGCGAGCCGCTTTGACTTGACCGCCGCAAGCCCGCAGTAATTCGCCGGGTTCTCAAAGAACGTCGCCGGATTCGCGATTCCCAGTTTTTCCAGCTGCGCGGTGATTTTTGCGAACGCGTCCTCATGGGTTTTGAGTACCTCAAAGAACGTCTTTCCCGTCTCCTCGGCTTCCAGCGTGATTTTGCGGATAACCTCATGCCCGTCGTTCACGCCGGCTTCGCCCAGCAGGATATACGCCGGCTCGGCAAGCACACCGCCGCGCACCTTGCCGCCCGCGCCCTGCAAATTGCGCGCCATGCCCGCTTTGTCCGCCTGCAAGCCTTTGACGACCGCATTCATGCGGGCAACCGCCATCGTAAAGCCGGAAACATAATCGCTGATAAAACGCTGGCTCGCCGAATTGGTCAGGTCGCGCTGATGCTCGCTGATTTGGTCCATGTAGAACGTCATCACGCGCGGACACATCGCCTTCCACAATGACTTGACGTGCTCGCTGTTCCAGGGATTGCGCTTCTGCGGCATGGTGGAAGAGCCGACCTGCGTGGACGCAAAATACTCGAACACTTCGCCGATTTCGCTGCGCTGCAAATTGCGCAGGTCGTCGGCAAGGTTTGCGATAATGCCGAACGCCACGTTCATTTCGAGCAGGAGGCGCAGCACGTGTTCCGGCTCGACCAGCTGGTTCGCGTACTCGCTCGGCTTCAGCCCCAGGAACGCAGTGTACACGCGCTCCAGTTCTTCGGGATCTTTGACAATCATGGAAGGTCCGTTGTACGACCCGACCGGACCGGCAAGCTTGCCCACCAAATCGTTGCTCAGTTCCTCAATGCGCAGGATTGACTTGCCCAAACGCGCCACGAATTCGGCAATGCTCCATCCGAACGTAATCGGAACGGCATGCTGCCCATGCGTGCGCCCTACCTGCGGCGTGTCGCACTCACGCTCGGCAATCTCGCACAAATACAACTCCAGTTTTTTGAGTTCGGGAAGCACGACGTTCTGCGTCACGTCGCGCATCCGGCAGGAAAGCGCCGTGTCCAAAATATCGACCGATGTCGCGCCCAAATGAACGAGCGGCCCGATGCCGGCATCGACTTTCCGCTTCATCACGTTGACGAGCGCACGGATATTATGCTTCGTTTTTTCTTCTTCGGCGTACACTTCTTCGGGGTCGATGTTCGCGGCGATGTCGTCCAACTTTTTCGCGGTGTCGTCCGTCAGCTCGCCCCGCACCGTGAGGTGCGCCTTGACCAAAGCCGCCTCGCACAGCGCACAGGAACGGACGGAAGCCTGCTCGGAAATATACTGCGACAGCCCGTCAAACACCGCCTTTTCGGAAAGCGAATAGCGGTGGTCGATACATGAGAGATTCTCAAAAATATTGCGTGTTTCCATACTGCATTATTGCCGATATGGGCGAAAATTACAATCTTTTCCGCAAAAAATATCGCCGCTAGCCGTCCCGCCGCCATGCGTCCAGCCCCTTGTCACAAACAAGCACTATTCCCATGGCGACAAGATTTTCCAGCAGCCGTTTTGTCCGCGCCGACGCGCAAAAGTATTGCTTTCAGAAGCATTTTTCTTTTATTCATATCATAAATTTCCCTTTGATTTTTTATAAAAAATGCAATTAGTGATTTAGCTTTCTTCGTAATCTCCACTCATCTTTATAGTGTATTATTTCCTCTGTTNNTTTTCCATAATCAAAAAATGACTTTNNACGATTGAAGANACCATAATAGCATNTTTCGCCAGAATTTGCATCGTAAATAAATCGTCCTATCCAATCTCTAGGATTGCCTTCGCCGAGATGGTACGGAGGCCTATAGTCGCTTTTCATTATCCAGGGCAGTTCTTTTGAAACTCGGAAAAAGTCAATTTCTATGAGCCTTTCTTCCGCCGCCGGATACTTTTCTTTCATCTCATCAACAGACTGTGAGATGAAATCGGCAGAAAGGATGCCCTGCAAATAATCATCAAGCAGGCTTTCCAGTTCGTCTATGTCTTGCGGAGGATTATTTATCAGGTAACCTTTTATTTTTGTTTCATTAACGTCAACATAATCATAAAAATCCAATTCCCGTANTTCTGTTNGTCTGNTTNGACAANCANCCAGCAATAAAGTTGTGATAATGANAAAGAACATGNTTATTCTGTTCTTCATAGTGCAACCTCCAAATCTTCATAAAATATAGCGTGTGTAACAAATGGTTTAAATTTGCCTTTATATTTCACTGAATGCTGCAAGTAATACCATGCTCTGAATCCTGCCAACGATATGAATTTTATACCAGCTTTGGAACATTTTAAATCATCATCATTCAATCCGTAATGATCAAAAATATCAAATTTTATTTTGCATTTTAATACATTATTTTCGATTTTTGCATCCGTGATTGTTAAAGTATTTCCATGTGTAACATGAATTGCAATCATTAATCCGGTAAATGGATTTTCATATTTAGGAAGTGTAGCATCCCTCTGGAACTCTTCATCGATAAGATNATCTTTTAGCAATTCATAAACATCTCCTTTATACTNTTTTATGTATTTTGTAATTGTAGAAATAGAATAATTCACATAATCTACCGTAGATTTGTTTTTTCGAACTTCGCTTGTAAGTATTGGCGATTCAAAGTCTGCCCCATTTCCATTAATAAAATGACTTAACAAAGATTCATTTACTTTTCCCATATTTGAGTTGAACAATGAACATGTTTGAAGCAAATCTCTCATATAACCTATATGGAATAATTCACCAATTTTAAAATACTTGAAACCTGTCGGATTACATAAATAAATTTCTTTAGTCATTGTTTTATTGTAGTCATCGATAGTGCTTTTAAAATCTTGTCCTAGTTGTAACATTTCTGAATCGGTTTTATTATTATATTGCATATCAGGCATAGGGTTTCTTTCCGCATCAAAACCGGGTTGTTTTTTTGATTTAAAAATAATTTCGTCAGGAAAGACTATGCAATAATCATTGTCAATCATTTCTTGCTTTTCTTCATTCAGCGTAATTTTGAATGAACATATTTTTAAAATATCCACTTTCTCTTTTGGTCTTATAATTGTATTTTTCTTTATGAGATGGTTTATTATCTTTCCTTTATTCTCTTTTTCAAGCCATACTACTAATTGATATTGATTTCGCCCTGTATTNTCTATATTTTGCTCGTTCAATAATATGCTGGCATAATACCAAGCACCTGTGTCATTATTTACCGTATCTTTTATTATATTTATTGNATCTGCCATAATTTAATCCTTGAAAACAATAAAGTATTCACCATGTTTTAAATCATTTTCTTCAACATACCCATCTGCATTTGTAATACCGACTTTAGTTGAACCGTCTAGTAAATAAACTATATATTTACGATTAGAAATTGGTTTACCAGTCTTTTTATCCACATATTGCGTCCTAATCCACCCCATCACATCCANCTGCGGNCTTTCNTCNCTCNTCGCGCCGCCGCATTCCACCGTNAANGCGTACTCNGGCAGCGTGTAGCCTTTNTCCGCCTTCTCCTGCTCGCTGTCTGCGTCGTCATCGTCCTCCATGTAGACGACTTTCCACGCGCACTCTATTCTACCACCGCTCACCGTCGCTGTCAAATTCGTAACGTCGTCGTCATTGCCGTCCGCGTCCTTCTCGACGATTTTGATTTTCGCGCTCGTTCCGTCCGTACCGTCTTCTTTAAGTCTCAAGGATAATTTTTCTCCTCCAACTTTGAGACGGCATTCAAGACAAATAGCTTATGCTCATTATTTCCATAAATATATTGAAATATCTCAAATCCATTATTCAAGTCCAATTTTTGAACAAGCAATTCACAATCATCCTCGGTCAAGGTGTTGTTGCTCCAAATACACCATGCCAAATCACCTTCCTGCAATGGCAAACTTAAGAATTCGGCGGCAACTTTTTCACTTTTACTAAATTTTGAAATTAAGAATTGATTTTTTGATTTCTTATAAAAAAATCGTGAGACAAAAGGNACGCTTCTTATCCCCACAAAATCGTAAGTGGCAATGTCGTANTTCTTCTTTTTTAGTATCCTCCAAAATATTTCATTGCTGTTGACCAGTAAAAATATTGTCATAATACAAAAGAAGAAAACAGAGACCAAAAATTTTATTTGTGCTGAGACTTTATTATTTCTCATAGAAAACCTTTTTCGTTCCCCATGTCACAAACCAAACATTCTCTCCACTTTTATCAGCATCAGGCTTTGAATCTGGCGATGTCCTGCACGTCCGCGCACAACGTCACCTCGTCACCTACAAGGGCTTTCGTAACAGGTCCGCCGTCTTCCGCTCGCAGCTCTCGCTCTTCATGGCATTCCGAAGCCGGTGCAATTGTCAACCGGGGAAATTGTCTTTGATTCAATCTGATATAAGAAAAATTTGGCTTCCCTTCTTTTAAAGAGGAGAACCGCATTATCTTTCTGAATTGACGCTATTTCATAGAATGACGGAATTTTGTCAATAACAGTATGCGCTGTATCCATAATGTTCCAAAATTCACCATCATTAAGCCAAAGCGTTTCCCTACATGAAAAAACATCTTCATATTGTGTATACACACATTTATTTTTATTTGAAAAAATTTCTATCCCAGAATTTGTCTGAATCACAACACCTCCACGATATGAATATATATGTCTTGGCGTTTCAGCAACAAGCTTTCCTTTATGATTAAAGAGCCTATTAAAAACCTGTCCATTCGTTTCAAAATTGTCGTCAAGAGTTTGAAGCTGGTAATAACCTTGGTCGCGTGGGTACGCATAATCGCAGTCATTTACTGTTATTGTCTGATCCCGCATGATAATTTTTATAAATCCCTGCTTTTTTGCAGAAATGCCGCAGTCATTTATATATACCCAGTCAAATCCGACTTCGCCCCTGCCTTTTGTAAAATCAAAATAAAAATCTCCTGAGCGCATCTTGTTTCCAATTATTCCAAATTCCGAAACAGTGATTGTGTGTGCATCCTGTTCCATAAGAATTCTTTCGTCTCTCTTAATCTGCACAGTTTCCTTATACGCATGAACAACTTGATATCCAGCTGATTCATACAAAATGCAGGGAGCCTCACTATAACTCAGAAACAAGACTTCTTGTGCCGATACAGAGACAATAACAGCAAAAAAAACAATCACTCCAAAAAGTATTTTACCCATTTTATTCAANTCCAAAATATTCTACAGTGTCATACACATACACCTCAAGAGGAATTCTTTTTAAAAAATCAGCTTCATCTTTAAAATTTTGCACTATCACCTTCTCATGTGTATANTGANACAAAATCAAATTTTTCTCTTTTTTTANCAATCCCCTATGAGGCGTTGAATCAGTTTCANATACTCGTCCANCTATTACTATAGATTGATTTGTGCTTGTCATCAACACAACATTCCAGCCAAACGAAGCTGTTTGGCTTAATTTTGAAGAGAATCACAAAGATGAAGCATTAGCTTCTCTCCCTTTGAAAAATACCACTGATTATCTTCAAATACCGAATCCGCTTCTTCCAAGGTTAAAATCATGGAATCTCGATTGATTGGCTTAATATAAAAAATTCCTCTTCCATTCCCATTTGCTAAAGATATAAAGATTTTATTTTCATCGACTTTTTGTATCTTCAAGGCTGCACCAGGAGCAATTATCGTCTGCTCATCCATAGAAATCGAAATGCAGTTCGGTACGGCTAGAAAGTCACGCCCGTCCAATCGTTTCACAAATGGCGNAAGCAACTCATCCNCTCCTTTTTTGTATTCCGCATACGTNTCCTCCTCCATCCAAACTCCATAAAACGTAAATGCTTCTGTATGTATAAGGCTACTTAAAAGCAACACATACAAAACCGTCAGTTTTTTTTTCATAATCATTCCTTGACTCCTAAAATGATGGNAACCTCATTATATTTTGATGCAGTNCCTGAAAACGAATTCGCAGGATTGTTATATTTATATGGCTCCCAAAGCAAGTTACCTTTTGANTCTCCTCATTGGAAATGCCCTTTAGATGATATATATCTTATCGTAAAATCAGAAGTTCCGCTACAGTTGCTGGATCTGGTTTTGAAACAGCAAGGACCGTTTGGGTTATCTGGGCGTAAAGAAGTTTGAGAAAGCCTGTCTTCTCTATTCTTTTTCTTCTCTATTTCATCTGATTTATTTATCAAACTATCATGATTTTCCTCCGCGTCNTCNTGNGNNGANNCTTTCNCCGCGCCTCCGCCGTTGTGCTGCCGCTCGTGCTCCTCGNCNATNGCGCTCGCCCGCTCCGGCCTTCACGGGAACTTCGTTGATTTCTGTACTCCCCTTCATAAAATTGGATGATGCTTCTCCCTAATCTTCATCGAAACTATAAATAAGTCTTCTGCTCCAAGGATACTTTTGTATATATTTATCTATAACATCGCCATTATTATTTATATAAATTCCAATCCGAAAAAAATANAAATTCTCAGCATTTATAAAAAATCTATGCAAAGTTTTCATATTATCTGCATTATTTTCCATATAATAACAAATTATAAAATTCCCACTTCCCTTTTTATCATAAATTAAAGGATAATTTATTTTGACAAATCCATCATTCNATAGGATATATCGTTTTGTTGATTTTTTAATCTTATCCACATACCACAATGAAACGTCACCGTTATATTTTTTATCAAAAATATCCATTACGGCTGATATATCTGAAGAATTATCTGGAGAACCATATATAATAAGTTTTGGCCTTATAAAATTAAACAGCATAATAAAAACTAAAATAAAAAAATATAACAACCTTCTATTTCTTTTCATAACTGCGTAAATCTCTCCACTGATGTATCATAACAATAATGAAGCAATCTTGNTTTTCCTACTGAATCTAATTCTTCAAGTTCCTTTAATATAATATCTTCGGTTAATTTTTCANGATTTGCACCATACATATCATACCATTTCATTCCTAATTTTATAGAATACATTTTCTGTTTGCCTTAATTATGCATTAATAATGTATTGGGAAAAAATATAAAAATGTATTCTGTGTCACAAAACCTTTCTNCGGGTAAAAATAACCTATACCATAGATTTTGTCATCCTTTGTTTGAACAAAAATATTATGTCCTCCAAAAATATTCTTTATTTTANTTTTTTTGTCACTCATCATTTTTTCCCCATTGGTATAGACTACCAATTGTCCATTCTTTTGAAGTAACGCAGCATATGAAAAATAATGAAAATTACTTTTTTTAGAAACCTCTATACTAAAAGTTGTAAGATCAGAAAAGTCTCCAATTACAACTTTTTTAATTTTTTTATTTTTTACANTTACAGTTATTCCNGATAAATAATCATATACTGGCTTCTTGCTCTCCCAAATTTTACTAATTCTTTCATTATCTGTCACACTTAATCCAAATATAACTGTATCAAATGTGTTTTTATAAATACCGGATAAATCTGTAACTTGAAAATCTATTGTAGCAGGAAAAATGTTAATAGGCAGAATCGTATCAAAATCTATAGTATCTTTATCTATGAATGCATTCACAATAGAAAGATTATCTAAATAGTCAGTGCAAGTGCCGTATACCCAAAATTTATTAGTGATATCTTGCAAAATAACAATTAATGTATAATCTCCAAATCCCCAAACATCACCAAAGATTTTTACATCTTTCCAAATTACTTCGTTTGGATTTTGGATAACTTCAAAATTATGCAAATCCCATAAACTTCCATCTTCTTTAAGTGCNAATGATTCATAACCTCCTGCAAATACTTTTTTCCATCCTTTAGTTTCAGATAATAACCGAGGCTCTTCTATGTTTTCAGGATTATTTAATCCTAATTGATAACTTCTGTTATTTCCCCATCCCCATAGANAACCGTCTTCNGCAACTGCCAAACTAAAATCTAAGCCAACGGCAACTGAAATAAATTTTGTGGGTATATCAACATATAAAGGCTTTTCTTCAGTAACTGATTGGCTGTCAATCGTTTTTGGCAGACCAAGCTGTCCGTAATAATTATCGCCATAAGGCAATACTTTTCCATTCTCAAATAATAATAAACTATGCTTTTTTCCACTTGCTACATCAAGCAATTCATTGGCAAATAAAAACTGAAAAGTTAAGGATAAAAATATAAAACAAAGTAATGTATTTCTTTTCATAGCAACTCCTAGAATTTAATTTCTTCATTGATTTTC
>WFLX010165405.1_pt1 | contig 13292 bp, 11 predicted proteins | sample 4967041 | NCBI WGS metagenome assembly WFLX01 (sample SAMN12857096, study PRJNA449069) | gut metagenome | isolation source: stool from male and female vole | host: Microtus ochrogaster | place: USA:Florida | collected 2017
GTATCGGCGAATGTCGACGGGCGCGACCTTCGTGGTGCCGTCAATGACATAAAGGATGCTATCGACAAGGAAATCAAGCTGCCCGAAGGCTACCATATCACTTACGGAGGGCAGTTTGAAAGCGAAGCGGCTGCATCACGCACACTTGCCATTGCCTCACTTGGCGCGCTCGTGATTATCCTCCTGCTCCTCTACCAGGAATACAAGAACCTTTCGCAGTCACTGATTATATTGCTGAATATGCCACTTGCCATGATTGGCGGCATATTCCTGCTTAAGATCACTTCCGGCGAACTGAATATTCCGGCTATCATCGGTTTTATTTCACTGCTTGGCATATCCACGCGAAATGGCATGCTGCTCATGTCGCGCTACAATGCCCTGAGAAAAGAGGGCAAATCACTGATGGACACTATTAAAGAAGGCTCAACGGACCGACTTAACCCGATTATAATGACTGCGCTGACATCGGCGCTTGCGCTTATCCCGCTTGCTTTGCGTGGCTCTGAACCAGGCAATGAAATCCAGTCACCGCTTGCCATAGTGATTCTTGGTGGTTTGGTAACCTCTACGATTTTGAATATCTTTGTAGTGCCGATTATATATTTTTTAAGCCAAACGAAAAATAAAGATATCCAATGACGATAAAAACAGCAGCATCGGCTCTACTGATAGTGATCAGTGCTTCTTATGCTAAAGCTTTTGACTTCAACTCCACGGCAAAGGCGCTCGCATCGGAAAGCCTTACAATGAAATCTGCGAAGCTTTCAAACCAAGCCACTATCGAGGAGATGAAGGGAGCAAACAGCCTTCCTCCACTCGAAGCGGAAGCCGGATACCTTTGGGGTGAAGGAGAAACGATAAATAAATGGAACGTGAGCGTGAGCCAGTCGATGGACTGGCCCGGTGCTTACGCCGCACGTCGCAAAGGCATCGAGGCTACAGGAAGAGCGCTTGCTGCCGCCGAACGCTCCACCCTCATAGCAAAGACACTTGAAATAAAGCAAGCTATGATTGACATTGTGGTTGCCAAACGCAATACAGAGCTGTCAAATGCCCTCAATGACACCATTTCTCAAATGATTGAGGTGATAAGGAAAGGAGCGGATAATGGCGACATCACCCGCCTTGACCTTAACAAGCTTGAGATTGAGCGGATTGCGATTGCCAAGCAGCTTGCGGCAGACAAACGCTCCATAATTACTGCCGTTTCAGCGCTTGAGGCACTTTGCGGCAAAAATGTTGATGATATAGCAGCACAACTCGTAGATTTCCCGGACGAGGTGCTTTTGCCCGAAAACAAATATGAGGAGTTGCTCACAGAGGCCAATCCAAGCATTTTTGAAGCGAAGGAGAACGCCATATCGGCTAAGGCAATTGCAAAAGCCGAAAGCAGGGCGCTGCTGCCCGGTTTCAGTATCGGCTACACTTACGAGAATGAAGTGGTTGACAAATGGCATGGCGTTACCGCAGGCATATCCATCCCCTTGTTCTCATCAAGAGGCACAGCAAGAGCCGCAAAGCTGCGTTCTGAAGCCGCTGAAACCGATGCAATCCTTGCTGCGCTGCAGGAGGTGGCAACCCTTAAGTCGGAACGGGGACAGGCTCTCAGCCTATTCAAAGAGATTGAAGAGTACAAGCATATATTTGAGAAAGAGGACAACCTCAAGTTATTGAAAAAAGCATTTGCCGCAGGGCAAATGACTCTCCTTGAATACCTCGGGGAGTTGAACTATTTCGCGGACGCAAAGCGTGAGTTCATAGACGTGCAGTACCAGTATTTCCTTGTTATGGCTCGCCTTAACCGGCTTGCAATGCTTGACTGACAATAAACTGACTGATAAAGAAAATCCGGCATTACTGTAATGGTAGTGCCGGATTTTTTGTATAGCAACAGTGGTTTGCTTATTCTTTCGCTGCGGATTCGTCAAATGTTCGCGCCTGCTGGCTGCGGGCAATCTGGAGCTGCTTCTCAAGGCGGTTCTTTTCGTTCTGGGTACGCCGCAACGCTGAGAAAACTTTACTTGCAGCATGAACTTTTGCCAACGCTTGCGCCTGCTCAGCCGGCAGAGGCATCGAATAGGATTTAGCGCCATTAAAGGTAAGGGTGATAGGTTCGCCAAGATGCGCCTGAGCGAATGTGCCGAGTGTATCGCACTCACCTGGCATGAAATTGATTATTTCAACTCCCCTGCTCCTGTCGTTTCGCTCACCATCATGGGGAACTGCCGGAGTTGCCACAGAAGAACCTGAAGCGCTCAAGGAAACACCCTCGCTGAGCGCGCTTTTTGTTGATGACGCTACTACTGTAAACAAGCCGTCGGTAGTCATTCTTGCATATAGCCCCGATTTCTCTGCCGGAACTTTTCCTGCAAGCTCCGCTGTGGTATAATAACCCTCAAACGCATCCGGCACATGCTTGAGCGATTCCTTGAATTTGTCGCTCTCTATAATCAGCTCGGCAAGCTGACGGTCTACTGTTTCAAGCTGGCGCAGCGACATCTGCTCGATGATGCGGGGACGCAAGCGCAATCCTTCACGGCGAACAGGCACTTCTTTGACATACCGTGAGTCCAGAGTGTCCAGAGTAGCGAGAGCGGAATCGAACTGTTCGTTCTGGAACTGTAGCTCGGCAAGCTGAAGNCATTNCTTTGCCTCTTTCTCTTGNGNATNGCCACATGACGCAAGAGCGGCAACCGTNAGCACTGATGCAGNTATGAGAATACGGTTAAATACGTTGTACATNTTNGACTCNTTTTACTGTTTTAATTTTCTTGATTATATTTTTCAATGCGGCTGTATCGCTAATGCCTATGGTGNGATNGCCGCTAAACATTCNGTCATNGCTGTCAATGGANATGCCACGNAGGGAAACATTAGGCTCCTTGTTGAGGATTGATGAAATGTTGGTTACAATACCTATGTCATCGTGCCCAACAACCTGGAGGACTACCGAGAACTGCTGCNCGGCTTTTCCGCTCCANCGNGTATTTATTACGCGGTACGGATACCGGCTCTTTATATTTACGGCATTGGGGCAATCCCGGCGGTGAATCTTGATTACACCTTNTGCCGAGATGAATCCAAACACATCGTCACCATAAATAGGGTTGCAGCATTTAGCCATGCGGTAGTTAACCCCTTTGATATTGTCGCCTATGACAAGAATATCGGAGGTGCTGTCCTCCTCATTATTCTTCTGAAGGGTAAATTCCTCTGCCGAACGNGCTTCCGCAACAGCTTCCTGCTTCTCCTCCTGAGCAAGATATGCGGTAATNACATCAGACGGNTCAAGGTTTTCCTTGCCGATTTCGCTGAAAAAGTCTGTGACNGTTTTGTAGCCCATCTTTTTAATGAGCTTCATCAGGGCGGCTTCCTCAAGTTCAATCTTCCGGTTCTTGCATCTGCGNTGAAGCANTTCTTTGCCCAAGTCGGCAACTTTGCTATTCTGCTCATTGATGCTTTGGCGAATTTTCGACCTCGCTTTTGAAGTTACTACGAAGTTGAGCCAATCAAGTTTCGGCAGCTGGTTTGCGGAAGTAATAATCTCTACAGTGTCTCCGCTGCGCAACTTATGGTTTATCTTCCTTGTGCGCCCGTTAACCTTGCCTCCTGTGCAGGTGCATCCTATACGCGAGTGGATGTTGAAAGCGAAATCAAGCACAGTTGCCCCAAGTGGCAACTTATACAAATCACCTTTAGGAGTGAAAACAAACACCTCTTCATCATAAATGTCCATCTTAAACTCTTTCATGAGCTCAAGCGGTCCTGATTCAGTGCCCTCTATTATTTCACGGACACGGTTCATCCATGTGTCAAGGTTATTCTCGCTCTTGATGCCTTTATATTTCCAATGCGCAGCAACTCCCCTCTCCGCAATTTCATCCATGCGCTTTGTGCGTATCTGCACTTCAACCCATTTTGATTGCGGTCCACGCACAGTGATATGAAGCGATTCATATCCATTGCTTTTAGGGATGCTCAGCCAGTCTTTAAGCCTTGCAGGGTTCGGCTGATACATATCGGTGACGATGGAATATGCCAGCCAGCATTCGCTACGCTCCTTATCTTCCGGCACATCAAGGATTACCCTGATTGCAAAAAGGTCATAAATATGCTCAAGGTCAATGTGCTGCTTCTGAATCTTGTTCCATATTGAGGATATGGATTTTGTGCGACCTTTGATTTCAAACTTAAGCCCCTGCTTTTCAAGTTCTGCTTTAACCGGCGCTATAAAATCTGCAATATATGCGTCACGGCTTGCCTTGGTTTCGTTGAGCTTGCGGGCTATGCGCGTGTAAATGTCACGACTGGTGTATTTTAGCGACAAATCCTCAAGTTCTCCTTTAATATGGTACAATCCAAGACGGTGGGCAATTGGAGCATAGAGGCTTTTAGCTTCAAAGGCAGACTGGCGCACTTTTGCTTCATCAGGATGATGGTTNATGGCGCGCATCGTAACAGTGCACTCCACTATTTTTATGATTATGACCCTGATGTCACTTGCAAAAGTCATGAGAAGGTTGCGGAAATTCTCGCTGACACCAACAACGCCACGATCATACAGCCCTGCAACCTTCAGCAATCCTGTGAGCAACTTTGCAACATCCTCTCCCCATTGCTCCTCGGCTTCATTAGGGTCAAGCTTGCCGGCACGGCATAGCGGGGTAAGCATCATTGCAACAATCATGCTCCTGTCCGCGCCTATTTCATCACACAGCAACTTAACCGAACTGAGGTAATGGAAAATATTGCTGCGCCCGAATGTGTCTCTCACATTCGGAGAATCCACATCAAGAACCGACAAGGCTGAAACAATTTTTTTCCTGTCCTCAGCGCCCAGCACCTCTGAGCTTAACGCTATGGTTTCCTTAACAAGCGAAGGCAATGCCTTTATTTCTTTATCGCTGAATAATCTTTTATCCATAAGAACCACAAAGGTAAATAATTATTCAAGTGCTTGCAATACGAGAAAACAAAAATACCGCACAGCCGGTAAAAGTTGGCTCATGCGGTATAAATTCCTTCAAGATTCCGCGAATCAAAGATCGTTGTTGCGGGGATTGTTATTCAAATCCTTGGTGCTCTGCTTCTGCAAGCATTCGGTGTCCTTGTTGTTGTCAGCATCATTGAGTGCTACGCCGGGGTACTCCATAGCCTGTTCGGGAGTGGCTTTCAAATCTTTCTTAGTGTCCATAATGTTGATGTTTTTGTTAGTTGTTTTATTGGTAAACGCCTGTGAAACGATTTTGGTTTACTCAANAGNTAATTTNTTGAGTTCNTCTATATAATCCAGGNGTTCTACCCTACCGGTGCTTTTCTCGCTGCTTGTAACGAACATCGGGGGCAGTGCTTCCCACTGCTCAAGCAACTTTTCGCAATACTCCGCAACTTTCTTTCGTCCGGCTTCCGGTCCGAGCTTGTCCGCTTTAGTGAATATTATAGCAAACGGCACTTCATTTTCACCCAACCACGCCATAAAATCAAGGTCGATTTTCTGCGGCTCATGCCGGATGTCCACAAGCACAAACAGGTTTGTCATCCGCGGGCTCTTGGGAATGCAGCTCTCTATTATTTCACTCAACTGTTCCCTGGTGTCTTTTCCCCTGCTTGCATAACCGTAACCGGGAAGGTCAACGATATAAAAGGAGTCGTTAATCAGGAAATGGTTGATAAGCAATGTTTTTCCGGGAGTGGCAGAGGTCATGGCGAGACCTTTCCTTCCGGTAAGCATATTTATAAGTGAGGACTTGCCGACATTAGACCTTCCAATGAACGCATATTCGTGCAGTTTTGTATCCGGGCATTTTGCTACATCAGTATTGCTTATGACAAAGCGTGCGCTATTAATATTCATGATTATTTCAGTTTTTGGTTAGAGTTTTGCAAATATAATGAAAAATGTAGGTACTTTTGTATATATGGGAAACAATCGAAACCGAGAATCGTTTTTCCGCTTCAAGGAATTTAGTGTTCGGGACAGTGCCGGTGCAATGAAAATCGGTACTGACGGAGTGCTTTTGGGAGCATGGGTTCCGGTTTCAGGAATAGAGCGTGCAGTGGATGTTGGATGCGGCACGGGATTGATTTCCCTTATGCTCGCACAGAGAGGCGTAGCGCAAATTTACGGAATAGAGATTTCTGATGCAGCAGCCAAAGAGGCTGAAAACAATGTAAGTGAAAGCCTTTTTNCCAATAACATACAAATCATTGCCGGTGATGCCACGGAGATGGAGCTCGCTGCCTTTNANCCNCAGCTTATAGTAAGCAATCCGCCTTTTTTCGCTGATTCATTGAAANGCGGCACTGATGACCGTACTACAGCAAGGCANGAAGGGAGCCTAAGCTTCGAGAATCTTATCAAATTGAGCGCGGGTGCTCTTGATTGCTGCGGAATGCTTGCCTTCATCTCCCCTGCCGACAGGGAAAAAGATATTGATTTTGCGGCTGTGATGCACCGGATGTATGTGGCAAGAAAAACATTTGTCCGCACCGTGCCCGGCAAAAGCCCCAAGCGGATATTATGGCTCCTGAGCAAACCGCTGTGCGAAACCCGCGTGGATTCATTGAAAATCCGGAATGAAAGCGGCGAATATTCAAACGATTATATAAACCTCACAAAAGATTTTTATTTACATCTATGAGCAACCTTCAATTCAATGTTGGAGTTTCTAAAAGATTCATGCTTTTTATCTGCGCTTCAGTAATCTGCATGATATTAGGCAGCGTAATCCTCCTATAAATACTGCTCGGCGGCATGACTACCCCGCGTGTGAGAATCGCCACTGTTTTTCAGGATATCACCTTTTTCATATTGCCAGCGATAGTCACTGCTGTAATAGTGTGCCGGCAACCTGCGGATTTCCTGATGATAAGGAAAAGCCCGGGACTGGTCCAACTCCTTCTGACTATAGCAACTGTCATTGCAGCGGTGCCAATGATGAACTGCATAATCGAGTGGAACATGTCGCTTCATCTCCCGGACAGCCTTTCCACTATTGAGGAGTGGATGAATGCCTCAGAAAAGAGTGCGGCAAANTNTNCGGANACACTTCTCGGCGGAACAGGCATAAACAGCTTCNTTGTCGCTGTGCTTATTGTAGGATTTCTTGCCGGATTCAGTGAGGAAATATTTTTCNGNGGCACNATCCAGCGGCTGTTTACGACTTCAAAGGTAAACATCCATATTGCCGTGTGGGTGACCGCATTCATATTCAGTGCTATCCATTGCCAATTTTATGGATTCGTGCCTCGTTTGCTATTAGGCGCATTCTTTGGATATGCTGTTGCGTGGAGCGGAAACCTGTGGCTTGGAGTTGCCGCGCATTTCACCAACAATGTTATTGCAGCTGCAGGAATGACGATTGCCAAAAGCCCCGAAATGGCGGAAGAAGCAGGAACGGCGATTGCCGATTCAAGCAACCTGCTCTCCGGCACAACTCCTGCCGCAGCAATAATCAGCACGGTAATTACCGCGCTGCTGATATTTGCATTGCGTAAAGTCAGTCGAATTTCTTGCGATTGAACACAAAAGCACGCCCAAGGTATTTTTCACGGACAATCGGGTTTTCCGACAACTCTTCCGATGTGCCCTGAAACAGGATTTTGCCTTCAAACAGAAGATACGCACGGTCAGTGATGCGGAGTGTTTCCTGCGCGTTGTGGTCAGTAATGAGAATACCGATATTTTTGCTCTTCAAACGATACACAACCTCCTGGATTTCTTCCACCGCAATGGGGTCAACACCGGCAAAGGGCTCATCAAGCATAATGAAACTGGGGTCAATGGCAAGGCACCGGGCAATTTCAGTGCGTCGCCTCTCACCTCCCGATAGCCTGTCACCAAGGTTTTTGCGGACTTTCTGAAGGCTAAATTCCTCAATCAGACTTTCGAGTTTCTCCTGCTGGTACTCTTTGGAGGTGTTGGTGAGTTCAAGCACAGCCTTAATATTGTCCTCCACACTCAGCTTTCTAAACACCGATGCCTCCTGGGCAAGATAACCGATGCCCTTCTGCGCCCTTTTGTAAACGGGATATTTGGTGATATTGAGGTCATTGATGAAAATTTCTCCCTCGTTTGGAGTTATAAGCCCTACAGTCATATAGAATGTAGTGGTTTTTCCGGCACCATTAGGGCCAAGAAGCCCGACAATCTCACCTTGAGACACATTAATTGAAACATGGTTTACTACAGTGCGCTGACCATATTTCTTGACAAGATNTTCGGNGCGNAGAATCNTTTTGCCGTCCTTGAAACTGTCCTCTGNNGCAACAGAAGGCNCAGGAGCAGGTTCTTCNTTTGTCTTTTTACCGAATTTTAAAGCGAAAGGCATAGCATCAATGTTTATTTGTAAGACATACCCGCTTTTTTCAGCCTTGCTTCAATATAGTCGACAAGCAGGTTGATAGCAACCGTATTGGCACCTCCCTGAGGCACAATCAGGTCTGCGTAACGCTTAGAAGGCTCAATATACATGGAGTGCATGGGTTTCAACACTTCTCTATATCTGTCTATAACAGCCTGCGGTGTCCTGCCCCTTTCCACGCAGTCGCGTGAAATTACCCTTATAAGGCGTTCATCGGCATCAGCATCGACAAAAACCTTCACATCAAGCATATTCCTCAGCACCGGATCGGTAAGCACAAGGATGCCTTCAACAATCACCACATCCCTGGGGGAAACCTTAATTGTTTCAGGCTGCCGGGTACAAGTCAGGTAGCTGTAAGTAGGCATCTGTACTGTTTTTCCGGCTTTCAGTTCATTAAGCTGTTTAACAAGCAGTTCCCATTCAATTGACGCAGGTTCGTCAAAATTGACCTTGGCACGTTCTTTCATAGGCAACGCGCTCAGGTCCCTGTAATATGAGTCCTGCGGAAGAACAGCCACCTCTCCCTGAGGCAGGCTTGATATTATTTTATTTACAACGGTTGTTTTTCCAGAACCGGTTCCTCCGGCGATACCTATTACAAGCATTATTGATACTAATTATTTTTAACGGCTATTCATTAATGAGATGACGCTTTTCACACCTTATCACCCTGCCCGGGAACTGCTGCACAAAGCTGAGATTGTGGGTAGCCATGACAACCGCAGTACCTGATTTAGATATTTCGTGCAATCGGCGCACTATCTGTTCTCCAGTAGCCGGGTCAAGATTTCCAGTAGGTTCGTCAGCAAGAATAAGGCGAGGCTTATTAAGCATGGCACGAGCAATGACAATACGCTGCTGCTCACCGCCGCTAAGCTCATGAGGCATTTTGTATGACTTATTAAGCATTCCAACCTCTGCAAGCACTTCGCTGATGCGCTTGTCAATGTCATTCTTGTCTTTCCATCCGGTTGCGTCAAGCACAAAGCGGAGGTTTTCATATACATTCCTGTCGCTCAGCAGCTGGAAGTCCTGGAAAACAATTCCAATCTGCCTGCGGAGCATGGGAATATCCTTTCTCTTTATATTCCTCAAATCAAAGTCCAATACTTCCGCATAACCGTCTGCAATGGGAATCTCCGCATACATCGATTTGATAAGTGAACTTTTGCCGCTGCCGACCTTGCCGATAAGGTAAACAAACTCCCCTTCCTTAAGGGTAAAATTGACATCCTTAAGGACTATGAGATCCTTACGGTGAAGCTCCACGCCTTTATATGATGCTAACTCTTTCATCAGAATCCCATTTCCGACAGGAATTTTATACGCATAAGGCGTATTTCATCCTCGGTATACTCGTCACCAAACTCCTTATATGCTTCAGCCAGTGAGCCGCTTTCACTATTTTTGAAATAGTCAAAAATTTCCTCCTGCTGCTCGTCGTCCAATATCTCGTTGATATAGTAGTCAATATTGATTTTTGTGCCGGAGTTGACAATAGCCTCTATATCATCAAGGAGTTCTGAAAATTCGAGTCCTCTGGATTCAGCTATTTCCTCCAGCGGCACCTTGAAGTCTATAGCCTGGATAATAGCAATCTTCAATTTGCTCTTGTTTGCGACACTGCGCACCACCATGTCCTCGGGACGCTCTATTTCATTGTCCTCCACATGGCGCTTGATAACCTTTACAAATTCCTCACCGTATCTTTTAGCTTTTCCAGCTCCAACGCCAGAAATACCGGCAAGTTCCTCAATGGTTATAGGATATGTCGTAGCCATCGCCTCCAGCGACGGGTCCTGGAAAATCACATAAGGGGGAAGGTTAAGGTTCTTGGCTATTTTCTTGCGCAAATCCTTGAGAATAGAATACAATTCCGGATCGGCAGCACACCCGCTTCCGCTTTTAACAACTTCCGGCTCTTCTTCNTCACTGAGATCATTATCCTCAACTATCTTGAATGATNCAGGCTTTTTAAGGAATGCCTTTCCAGCTTTTGTAAGCTTAAGGACTCCATAGCTCTCAATGTCCTTGTCAATATATCCGGCAATTATCGCCTGACGGATTACAGCGTTGAGGGTGCGCTCGTCAGTAGAAGGCGTTGTGCCAAATACTTCAAGTTCATTGTGCCCGTACCTTCTAACTTCTGCAGTGGTCTTGCCACGCATTATACTTATGATATGGTCTGCCTTAAATTTCTCATTAAGCGCCGCAATCGTTTCAATCACCGCGCACAATTCATCTTTAGCTTCCACTTTTTTCTTAGGTTTTTTACAATTATCGCAATTACCGCAATANTCNTCTTCGCGTTTTTCACCGAAGTAATGCAATAATGAAACACGCCTGCATAAACTTGATTCAGCNTAGCTTGCTGTTTCAGCGAGCAACTGTTTGCCGATTTCCTGCTCGGCAATGGGCTTGTTCTGCATGAATTTTTCCATTTTCTGCAGATCTTTCGGTGAGTAGAATGTGATGCACTGCCCTTCACCNCCGTCTCTTCCAGCCCTTCCAGTTTCCTGATAGTAGCCTTCAAGGGATTTAGGCATGTCATAGTGTATCACAAATCTTACATCCGGCTTGTCAATTCCCATTCCGAATGCGATAGTCGCCACAATAATNTCAACCTCCTCATTAATAAACGCATCCTGGTTTGCCGANCGGGTAGCNCCATCCATGCCCGCATGGTAAGGGAGCACCTTGATATTGTTTATCCTGAGGATTTCAGCGAGCTCTTCAACCTTTTTGCGGCTCAGGCAGTATATTATACCGCTTTTGCCATGATTGCTCTTGATGAACCGGATAATATCGCGGTCAACATTAGCAGTCTTGTTGCGAATCTCATAATAGAGGTTCTCACGGTTGAAAGAGGATTTAAAGACATTCGCATCCAGCATGGCAAGGTTTTTCTGGATGTCATGCTGCACCTTAGGGGTAGCAGTTGCCGTAAGGGCAATGACAGGACGCTTGCCAATCTCGTTTATGATAGGTCTGATTCTTCTATATTCGGGTCTGAAATCGTGTCCCCACTCCGAAATGCAATGCGCTTCATCAACAGCATAAAATGAAATACATACCGTTTTAAGGAANTCAATGTTNTCCTCCTTCGTCAGGGATTCGGGAGCGACATAAAGCAACTTCGTTTTTCCGGACAGCACATCGGCTTTCACTTTGTCAATCGCCGCCTTGTTCAGGGACGAATTGAGNAAATGCGCCACATCGTCCTCCTCACTGAAATTTCTCATCGCATCAACCTGGTTTTTCATCAGGGCAATCAGCGGAGANATNACAATAGCCGTTCCCTCCATTAGAAGNGAGGGCANCTGGTAGCAAAGGGATTTGCCACCACCGGTAGGCATTAGCACAAAAGTGTCTTTGCCATCCATGAGGCTTTGTATTATAGCCTCCTGATTGCCTTTGAATTTATCAAATCCAAAGTGGTGCTTAAGGGCGTCAGTGAGGAGAGATTTCTCTGTCATTTCGGGGGATTATGGAATTAACAAATTATATTGCGGGTCAAAATCAATTGAATGTTGAAGTCTCAAAATTAGCCGCCTTAAGCTTGTCAAGCGCATATTCGGCGGTAACAGTAAACTTTTTGGTGTCGGATGATGGCACCTCAAACATGGCATCAATCATTATTGATTCCACTATTGAACGCAGTCCGCGCGCACCAAGCTTATACTCTATAGCCTTNTCGACTATAAGGTCAAGNGCCTCTGGAGTAAATTCCANCTNCACACCATCCATTGCAAACAGCTTTTCGTACTGCTTGATGATAGCATTTTTCGGTTCTGTGAGAACACGGCGGAGCGCATCGCGGTCAAGCGGCTCGAGGTGAGTGAGAATCGGAAGACGCCCTATTATCTCCGGGATGAGTCCGAATGATTTAAGGTCCTGCGGGGCGACATATTGCAGGAAATTATCCCGCTTTATGCCAGCACGGGCGGAGTTGTTTGAGTAGCCGACAACATGGGTGTTGAGCCTCTGCGCAATTTTGCGTTCTATGCCATCGAATGCTCCTCCACATATAAAGAGGATGTTTTTAGTATCCACAGGAATCATTTTCTGCTCCGGGTGCTTTCGTCCACCCTGCGGCGGCACATTCACAACCGAACCCTCAAGGAGTTTAAGGAGTCCCTGCTGCACGCCTTCACCGCTCACATCTCGGGTAATAGAGGGGTTATCGCCTTTTCGTGCGATTTTGTCTATTTCGTCAATAAAAACAATNCCGCGCTCCGCTTTCTCCACATTATAGTCCGCCGCTTGNAGCAAACGGGTAAGCAGGCTTTCAATATCCTCTCCCACATATCCNGCTTCGGTAAGCACGGTAGCATCTACAATAGTGAAAGGAACATCAAGCAGACGCGCGATGGTCTTGGCAAGCAAGGTCTTTCCGGTGCCTGTAGGACCAACCATAATGATATTGCTTTTCTCAATGTCCACATCATCNTCTTTTTTCTGTGCAAGGCGTTTATAGTGGTTATAAACAGCCACAGCAAGATATTTCTTNGCAGAATCCTGCCCGATAACGTAGCTGTCAAGGAAATTGCGGATATCAAGNGGCTTCGGCACATCATCCATCTTAGCTTCACCGGCGGCTTTCTTAGCCTCTCCGGCAAGCTCACGGCGATACTCTTTCAGCGCCTCATCAAGCTGCTCCACGCATTCTGAACAGATATGCACGTCGGAAACAGCACTCGGAATCATCACTTCAGATGCATCCGCCGGGCGACCGCAGAAATCACATGAATATGTTGTTTTCTTTTTCNCCATTCCTTNATGTTNTGCTTTCACGAGCACTTCATCANTCATGCCGTACTCCTTAGCCTCTTCGGCGGTCATCCAGTAGTCACGGTCAGAGTCGCGCTCCACTTTTTCAAAAGGCTGACCGGAATGGTCGGCAATTATAGTGTAAAGTTCTTT
>WFLX010000625.1_pt1 | contig 13291 bp, 11 predicted proteins | sample 4967041 | NCBI WGS metagenome assembly WFLX01 (sample SAMN12857096, study PRJNA449069) | gut metagenome | isolation source: stool from male and female vole | host: Microtus ochrogaster | place: USA:Florida | collected 2017
GTACCCCTACCGCTCAACGCTCAGGACCATAACCACGGACAACGGGTGCGAGTTTGCGGCACATCAGGAGATAACAAGAAGGCTCTCGATGAGGAACAGGGAGCAGGTGATCGCCTATTTTGCCGACTCGTACTCCTCATGGCAGAAAGGAGCCATTGAGAACGCGAACAAGTTTATCAGAAGGTACATCACCAAAAAGTCCAATTTTGAGGACTTCACAGACAGACGAATCAGGGAGATACAGAAGAAAATCAACAGAAGACCAAGAGAGAAACTAAACTTTGATACGCCGCTCAAATGCTTTTTCAAGCATTTTGAGTAACTTTGCATTTGCTGTTGGACTCTACAAGATTAAAAAAACAATTGGCAAATACAATAATTAGAATAAAATCCTTGCGCAATCAAAATCTTTGTTGTAATTTTGCAAATGCTAACTCTGCTGAAGTTGAGAAAGAAGCGAAAAGAGTTAACCTAAAAATCATCAAGACACTCGGTTTTAATGTGATTTCTGTTAATGGTTATCCTGGATATTATATATGCTACCTTAGAACAGGATGGAAAAATGCTCCGCCAGTAGTAGTTTATCAATATATGATATTCAATCACAATGAACTTTGCCAAATATCTTTTTCATATCGTCAAAGTGAAGCACAAGATTGGGCAAAGATTAAGAATGATACTGAAAAAAGTTTTTTTTGTTAAGACGAAGAAGTAGAACTTGACAATATTCATCCAAACGATGCAAGTAGCACCCCAACAGACAATGAAGAATCCAATGAGAATAAACTGATTCTTTTGGCTGTAATAGTTTGTTGCATAGCAGTTTTAATCATATTAAGGAAAATCAAATAACAATAGATATGGTAAGGTTGAACAAATTATCATTGTTGAGTTTAATTCAATTCATTTTATTCTTTGCTCTTTTTCTGACTGGTTGTCAGAAGAAGGGAAGTTTTAGTGGGTATATGTACCCAGTAAAAGAGAATGGTCTATATGGTTATATAGATTCTGTCGGTACCAAAATCATCGAGCCGCAGTTCCTCTGGTCTTCGAACTACAGAAACGGATTAGCTTTGGCGGTGATAGATACGATATACAAAGAGTATAAAGACAGTGTCACGTTTGATGCAGGATTAGATGATAAACTAACAACAAGAAATGGATTGTTCGTAAAATACGGATTCATCAACAAAGCTGGTGATTTTGTAATACACCCAGATTTACAATTGGTTATTGATATTGAAGAAAAAGGAGTTAGGGTTGAAGACTTGCAGGAATGCTCAAACATAATGCTGAGATATACATTTTCCAATGAAAGAGCTCTCGCCTATGACACTATAACCTGGAAACAAGGATATATAGATAAATCTGGCTCATGGGTTATACCTGCAAAGTATTCCTATGCAAGAAGATTTTCTGAGGGATATGCTGTGGCATTCAGCAATGTTGCTAAGCCTTTATATACAAATGGAGCTTGTATCACGAAAAGTAAACTACGTTGCGCTTATATTAATACAAAGGGAGAAGCTATAACAAAATTCAAGTATGAGGATCTTACAGATTTTTCATGTAAACGTGGAATTGGCACATTAAAAATTGTATCAAAAGAAGAACCATACGAAATGGAGGTGTATGGTGAGCCTAATCTCCTAATTAACGAAAAGGGAGAAGAAATTGATACATTAAACTGTATGTGGGATTTTTACCCATATAATAAGTCGGGTATATGTGTAGCAAGACAGAGATGGATGTACTCTAGATTGTTTAATGAAAATGCACCTGACCGCTATGCATTCTTTGATACCAAAGGAGAGTTGTTAAAATCATTAAAAAATCTAACAGATGGACAGATTGAAGTGTACAATTCGCGAAAAGATATTATGGGATCATTGCCAGAAGATGTTTATCTCACAAATGTAACCTTCTTTAATGATGGTCTGGCTGGTGTATCAGCTGATGGCGGACATTGGTTTGTTGTTGACAAATACCTCATTATACATGGTTATGGAGATGAATCTATTTACGAGAAAGTTAAGGGGTTTAACAATGGATTGTGTGCTGTTAAGAAGAATGGGAAGTGGGGGTATATAAACAATAAGATCAAGGAGGTTATTCCATGCAAATATGATTCATGTGGCGGTGCTTATCCGTATTTGGAAGAGGTATTCGACCTCAATTCCGATGGACAAGTAAAAGGAAAGAAACTGATAAACAAGAAGGACAGTGTTGTATGGTGTAACGATGAAATAAATAAAATCGACAGTACAACTAATCAGTATAGTCAGAAAAATAAGAATGATTATGGAAAGTGGATGTTTAAGTCGGAAGGAACATCTAAAAATATTGCTATATACATTATAATTGCATGTACACTAATTCTGTCACTTGTAATAATTACAATAATAAGAAAACGCAATAATTAGTTATGATGAACTTACCTCTTTGGAAAAGATTTATAGCAAGCATATTAGACAAGGTCTGTATTCTCGTCTTATGGTTTGTTCTTTTAAACTATGTTGCCTATACTCCATATACGGCAGCAGGGAAATTGGGTACCTATAGTTATTTGGTAACAATATCTCCCTCTAATTATGAGTATATTGACATCGGTAGTAAGAACAGACAGGGTGCATCAGAAAACAATTATGGAGTATCTGAATGGTACCGAGCATTACAAGAATTAGATCTTGCAAGCATGAAACAGGAAACAACAAAAGATGTAGATATAACTATCACTTTCTGGTTCATATTGGCAAATCTCATATATTTTCTCTTAGGTGAACTACTTTGTGGTGCTTCTTTCTTTAAGTCACTATTCGGTGGTGTTGTTGTTGATGACGATGGTTGTAAACTAGAAAAAAATCGATACTTGGTTAGAAATATAGCTTTCGTTATAATACTTACAGCTTGCGTATTATTGCATTTTTTACTGAATATTAGTTATTTATTTGTTGTAGTAGTATTCTTTATCGTCTTCGAATTTTCACTTTTCAAGAATCGTCAGAATTTACTAGATAAATTGTTTGATTGCTATTTAGTAACAAAGAAATCCTTAAATGGAGAAGTTGGTGATACCAATAGGGTTACAACAAATCAACAAAAGGAAATCGTTTCTGTAGTTAATAGCAAATTGGTTAAAACTATAGCAGAGGTATCGGAAAAAGTATCCTTGATTGATGAACCCAAAAGTAAAATTACACCACAAACAGATGTTGTGGATTCTCTAAATCTTGATGCAGTAAATAGTCTGGAAGTAATTAAACAAAACATTACTAAGAAGGAAACCCAATGCCCTCCAAAGCATAAGTTTATCAGCAAGTTATTGTTGATCATGATTGTCATACTCTCATTTTTCTGTGTACACCAGTTGCTTAATTACTTCTTAGGAGATTATTTTAACACAGATAATTATAGTGCCAACACTCAGACAAAGAATCTACAAAGAAAGCATCAATTATCTCGTAATTTGATTACATATGATGCAGAAAGAATTTTGTCGTCAGAACAACTTGGAGACACTGTTTCTAGCCAACAATGGTTAGACAACGATTTGGGCAATCTTCCATCTGGAAAATACATATCCTCGTATTATGGAACAAGGTCAGATTATTATTATGCCGGAAACAGAAAGGTAACCAGATATTATTCTGAGAGAGTACCACGTTATAGAACAGTAGATTATGGTTATGGTTTTAAAGAACGTTATCAAGACGGGTGGGATTGGAAGCAGGNTCCATATACTNACTACGAACCNGTTTACAAAAATTATTATTGGTCATATGCATTAAGTTCGTTCGATATTTCTGCTCAAGTGTCTTTATTTGAGAATGAAGATTCTACTTATTCAAAGTATTTACGAAATATAGAACAACAAATTACGGCTAATTATGATTTCAAAAATCATTATACGAAGGTTGGAGGAGTAAAAGCCTTCGCATATTATACTACGAATGGCTTACCTATCAAAAGAGTTATATTTTGTGCCAACAAAAGAGCTTACATATTAGAGACTAAATCAACACACGATTTGGATAAGCATTCTGGTGAAATTGCCGGAATAATTAATATAAAAAATTACAATATCAATGAAAATGATAGAAATACTTTGTTGACATACTTTATTTGCTTTGTTATATGTATAACCATACTTTGTGTTTGTTTCGCAAATCACAAAAAAGAATTGATTCGTAACAAATATAGCAATATACTAAGTAAAATTGCCATCTTGTCTGCGTGTATTAATTGCTTGATATTTGCATGGCAAATGTATAGCCTTTTTACAGTATACTCGGTAAACTTCGAAGCTGCCATTGTACTTATATTAAGTTCATTCAGTGTATTGCTTATAGATATACCATTATTCTGGTATTATTCCAAGAAATCGGCAGAGGATTATAAATATGACTTTATTATTCCGACTTTTATTAAGAAATACATTTATGACAAGATAAATAACGAAGTTAACAAAAAAATATATCTCACATTTGTTGGTTACCCCTTGATGGTTGTATCGCTGATTCCTTTGGGATTGGTGCTTCTACCTTATGTTATATTGTCCTTATTGGTATCAACATTAGCAGTTTATTTGTCTAAATGGTCTGCATGGTTAGGGGGAACTCACAATACTGTTAGCGCAGAAAATATAAGTTTGCTGAATTATTACTCAATCTTAGGCATTTCAAAGGATGCAAATGTTAATGATATTAATATAGCGTATAATGCTCACATGGCAAAACTTAATATGTCATTAAATACGCCATCTTTCAATTCAACATATTTCTCACAAGTACAAGAAGCATTTATTATACTTAGCGATACAGAGAATCTTAGAAAATTATACGATGATAAATTAAAATGTTTTGAAACANGCGCNAGCCCAACTGAANATGTNATAACAAATANTACTTTATTNGAAATAATAAAAAAGAACAGAAGAAATAACAATGTTCCATNCAAGCAAGTAAAAAACAATGATCTTTTAAATAAGATATTCTTAATAATCGTTGTGTTAATATTTTTTATTGTTGCTATTGTTAAGTGTTCATCGGTCTCCNATTAACCTGATGTTGTGATGCTAGAAATAACATTTTCGTAAATACATTTATTAGTATGGCAGTAGCAATTAATAAATAAGAAAACAAAATCTAAGAAGAATCAAAATATAAAGAACGAGATTTTTAAACCAAATGAAATTATTATCATATATTGAACTAGTATTAGCATTGCTATTAGCTTTATGCATATTTGATATGCCTTATGCCTATTATGAAATGGTACGTTTCATGGCAATGGGTGTATTCGCTTGGAAGGCTTTTACTTTTTCAAAAGAGCATAATGAGACAATGACTTTTTGCTTTTTACTGTTAGCTCTACTATTTCAACCTTTTGTAAAAATCTCTATAGGAAGAATACTTTGGAATATAATTGACATCGTTGTGTCTGTATATTTAATTGTTAACTACATAAAGGAAATGAACTCAAAAGGATCAAAATAGAAATCTGACGAAACAAAAAGGGTTATCAAATGGCATACAAATACAACAGAACCATAATGAATGGTGCGGAGAAACTGATTGATGGCATTGAGAACATCGAGATGTTTCTTGGCGACGATGATGCGTGGAACTTCCATGATTATGAAATCTATTCATTTAATTGGGATAGATATACTAAAACGCTTACCGTTACCGTTGAACCTATAGGATTTCTGCCAGACATTGAAGGATGGGACGGAAAATCAACCATCCTACTTGACTTCCACTTTGAAGGATGTATAGAGTATNNCATGNNNCANGNTGATACAATGNNACNNTATCTTAACGTGAGTTCGATGTAAGAAAGTAGCTCAAAAAGTTGTAGGAGTGGAATATTCTTTGTACCTTTATAGGTGAAACTCAGGAAGTTACAATTAATATCCACTCCCAATGACAACTGCAAATTTAATAGAAATTTTCTGTATTCTCGACGAATTCTGCAAATATTTTGCTCCCGAGCTGAAAAAACATACATTAGGTGCCCCTGACAAGCGTCATCGCAACATCGACTCCACACCGCTTGTCTCCTGCCACATCAAGCGTATGCACATGCACAAGACAATGAAGGGTTGGGCTGCAAAGGGCAAGTGTACCATGGGGTGGTTCTACGGCTTCAAACTGCATCTGGTCATCAACGACAGGGGTGAGATCATACAGTGGCTGCTTACGCCGGGCAACGTGGACGACCGGGCACCACTGAAAGACAAGCACTTCACCGAAAGGCTTTTCGGAAAGCTCTTTGCAGACAGTGGATATATCAGCCAGAGCCTGTTCGAGCAACTTTTTGTGGACGATATACACCTTGTCACGAAAATCAAGAAGAACATGAAGAACTCGCTGATGAACCTACATGACAAGCTGATGCTCAGGAAGAGGTCTGTCATTGNAACTGNCAACGATGAATAGAAGAATGTGTGTCAGNTTGAGCATACAAGGCATCNCTCCATTNNCAACTTTGCAACTAATCTGTTTGCTGGGATCATTGCATATAACCTGTTGCCTAAGAAACCATCAATGAACATTGAGATCATTGACAAAAGCAGACTTATTGCATAATTCTTACATCGAACTCACGTTAATTTTATATCGAATTCACATGTTTTTATTTATGTCTTACGTCTTTTGGTATGACAAAAAAATAATCGGGGCAAATGCCTGNTGGCATCTGTCCCGATTAATGTNATANGAANGANTATGCTTTTTGCNTAGTCAAGCCACTTGANATAGCAGAAGTNTTGGCGGTGAGGCAGCAGGNCATTCTTANGNAACATGCGCACGCATGTCTTGTAAGCGCCGGCTTGGTTAGCCTCAATCTTGCACTCGAAGGTGTAAATGTTGCCCTCTTGCTTGACAAGCTCAAATGGAGTAACCTTGTGTATCTGACGGTCAGAGGTGTTTTGGTCGTTGTTAAGCGTAACGAGTTCGAGACCTATTGCATCGTTGAGTCCCTGCTCATCAATAGAGTAAGAGATGGTATATGTCTTACCTGTCTCTGCTCCGGTGGTGAGAACGTTTGTGTCTGAGGCTACAACCTTGATACTGTCCCAACGCTCTGCTATGCTTTCCTTCCACTGTGCTATCTCTTTCGCTATGCGATAGTCGTCGGCGTTGACCTTGGCTGAACGCTCAGCGAGTTTGTGGTAGAACTTAGAATAGTAGTCGTCGAGCTGACGTTTCATAGTGTAGTGTGGAGCAATGGTAGCAATAGAGTTCTTCACAACCTTGATCCAATCCTTTGATATGCCATTCGTGTCCTTATCGTAGTAGAGAGGTACGATCTCGTTCTCAAGCATATTGTAGATGGTTGCGGCGTCAAGCTGATCCTGATAGCCCTGGTTCTGATAGGTACGCTCCTGCTTTAGTGCCCAACCGGCACCCTCACGGTAGCCTTCTACCCACCAACCGTCGAGGACGGAGAGGTTTACAACACCGTTCATCTCGGCCTTCNCGCCTGATGTACCTGATGCCTNAAGAGGNCNGGTAGGAGTGTTNATCNATATATCCACACCTGAAACGAGGCGGCGGGCCAACTGGAAGTCGTAGTCCTCAAGGAAGATTATCTTGCCAAGGAACTCCGGACGCTGTGAGATCTCAAAGATACGCTTGATGAGACCTTGTCCTGCACCGTCGGCAGGGTGTGCCTTACCTGAGAAGAAGAAGAGCACCGGACGCTCAGGATTGTTTACAATCTTGGAGAGACGGTCAAGGTCTGTGAACAGCAGGTGGGCACGCTTGTATNTTGCGAAGCGGCGACNGAANCCTATCATCAGTGCNTTAGGGTTGATACGCTCAAGGAGTGACACCACACGGGCAGGGTCACCTTGGTTCTTGAGCCATGACTCTGTGAACTTCTCGCGGATGTATTTCACGAGTTTCTGCTTCAAGGCCATGCGTGTTTCCCATATCTCAGAGTCCGGACAGTCGTAGATTCCATGCCACAGTTCTTCGTTTGACTGGTCTTCGTAGAATCCTTTTTTGAGATATTTGTCATATACCTTGCGCCATTCTGTTGCACACCATGAAGGGAAGTGCACGCCGTTGGTTACGTAACCCACGTGGTTCTCCTCAGGATAGTAGCCGTTCCATATTGATGAGAACATCTTCTGTGATACCCATCCGTGGAGCATTGATACGCCGTTGACCTCCTGACAGGTGTTGCAGGCGAATGTGGACATACAGAAACGCTCGTTGTCGTCATCGGGATTGATGCGTCCCATACCGATGAACTCGTTCCATGATATGCCGAGAAGCTGCGGATAACCGCCCATNTATNTGCCGAAGAGGTCTTTGNCGAAGTAGTCGTGGCCTGCAGGTACCGGTGTGTGTACGGTGTAGAGTGAAGAGGCACGTACTATCTCCATGGCCTGATTGAAGGTGAAGCCCTGCTTGACATAATCGACAAGGCGCTGCAGGTTGCAAAGGGCTGCGTGACCTTCGTTGCAGTGATATACCTGCTTGCTGATGCCAAGCTTCTGCAACATGAGGATACCACCAATGCCAAGGAGTATCTCTTGCTTAAGACGGTTCTCCCAATCGCCGCCATAGAGGGCGTGAGTGATAGGACGGTCGAACTCTGAGTTCATCTCGTTGTCGGTATCGAGAAGGTAGAGTTTCACGCGGCCTACATTAGCCTGCCATACAAGGGCATGAACCATGTAGTTCATATAGGGTACGTCTACAACCACTTGGTTCCCGTTCTCGTCGAGAGTCGGGGTGATTGGCAGTGAGTTGAAGTTCTGGGCGTCGTAGTTCGCTATCTGCTGGCCGTCCATTGACAGGCTCTGCTTGAAATAACCGAAACGATACAGGAAACCGATACCGCACATATCGACGTTAGAGTCTGAGGCCTCCTTGATGTAATCGCCGGCCAACATGCCGAGACCGCCGGAGTAAATCTTGAGCGAATTGTGGATACCGAACTCCATAGAGAAGTATGCTACGGATGGGCGTGTGCTGTCCGGCTTTACGTCCATGTACTCCTTGAAATGCTTATAGACAGCCTTTACGGTTGCCATTATCTTCTCATCCTTTACGATTTGCTCCTTGCGCTCGTAGCTGAGCAGCTCGAGAAGCTGTACCGGATTGTGGGCTACCTTCTCATAAAGCTCTTCATCAAGGCTGCGGAACATGTCGCGGGCATCGTAATTCCATACCCACCAGAGGTTGTGTGCTATCTCATCGAGGCACTCCAGTTCCTTTGGCAGAGTGGATTTTACGTTAAACTCCTTCCAAATCGGAGTATTAGCATAATCTGATTTAATCTTCATAATGGTATAATTTATGATTAATAAAGAATCGTTGCGTTGATATTTGGTGTGTCAGAGTGTTTTGTTTGTCCGTACATGGCATGCTGAAAGCGGTGGCGCATGTGGCTTTCACTGACGGCAGACGGCTATGTCTTTATACCGGGTTATGCCTTTGACTTTCCTTTCAAGGCAAAATCGTATGCCTGCCAGTAATATTTTATAAACTCACTCCATAGCGCTTTCTTTGATAACTTGTCGGCAGCGGCGCGCGCTTTCTTAACTTGTGCGTCCGTGAAGTTGGAATATTCGCAGATGGTGTCTTTGATAGCATCGGCCACTTCTGAATAGTTGTAGTCAGTGCGGTGTACCGTTTTTACGCCATCGGCAATCTCACTGTATGCTCCTTTCTCTGTGTTTGCCCACAGACCGAAGCCGGCAAGGTCGGTTGTTATGCACGGAACCTTGAAAGCTACCGCCTCCAATGGGGTGTATCCCCAAGGCTCATAGTATGATGGATAGACGTTAAGGTCGTTGCCTATGATGCAATCGTAATAGGAAAGGTTTAGAATACCGTCGTTGCCGGTGAGGTAACATGGTACGAAGATAACCTTTACCTTGTTTTCTTTTTGGTTGTACATATTGAGACTACGCATCATACCGAGTGCTTTGTCTTCGTTCATGTTGTGCAACCAATGTGTTATCATAGGTGTTTCAAGGGCGGTATCGAATGTCTTGCCGCTCTCCATGCGTTCTATCAGGTCTTGACGAGGATCGCCAACCCATGCCGGTACCTCTATGAGTGCAAGCACCGGCTTGTTGAGACGTGGGTCGTAGTTGAGACGATTCATAGCCTCTATGAAGACATCTATGCCTTTGTTGCGGAACTCGTAGCGCCCGCTTGTTGCTACGATGAGCGTGTCATCTGGGTAATCGCAACCCGTTAGGCAGTTGGCCATTTTCAAAATCTGCTTGCGTGCAGCCTTGCGCTTGGCGGTAAACTTGGTGCCTTTGGGTACGAAATCATTCTCAAAGCCGTTAGGCAGTACCACGTCTACAGGCTCAATGAGTTCCTTACACTCTGTAGCTGTAATGTCGCTGACCGTCGTAAAGCAGTCAACGTTGAGCGCAGTCTGCTTTTCTATAGAGTGTTTTGACTGCATATTAAGCTCGTTTGCCATCTGATCGCCGTTGTATGCCCACAGATACTCGTACAATGGCTTGTTGTTGCCGGCGATAGAGCGGCCTATTGATGTGGCGTGCGTGGTGAAGACAGTACCGATGGCAGNAATANTCTTGCGTATATAGAGTGCTCCAAGACCGCACATCCATTCGTTTGCGTGATAGATGACTTTCTTTTTCTGTAGTTTCAGGAAGTTATAAAGGCTTTCAACCACAAGGGCTGCGGCGTAAGAGAACATGCTTGCCTCGTCATAGTCACCATAAGCGTGCAGGGAGTCAACCTGAAAGTCTTCCCACATCTGAGCGTATATATTGTCTTTCTGCCCGAAATATGGTTGGAAGTCAACAAGAATGGATATTGGTTGCCCCGGAATATCCCAACGGCCAACCTTGACGTTGAGTCCCTCCTGGGCGGCTTTCTTCTGCCAGTCGGCCAAAAGAGTGTCATCTTGAATAAAATAAGGGCTGCTGTTCTTACCCCAACAGTCCGGGCCTATGAATATAATATGGTCTGATAGTGCGTTTTGCAGAGTCTTGGCCCGTGTAGACAAGACGGCGTATATGCCGCCTACTTTGTTACATACTTCCCAGCTTGATTCGAAAATGTAATCTGGTTTAATTAATGTCGTTGCCATAGTTTTCTGAATTAGTGATGCAAAAGTACCAAAAAAAACTTAAAAATTAGGGCAAATGTTAGTTTTTCTTGTCTGTAAACATGAAATAATTGATTTATATTGTGTAAATTTGCATCATCATGAAAGGAATAATTGGAAATGTGCTTATTATGCTATTGCTGCTGGTATCCTCAGCAACTTGGGCACAGGAAAGGTATTTTTGCGGAAAGGTTTATAACTCAGAATACGGCGTTTGGCTTGACATCAATTTGTATGAAGAAACGGTTGACATACCGGGGCAGGATGTTTTGGGCAAGGTATTCGGTTATTTGAAGAAGGCGACAGACTCACGTGTGTGGATAATTATGTCGGTCAAGTTCTCTGATAACGATAAGAAAGCCACCCTTGAGATGGTGAACGATTATGGTTCTGAGGAACTTGTGGCTACATTGACATTGGGATCGGACGGCTCTTACACCTTGAAGCAAGAGGAAGGGAGCGCTATCAAGGTGGCGGATAAAGGGAAATGGCTGAAGCTACCGAAAGTGATGGTGTTCAGAAAGCAGACAAAACAATGACAGACAGACATTAAACGTTTTGTACAGTCTGTTTTTATACCTTTAGTANAGTGATGANNTTGAAATGCTTTAGGGCTGTNAATATTTTACTATGTATTGNNTGTTTGTTGTTGAAGTCTTTGCCTTGTGAGTGTTAAAGGGATGTGATGATACAGTTATGGCCTCCTGAAGTGTAATGAAATACATCAGGAGGCCATAATTATTGTATGCACATTCTGTTATTGATAGTATTCTTTCTTGCCCGCCGCAAGTGTGTTTTTCATCAGTGAGCAGATGGTCATGGGGCCTACACCACCCGGTACCGGTGTGATAAAAGAACATTTTTCCGCAACATTGTCAAAGTCAACGTCTCCGGAAAGGCGGAAACCGCTTTTGCGAGTGGCATCCGGTACACGCGTGGTGCCTACGTCAACGATTACCGCTCCGTCCTTAACCATGTCTGCGGTGACAAATCCCGGGCGTCCGATCGCTGCTATAATGATGTCAGCCTCACGGCATTCTTTTTTGAGATCGGCGGAATGTGAGTGGCATACTGTAACCGTAGCGTCGCCGTATTCTTTCTGCATCATGAGCTGTGCCATTGGTTTTCCGACGATATTGGAACGTCCAAGGACTACGCATTTCTTGCCTGAGGTTTCTATTCCGTAACGTTTCAGCAGGGTTATTATACCGAGAGGCGTTGCAGAGATAAAGCAAGGCAGACCGATTGCCATACGTCCTACATTGATAGGGTGGAAGCCGTCCACGTCTTTTGTGTAGTCTATGGCTTCTATAATCTTCTGTTCATTGATGTGCTTTGGCAGTGGCAACTGCACTATGAAGCCGTCAATGTCCTCATCTTTGTTAAGGCGATCAACGCATTCCAGTAGCTCTGCCTCCGTAATGTCGGCCTNATNNCNNATCAATGTNCTTTTNAACCCACANGCCTCGCATGCAAGCACTTTGTTTTTAACGTANGTTTCTNATNCNTCCTNTCGTGTCCTACAAGAACGGCAGCGAGATGCGGTTGCTTGCCGCCGGCCGCCATAATAGCCTTCACTTCTTCCGCTATCTCGGCCTTTATAGCCGCTGCTGTGGCTTTTCCGTCTATTAGTTGCATATTGTAATGTGTTATGTTTCTATTGTTTTATATATGTGTCCGGAGTGTCTGATTAGAACTTTGGCATTCCCTTCATGTTTCCCATCATGCCCGCCATCTTTGCCATGTTAGCCATATTTCCGCCCGATATCATTTTCATCATCTTGCGCATCTGGTCAAATTGCTTGATGAGACGGTTCACATCCTGTATGTTTGTGCCGGAACCTTTGGCGATACGCTGCTTGCGGGACATGTTCAATATCTCCGGATTGGTACGCTCTTTCGGGGTCATGGAGTAGATAATAGCCTCTATACCCTTGAAAGCGTCATCGTCAATGTCTACATCTTTTATCGCTTTTCCAACGCCCGGAATCATTGATGCAAGCTCCTTGATGTTGCCCATCTTCTTTATTTGCTGTATCTGGCCAAGGAAATCATTGAAGTCAAACTTGTTCTTTGCAATCTTTTTTTGCAGGCGTTTCGCTTCTTCAAGGTCAAACTGTTCCTGTGCCCGTTCTACAAGTGAGACGACATCGCCCATGCCTAATATCCTGTCGGCCAT